>JAABUL010000139.1_pt1 | contig 148436 bp, 159 predicted proteins | sample 5559151 | NCBI WGS metagenome assembly JAABUL01 (sample SAMN10711876, study PRJNA513368) | rock metagenome | isolation source: Antarctica rocks | place: Antarctica: Victoria Land, Pudding Butte sud | reverse complement strand
CGCATAAATCTGCCCCCCCAGAAAATCATCCTCACTCGGATTCGACACCGCACCAGCGATCGGCGGCCCGACTAAGTTGCCGAACGCAGACACCGCCCACACCATCCCCATCCTCGTGCCCACTACATTCAAACTCGGGCTCAGCTCCGCCACAGCAGCCGCCGGAAGCACGGCGAGAGGACCGGAGAAGAGACCCCAGAGGACGCAGAAAGTTACGAAGCCGGCGAAGCTGGAGCCGATGGCGAGCCAGGCCCATATTAGTATGACGACGAGCACGTGCGCGATAAGGAGAGTTTGGAGCGGGGTGAGGTAGCGTTGGATCAATGGCGTGGTGAGCCGCCCGACTATGCCAGCGGCGTTGGTGATGGAGAGGAGGTAGGCGGAGAACGTTGCTGTGGCGCCGACGGCGAACTGGCCGTAGAGGGGGATGAAGAACCAAGGCACCCAGTAGCCGGTGAAGGTTAGGAAGGTGGAGAGGGTGTAGGTTACGAAGGGCGGTTCTTTCCAGGCGGACCAGTCGAAGAGGGAGCGGGGGGGTTTCTTGGCTGGTTTGCGCCAGCAGAGGACGACGACGGCGACGGAGAGGGTGCCGAGGGCGATGAAGGCGATAACGCGGGTGGCCCAGCCGAAGCCGAGGGTGGGTTCGAGTTGGCGGAAGACGATGGGGTAGAGGATTCCGCCGAGGCCGGTGCCGATCATGGACATGCCTAGGGCGATTGGGCGGCGGCGGGAGAAGAGGATTGTGACTTGGGCTAGGGAGGGGGTGAAGAGCATGCCGCTGCCAGCGCCGACGCAGATGGATTGGGCGAGCAGGATCTGCCAGTATGTGCGTGCGAGACTGAGCATCATCATTCCGAGGACGATTAGTACGGAGCCGGTCATGATCAGTGGTCGGAGGTAGCCTTGATCGAAGATGGGGCCGGTGACGACGCCGCCGAAGACGAGGAGGAAGGCCTGGAGTGTCCCAATCCAGGCGATGGAAGAGGCGTTGTAGTCGGAGAGGAGGTGGGTAGTGTAGTAGGATTGGTAGGCGCCGAAGGCTTGCACAAGGCCCCATGTGTTGAAGAAGACGAGACAGGTGCCGAAGACAGCGAGCCAGCCGTAGAAACCGCCATCTGGTGGTGGAGGAGTGTCCGATGGTGGTGGAACCTGAGTCGACTCGATGGCGGTGAGGTCGTAGCCTTCGGTGTGGGAGTGGACTTTGGTGAGATCGGTGTCTTGGGGATGGGATTCCACTTTCACCTGGTCGGTATTGGCCGACATCTTTTGTTGTACTGTAAATGCGTCAACAGGAGGTACGTTTCGAGGACGTGGGAATCATGGTGCAAGACAGGCCGACTTGGTGGAGGTATAGTTCAAGAAGGTGTCTTCGTCCATCTGAAAAAAATCGTAAAGCACCTCGACCAGCGAGGGAGCGGTGTCTTCAGTTGTCCAGCACAGCAACAAAGTCGTAAACGGGACCGAGGTCATTCTTGACTCGTTCTATTGCAACATCGAAGGTAGGCCATGGCAAGCGGATGCCGGCTCCTTAGCCGGTCATCCTGAGGCAGCTCTCACAGTCATCATATCGTATTCGTGCGGCACGGAGGATCTGGTTACGTCTTTCTGCCTCCGAAGGTCGGCCAGATATGCGGCCTAAGGTATTCTCATCTAATCCTGGTCAGCCGCTAGCGAGGAGTAGAGTGCTTTGATTTGTGCGACCGCAGAGTGGTGGAGGAGGTGATTGGGCAGAGGCAAAGTTGCACCAACCGCGCCTTGCCTTTTGCAGGCTCGTGCGATCGATTTCCTTCGCCCTTGCCCCGCCGTCTTATCAATGTGCTTCTGCGGCCAAAATGCTTCCGCGACAACGTGAGCACCACCCTGCTCTCTCTTGCGCTCTCGCTCTACGCTCCCTCACGGTCTGGCATTCAACATGCTGGATCTGAGGTGAGGTGGAGAGGGGTAGGGGTGTGCTTCACGTGCACTCTGCTGGCCGGCAGGCGCGGGATTGACGGGGCGGCATGCTGCAACTGAGTTCCCGGTCACATGACCATGGGGCTAGTGCTTTGAGATTCTCAAGCAAGAGGAGTCCCTCCTGCACCTTCACACCCACAGCCCCAACACCTTCTTCTTCTTCATACCCTCCTCGGACTCCTTTGCCAGACCGTTTGCGACACGACAGGCTGTATCTGGCCCACTAACTTGCCCGGCCATCTGCTTTGTTGTCGCTTTTCCGCGCCCTTTCAGCCACTCGCGGTCGCCAACCCGGTCTCCTGGCTCCAACAACCGCCCAGCACCCTCTCATGACAGCTCGGTACGCTCCTGTCCACGATATAGAAGCGTGTCGCAGCCGTCACAAGCCTATCAGATCGACGCCAAAGGCTTGTTGTCGTCGGGAAGCGCTTTTGACCCGTGGCTGGTAGGTCCTCTTTGAGGCCGGCGACAAGAGCGATAGACGTGCAGAGACTTCACCACGTGCGCAGGTGTCGATACAGCGTCGTCTACTGGCTTCGCAGACCCGAAAATTGCGCCGTTCCAGTCATGCGACACAGGCCCAGAGAAGCACCCGTCACCTGAACCCACCCGCGGAACGCCCCAGGTGCGACGGGATAGCATGACCGATACCTCACACCACCACCCGACTATCAACGGGCACGGCTTCCCGCAAGGTCCACTGCTGAACGGGAATGCTGTCGGCTTCTATCAACACCCTGTCACCGCCGCGCCCCAGCCAGCAGAAGTAGTGGCGGAAGATGATGGCCAGATAAACTGCGTGTGCGGCTACTTTGACGACGATGGCTGGACGGTCGCATGTGACGGTTGTAACCAGTGGCAGCATCAGCTGTGCTACTATCCAGACTTCGAAGACAGATCACTGCCCGAGGACCTCTCGCACTACTGTATCGACTGCCGGCCCCGGAACGGCATCGACATTGGCTACGCTCGCAACCGCCAAACGAGGCGACGAGAAGAACAAAGGGCACTGGTCAACAGCGTCAAGCGTCAGCCTTCCAAAAGCCACAAGAAAAAGGTCAAGGACGTGCCCTACACCAATGGCTGGCCTCTCGACAAGTCGCGCCACGACCGGAACAGTGCCAGTCCAAGAGACCAACCCCCACCCGCCAAACGGCCCAAGACCAGCCATCGCACGTCTGACTCGACAAGCAAAGGACATGCGCGCAAACGGACTGCAACCACAGGAAACCAGCGCAGTCAGTCCAGGTCACCAGACGCTTCCCACAACTTCTACTCGGACGAATTCATACGATGTTACCGAGACGATACTTGGAGTGGGACAGACGCCAATCTGTACGATAGTATCGCTATCGCTAATAAAATGTCCACCTGGCTCACCGCTCCCGAGGAAGAACTCCCGCCGACCACGCAAGGACAAAATAGCGTGGACTTGTTCATGCGGTACGGCGGTGATCTTAGTGCGATGGCACCGTCGCTGGAGATTATAGAGGATCGCGACGATAACTTTCAAGACGACGGGAACAACGTGCCGACGTGGAAAACTGTCATGCTCAAGGACAGCTCGGTCAGCGAGAAAGCTTTTCTTGGGGAGCTCAAAGGCCATGTTGGCTTCAAGGATGAATACCTCCAGGATCCCTCGAATCGATGGTCTCTGTTGCGCCATCCAGAGCCATTCGTCTTCTTCCATCCGCGTCTGCCCATCTACATCGACGCACGTAATGAAGGAACCGAGTTACGCTATATCCGACGAAGCTGTCGACCGAATGCAAAATTGCAGGTGATCGTTACCGGCGGCACGACCTATCACTTCTGTTTTGTGGCGACGACGCACATAGATCCTGGCACGGAGATTGCGATCAACTGGGACCCCAGTGACAGTCTTCCCGAGCAAATTCTTCAAGGAGAAGACTTATCTCTACCGAAGGAAGACATGCGCCAACTCTACGGATGGGTCAGCACTGTACTGGCCAACTGCGGTCCATGTGCTTGCAACTCCTCTGATTGCTTGTTGACGCAACTCGACCGACGAGGCAAGGGTCTTGGTGATGAAGATGAAGCAGAGTCGACTGTCAAGATGCCCAGGTCAAAGAGGAGGAAGACCGGTCAGCAGATATCACCCATCAACACCACCTTCAACAGCAGATCTGGAAGCGAGGCCCACAAACTTGAACCTGACGACGAACAGTCTGAATCGCGGTCAGCTTCTGGGTCTGGCGGCAGAGAATCAGCAAGCCGTGATATCACACCCAACACACACTACTCGCACACCGGGTCGCTTTCGACCGCGCCAGAACTTTCGGAACGCGAACGTCGGAAAGTGGCGAAAGAGGAGGAGATGTTTGCTCGGCAGGCAGAAGCGCAAACAGGCAGGACAAGCAAGAAGAAACGGCACAGCGGCGGTTCAACGGTCAACACACCCAGTGCTACTTCTTCCAAGCACTTCAGCTACCCTGGGTCATCGAAGTATACCGACGCTAGCACTTCCAAGCAGACGGGTCTGCCAGCAGCAAAAGCAGGACGCAAGCCGAAAAGCATGGACGCACACAAGACGCCAGGCACGGCAAACCACAAGCCTAAAGTGCTGCGGCCTGTAGCGCACGCCGAAGTGCAATGCGACATGGACAAGGAAGAGGCGGAAGAGCGTGCACGAACGGCGCCGCAACGAATGCCATACATTCCAATGACACAGCGCCTGCTGCAACGGTACGCAATGTACAATGCAAGAAGGCGAGAGCCTGCTGTCCTCGCCAAGCATCTGTCGTTCACGAAGACACATGACCAGATGGAAATCGATCGCAGGGCGCTATCGTCGCCCCCTGACAGCGAACGCGGATCACGTACACCAGAGCTCGAGCATGTGCCATCAGGTCCAAGAGACGCCGAACACGTGGAGCATGCCGATGATTGCGAGATGAAGGATGTTGTGCCTATCTCACCTCCATCTGATCAACCCCATGTGGACGAAATAGGCTCTGAATCAAGACCGACGCCGCCCGTCAGCCCAGAAGAGCCCTCACATCTCCCGAGGGAGCCGATAGCGCCGCCCTGGCCTTCACAAGCTGCGCACCTAGCTCCGGTCTCGGCATCCTCACCACCCATCAACAACAGACCTCCCGACATGCACCTCCAGATGCCCCCGCCCTCCGCGAACCCCTTCGCCCACGCACCGCCGCTCTCCGCCAGCTCTCCCACCCGTCCAGGTTTGGTGACGGGCTTCACACAATCCCCAGCCGCGCTGATCACACCCTCGCTCTTCTCGCCCTCCGTCACCGCGGCCGTGACGCCCAGCCCGGCGAAGAAGAAGATGAGTCTCAGCGACTACACCAAGCGCATCAGCAGGGCTAAAGACAAGGAAGTCGAGGCCAGGCATGAGAGGGACAGCTCGCCGGCTTCTGTTGCGTCAGGTCCTGTCGTTCCGCCTTTGCAAGCATCCGAGTCGATGAAAGAGCGGGCAGGGAGCGCGGCTGTTGAGGACTGTGATGTTAGGATGGAGGATACGTCTGCTGCTCATGGGTTATGATAAAGTGGAGGTGGTTTGAGCATTGTTTATGCAAGCGCGGCGTGTGGCGTTCGTTTTGGACGCTCGTTTGGGCGGTTCCAATTGGGTGGAAACACAACATGGGTGGAGAACACAACAACATGGCCGTGCCCGATGGCGTATCGGGCAGAAGCGGAAGCAAGACGATTACGCTTAGTTCTTCGATACCGGTAGTATATTTTAGCTTGTCGACGACGAAGAATACTTTATGAACATCCATCAACTCTACCCGTGATGTTTCATTTATGTGCGCTTCAGCTTGCCAAGATCTGACCTTCACGTGCTACTACCCAAATCCGCATGCTACGAGGCGGCGCTCAGCCTGGTCTCAGGGTTCTCGCGGCAATGTGGATATGAACATCTTGTCGACGAAGCAGATCATCATGGTGGGTGCGGGAGGTACAGCGGTGGAGTGCTCTTTGATACGGCTCTGTTTCATCGCACAGTATATCCACCGTCCAGTTTTATATCTGCGCCGTTGATATTCATCCTACTCACAGGGTCAGCAGAGTCTCGGTCACGAGCAGGTTTCCACCGATTAATACTTACGATTCATCTCGACATAAGAACTCCACTATCCTCGCTACCTCCTCTGGCTCCGCGAATTTCCCTGTCGGTACCTACACATCGTTTAGATCAGTCTACTCTACCTTCGAAGTCGGGAGAGGATGGGACGATAGAACGTACAGCAGCCTGATACGCCTCCCTAACCCCCCTATCACTCCACGCCTTCTTCCCCAACTCCGTCCACACCGGCCCGGGACTCACCGTATTCGCCGTGATCCCCAACGGCCCCCATTCACTCGCCATACACTTCGTCAACCCAATCAGTCCCGCTTTACTCGCGCAGTACGCCCCATGCGCATGCAACGCTACAAACGCTGCCTGGCTCGCTAAACTGACAATCCTTCCCCCAGGCACCGCCGCACCTTGCAGCTTCGCTTGCTGAGCCGCGGCGAGGTATAGACGGGCGAAGGCCTGGCTGGTGAGGGTAGGGCCGTAGAGGTTAATCATGTAATGCTTCAACGAGTCCTCCGGGGGTGTTGACTCGAGGGGGGTTAGGTTCACGTAGCCCGCTGTGTTGATTAGGATGCTGGGGAAGGCGATTTGGGCTTTCGCGATGGCGGCGAAGGCCGCGGAGACGGAGGTGGGGGAGGTGATGTCGCATTCGTAGGCTTGGGTTCCGGAGTCTGGGCCGTAGGTTGACTGAATGGTGGGTTGGACGCGAGCGGCTTCGAAGGGGGCGTAGAGGAGAGCTATTTTGGCGCCGTGGGAGTGCAGGAGCTTGCCTGTTGCTGAGCCGATGCCGCCTAGGAGGGCTGAGTGGTGGATGGGGAAAGGGGAGGAGGGGGGACGTTACCTACACCGCCTGCTATTATTGCTAGGCGTTGTGCGAACGCCATCTCTCCTATAAGACTACTGTGGCAGAGCACAGCTAAGTGGTTGTACAATGGCTAAGAAACATGAATCACTGTCAATGATTGTGGTTGTCTCGCCTGCTTCCCCGCACGTGGCGTCGACTGTCAGCAGCAATCGGCTATACACCCTTCACTCTTCATTGACTACACCTTCAAACCTCATTACAAACCTCATTACTTGCAACCTATTCAATGGTTCTCGACGAGCACGACGTCCGCGAATCGTGTGATGACATCCAGCTCCTCGTGATGGTGTCGATGAGAAAGGGCAAGCCCTAGCCCTGGCAGGATCACCAGGACCCAGATCCACAGCTTCGAAGTGGCAGGGGGACCTCAGACATCAGGTTCCCAGCGTAAGATGAAGTACAGCTTCCATTCTCCATTCAACGTTCATGAGATGCTTGAGGTACTGTGAGGCTGGATCGGCAACTTGAGACTCGATTCTTCCAGCACTTCTGCTACCATTCCGTGGAAAGGCAGATTGGACTAAGATATGGGCGGCACAATACCACTAGCCCAATATCTGTTCAAACGCCTACAGCAGCTAAACTGCAACGCTATCCATGGTGTTCCGGGAGACTGTTTCCCTTCGTGCTCTGGACCACTGAGAACCTTCTGGATCCAAATGGTTCGGCAACGCGAACGAACTCTGTGCCGGATATGCTGCAGACGGGTACGCAAGAGCCGCGAGCCAGATCGCTCGCCACCAACTATCCAGAGGCAACGTTACCAAGCCGACTATAGGCGCTTTCATGACCACCTACGGCGTCGGCGAGCTCTCGGCGATCAACGCTCTGGCCGGAGCATACGCAGAGCGCGTCCCCATCGTGCAGATTGTAGGTACATCTAGCCGCCTGGCGATGGTGAAGCAGACTCCTGGACGACCTGTACATCACACGATACCAGATCGAGGCATGGATGTATACAGCAAGATGGCCGACCATGTCGTCTGCAAGAAAGCTCATCTGCACTCGGCTCCAGATGGAGTTGCTGCTGCGAAGATGTACGATGGTGCTTTAAGCATAGCTATCGATCGCTCGAAACCGGTCTACGTGACTTTGGCGAATGATATGATAGACATGCCAGTTCCAGCAAAAATGCTGGATAAGCCGATTGGGGAGCCGAGGGAATTTCCAAAGACAGATGAGGATGGCCGCAGATCCTTGAGATGCTGGCGCAAGCGAAACAACCTCTCATCGTTGCAGATTACCTATACTATCCCTTGGGACTGCAAGACGAGATCAACAAGTTGATCCGGATGACAAACATTCCCGCTATGAGCTACACGTCCGCAAAAGGCATCGTAGATGAGACCCTGCCTTCTTGGAGCCCCGATCTGCCGAACACAACAGACTGCAGTCGAAACTGCGACCTACTGCTGCTCTTTGGGCCACTTCTCAGCGACACGAACACGACGAGGTGGACGGCAATACCGCCTACCAACAATGTGGTTTCCTTCTGTCAAGATTCCGTTATTGTGCCTAACGCCACGAAACTTAGGAAAGGCAACGTTAAGGGGCTTACTGCCGCAAATCTGGACGATAAAAAGTTGAATCGAAGATATCCTTTGAAGGGTAAGAAAGTTCTCACAGACCTTGTGAGCACCATCGAAGCAGATCCTGCATTGCAAGGCCATTTGCAGTGGCCAGCAGTCGAGACCAACCGATCATCGATTCCGGCACGCAACATTCCCACGCCTAGCGGACCGATCACCCAGGACGACTTCTGGCCATCAATGTCAGCATACCTGAAGCCGGAGGACACCATCCTCCTCGCGAACGGGACGCCACTTATCGGCGGCCGAGCTCTCCAGCTACCAAGTAACTGTCAAGTCGTAGCCAGCCCGATCTGGAACGCGATCGGGAGTATGTTGCCAGCTGCCCAAGGCATCGCGGCCGCGAAACGGGATCATCAGTTACCTGGGAGAACGATACTTTTCGAAGGCGATGGGAGTTTTCAGGTTACTTGTCAGGCGGTATCGGATATGATTAGGTATAAGTTGGATGTTACGATCTTTATCGTGAATAATGCTGGCTATACTTATGAACGATGGCTTAACGGGATGGATGCTGAGTACAATGATGCGCCGTCCTGGCAATACGTTGATGCCCCGAAGTTCTTTGGCGCCCAAATGGATGATCCTAGCTATCCGGTCTTTTCGAGACGGGCCGAGACCTGGGAACAGTTGTCGGAGGTGCTTGCGGAGGAGAAGGCGAATGATGGGAAAGGCCTGAAGATATTCGACGTCGTTATGGACCTCAAAGACGTCCCTCACGCAGCAAAGCCTGGGCTGCAGCGACCCAGTGAGGCGCTTAGGATATGAGCTGCCATCAGGGGGTTGTGGAAGCCAGGGCTTCGTGATAGTCATGGAAGCGGACGTAGGAAGTCATGGCCGGTCACAACCTTGTCAACCGGGTCGGGTTGGAACAATCCCGCAGACTTTCCTGACGTTCGTGCTTGTATTTATGTCATCTGTAGGACCGGTCTCTGATTACCAGCATGATCTGAAAGTTCGAAGAGAAATAAAAGTACTCTCATCTGTCGTCGCTGCCGTTGTCATAGAGACCGCCTTACAGGGATCAACCCATAACTTTACCACCACGCGATCCAAGCGCTCTGCACTCCCAGAATCGTACATTTTCGTTCTCGAGATCTCCCTTGCATCGTCAACGTCCCAAGAAAACGCCGTGCAACAATCGCATTGTCGACAGAACGAATAATCGGAAGAGAAGATACAATGGTACGTGATCCCACCACTTTTGCCTCTTTCCGCAACGCTTCCGCGTCAACAAAGCCTCCTCGATCACGCGAGACGCCAGCACCACGTCAACCCCTCCTACACCATCACTGCTCCTGCGCATCCCTCTACAACTACTTCTCGACGAACGCACGTGACACTCACTAACGCGCACCATGGCGGAATCACAGGCGCAAAGCACCAACTTCAAAGAAGCCTTCTCCCTCTTCGACAAGCGCGGCAACGGCCGCGTCGCCCTCGACTCCCTCGGTGACCTTCTACGCGCTTGTGGACAGAACCCTACACTCTCTGAGATTCGCGATCTGGAGGCGCAGGTGGGCGGAGATTGTACGTTTGACCTACCCCATTATCCCTACCCCTGTAGCGTAGTGCTGACACGGTGTGTGATTCACAGTCGACTTCGACGCCTTCACCCGCATCCTCAACCGCCCCGGCGGCTTCCGCGACCCCGGCGAGCCCGAGGAGTACTGCCGCGGCTTCCAGGTCTTCGACAAGGACCTCACGGGCTTCATCGGCGTGGGGCAGTTCAGGTACATTCTGACGAATTTAGGGGAGAAGATGAGTGATGAGGAGGTGGATGAGTTGCTCAAAGCAGTGGACACGAGTAGTGGGGAGTTGAATTATGTGGATGTTGTGAAGACTATTCTGGCGAATTGAGCGGGAAAAGGGGTGAGGTGGTGAGGTTATGAGGGTGATGATGGGCAAGGCATGGGTTGGAGTGGCGTTCTAAGGAGTTGATGGGATGGGGTTGGTGATAGCGAGGGTTGGGATGCCACGCGATGTGATGTTATGCGACATCGATTGTGCTAGGAAATGATAGCGAAAGGCACAGCACAGTTCGGTAAAGACCTTTTTATTTGAACTACTCAAAACTCCATCTCTCCATCTGAACCCATCTCTACCACCACAAGCCCGCCCACCCACGCAGTCATCCTCCTATATCCTCTTCATCCGCCTCTCTAGTGATCAATCCCACCCATCACCATCTTAGCCTTCTCCTCCCCCACCTTCTCCTCCCCCACCTTCTCCTGCCCGTGCTCCCACACGCTCTCCGCCAACGAACCCGGCTCAACCATTTGATGATCCTGCGGACCAGGCACAAACTTCGGCCAGAGTATGGGAAGACCAGGAAGAGACGGCAGCGTCCCAAGGTGAAGAAGAACCTTGTCCTTGCCATCGGCATGGGCATGGGCATCGGCATCGACAGCTGCGTCAGAAGACTTCTGCTGCTGCGCCTTCTTCCCCGCCTCCTGGAAGAACGCCGCAATCTGCTTCTCAAAGTGAGCCGACTTACGCGCTTCGCGGAGTTCGGCGGAGAAATCGTCGAGTTGCTCGGAGGCGTCGTTCGAGTTCTGGGCTTGTGGCCACCAGGAGCGGCCGGTGTGGGCCTCGTCACCCGCCTTTGGGTCCTGCGGCATGGTGGCGCCGATGGGGATGGAGGCGTCGTCTCTGGCCTCCAGCTCGGAAGGCGGAAAGATAGGCACGATTTCATCATCAGTGCACGTATGATCATACAGCGTCTCATGAATTTGCGAGCAAACAAACTTGCCCTTGAGCTCCTTTTCGAGATCGGTCAGTTCTGGCTTCGGGCCTTCCTCAGCGACTGCAGTAGCGTCGTCGTCGTTAGGGCTGGGACGCAGAGCGGCGGGCACCGAGCGACGCTCAAGCGCCTCGGTGCGAGAGCTCTCCACGGCGCTGGGCGCCGACAAGGCACCAGAAAACACACCGCAGGTCCATGTCCCACCCAGCGGCGGTTCAACGCCCCGCGACTGCAGTTCTTGGCCGTCCGCAGCGCCTGCAACAGCAAGACTAAAGCACTGGCACCACTCCTCCTGTTCTGCGGGGGTCATGTTGTCGTAGTCTGGTCCCCTCGACAAGCAATCGAAGTCCGGGCCAGGGGTATAGAGGTCATTGCCACGACGTCCCACCTTCTGGTTCTGGCCCTCGCCGCCGTTCGCAATAGCGTCGAAAAAGGGCTGGCACCCTTTTTCCCGTTCTTCGAGCGTCATGCCGTCATAGCCATGCCTCGAATAGCACCCAGCAGGCATCCCAGGGATGTAAACATGATTGCCACGACGTCCCAACTTCCGGTTCTGGCCCTTGCCAGCTTTCGCAGCCGCCTCGTCAGCGCCCATGACGTCGAGAACACCAGCCTTAAGCGCCGCCCAGCGCTCGTCGACCTCGTCTTTGGTAGCGTTCCAGCGGTGCTCGATCGTCGTCTCCATGGCTTTCCAGTCTTTGGCAGCGACTTCTTTTGCGCTGTACATGTCGGCGAAGAGGTCCGAGTACATCTCCTGGATCCAGGAGACAGCTTTATAAGCCGGGGTGAAGACGGAGGTGAGGGTGGACATCATGTCGGCTGGGTCGGCGTCGCCGCCTTCGGCGCGCTTGACGTGGCCGGCGGGCATGGAGGTAGGGGTGGGGTTTGCGACCTCGTAAACATTGGTCACGTACTCCTGCTCTTGGCGCTTCTCGACGGTGTTTGGGGTAAGGTTCGCGACCTCGTAAGTGTTCGTTGGGTACACACCCTCTTGGCGCTTCTCGACGGTTGGGGTGGGATTCGCGACCTCGTAAACGTTCGTCACGTACTCCTCCTCTTGACGCTTCTCGACGGTTGGAGTAGGGTTCGCGACCTCGTAAACGTTCGTTGGGTACACACCCTCTTGGCGCTTCTCGACCTCAGAGGCGGCGGTTGGAGAAAGGTTGGCGACCTCGTAAACGTTCGTTGGGTACACACCCTCTTGGCGCTTCTCGACATCAGAGGCGGCGGTGGGAGGTAGGTTGGCGACCTCGTAAGTGTTCGTTGGGTACATACCCTCTTGGCGCTTCTCGACATCAGAGGCGGCGGTGGGAGGTAGGTTGGCGACCTCGTAAGTGTTCGTTGGGTACACACCCTCCTGGCGCTTCTCGAGCTCAGAGGCGGCGATTGGGGCAGGGTTCGCGACCTCGTAAGTGTTCGTCACTGGCTTTTGGCGCTTCTCGATCTCCGAGACGACGGAAGGGTGTGGGTTGGCGACCTCGTAGGTGTTCGTCACGTACTCGGTGGTCTGTACGGCCGGGTAGTAGTCGACCGTAGTAGCAGCGGTCTCTGCGGGAGTACCAGCCGTAACGAATGAGATGAGCGGAGCGTCGAATTTCTCCTGAGGAGAGCGCTTCTCAGCGCCAGCGGTAGGGTTCGCGACCTGGTAAACGTTCGTGACAGGAGCCTCCTGGGGTTGCTCTCCGGCAGTTGGCACCGTAGTCCACTCCATTATTGGAATGACGCCCGCTGGAGGAGCAACGCTGGGTACGACCGCGTAGTAGTTTCTGGTGTAAGGGACCTCGGCCGGGGGCCCGGGCACCGAAGTCCACTGCACCATCGGGACATCGGCGCGCTTCTCGACGTCCCTGGCGTTATTGTGGGGGCAGAAGTGGTGCCCGAAGGGCTTGAAGTTGAGGATGCAGGCTGTTCTCTGCAACAGGGTTGGTGGTTTGGAGGCCGGAGCAGCGGCTGCGGTGGCAGCGCCGAGGGCAGTGGCGAGGAGAACGGCCTTCATGGTTACGGTGGTGCTGGAAGTGTTCTTGAGGTATGGTAGAGGGGTTGTGGAAGTACAGTGTCTGAGATTGAACTGTGGAAGGTAGTTCGAAGTTGAAGAAGATGTAGATGAGAGAAGGAAAAGTTGTGCAGGGACTGATGGCAATTAAATACCTTCGAAGAGGATGCAGAAGTTCGCCAGGTTGATTACGACGGTGCGGCCACTACAGTCTCTGCTGGAGACTTTTGCTCAGAGCCACTATGTCGGAGAGCGTAAGCTAGAGTGGCGAGAGTTGTGTGGTCGGATGCTGACGTTCTCCAGAAAGATTCGAGGGACAGGGCCACTAGAGTCGCTGCTAAAGCCGTGTACTAGGAACCGAAATGCTGGAGAACATAAGCAGGAATGGTGTAGTGGCATATTCGAAGGCTGACGTTCTCGGGGAGAACCTTAATAATGCCGCCGCTACAGTCGCTGCACAAGCCTTCTACTAGGCACCCTAGTATCGAGAACATAAGCTGGAGTTGTAAGGTATCATAGTGCCTCTCCAAAAAAAAGTTGAATGATGCCCCCTCCACGCTTGTAGCAAAAGGGTTCTGCTGAGAACCGTGAAGTAGGAGAATATGGAGTGGCTCTCGTGGGGAAGAAGTTAATTGCACGTGGTGGACTGCCACATGGTCAGCATCATACTTACTGGCTCATAACCTCCCACCACTCTCCTCATCCTTAGCGACCTCCTCCCTCAACCACTTCGCTTCCCTCTCCATCTCCTCCTTCCCTCTCGGCTTCCTGTCCTCATCCTTAGTCCACTGCCCTTCTGTCTGATGCTTCCCGACGTTCCCCTCATCGCCCTCCAACCACTCGTGCACTTTATCACCGCCACCGGGATCTCCCACCTTACGCGGTATCACATGGCAGTGAACATGCGGCACACTCTGACCCGCCGCTTCCCCATCTTGTACCGCAACGTTGAAGGCATCGGCTTTGTATAGTCGCTTAAGTGTCCGCTGGATGCGGGCGACGGTGTTGAAGAGGTCGCTGACTTCGTCGCGAGTGAGATCAGAGAGGCGGCGTTGCACGCGCAGAGGGCAGACGAGGATGTGGCCCGGTAAGAGAGGCTTGAGGTTGACTAGGGCAAAGGAGTGGGGGGTGAGGTGGAAGACCTGGTGGTGTCAGCGACGGCCTATATGGGCAGGAAGATATGGAGTATACCTGCGACGTCACGTTGAAGGTGCCGAATGTAATCGCGCGGCCTGGGAAGGTAGGCATGGTCGCCTCTTCAAATTTCAAGCTCATGGGCCAGACGAAATTGCTGGCGTTGCTACATGGTGGAATGCTTTAGAAAATAACAAAGGTTGGGTTGAACCTGGAGGTTCGGCCATCACGCTACGTCATACCAGGCACGTGCACAGGTGAATGTTGGCCTTCAAATATACATATCAGGCCTGCGCCTTGCCCAATTGTCTCGATCAAACAATCATCCCCGGACCTCGTTGTAAGTTCAAGCGCTCCAATTCTAGTTGACAACATATCCTCCATCCACCACCATGGCCGAACCTTGCACGAAGGATGCTTTACTGCTACACAAGAACAGCACGCAGTCAGCCACCTCTTGCGCCGTGCCCTTCCGGTTCATCGGCGCGATGGGTACGGAGATGGCAATAGGATCGCCCTGGCTTGGGTCTTTCGGCCTGATCATTGGGGTATCTGAGAACCAAATTCAGCAGATGTCGAATACGTGAAGGTCGCCCTCCGAGAGACCTACCGATGATCCCAGGGCAGACGCAATTGATGCGAATGTCGTCTTTTGAGTACTAACATAATGCATCAGCAAGGAGTGAAGTCGAGGTTCGGTCTGCTCACGTCAATGGCATCACACCGGGTCATGCTGATCACGGCGGCTTTGGAACCACAATAGGATGCTGTTCTGGTTCAGCATGTGGTCTAGTCCAGCGACTCGTCCGCGTGAGTACCTGCTGCTGGCCGACCGACGATGCCCAGCTGGGAGGCAATGTTCACTGCCTGAACATCAGTGGGCTGCTTAGCTCCTGGAAGCGCTTTCTGTCGAACATACCTATGCTACCTCGACTGCCAGGCCGTCCATCGTGTCTGTCGAGCACGCTTTGTCAATCCCATCACTGTCTCAACATGGGCAGATTAGATGCGTACGTTGGCAACGGATCTTGTTTCAGCATCTGCTTGATCTCCGCCCGGCTTGACAACCAACACCCGCGGTAGTTGACACCATTGATGCGGTCGAATGTGTCCACGGACGTTTCGTGGGAGCGCTGGTTCTCACTGAGTATGCCTGCCACTCAGCGCCAACCATCAGCATTCGCTCCGCACTTTTGGCCAACGGTCCTCTGGCGGCTGGCAGCGTTCTCACCTGCACAGTTAGCAGCATAATCTATCCTCCCATGAGCGGCGACCATTACTGTCGCCATATTGTTGACTTCGGTCTCGTTGAGCACGTCAATCGCTTTTGAATAGAAATCGACTTGATCCGTTGGGGCGGCGTTGGCCATCATTTGAGCCGTCTCCTTGAGGCCACTTTCATTTTGATCAACGATCAGAATCTTACGGCAGCCCTCACGAGCAAAGGATACTGCGACTGCTTGTCCGATGCCTGATACAGGTCAGCATGGTGTGTTGATTGAACGATGGTGAGGATCAGACCAGAAGCGGCCCCGATCACAAGAGCAACGCCTGGGAAGAGTGTCATTCTAGTAGTCAGTCCACGTCGTCTGATTTTGTTTGCTTGAATTTGGTGTTGTCTCAGTGGAAAGTCGTAGGACACCCTTGCGGTGTCGGCCAGATGTGCCCGCAGTGGAGCTGATGAAGCTATTGATAGCCTTGTGCTTGAGATGCCAGCTATGCCCTAAGTGATCGAAAGTAGGTAGACAATAATTCTTAGCCGTATCAATTTACCTATGTGACAAGACTTGGACCATATTAGTCTCTCGATGATGAGAAGGCAACGCCAAACCCAAACGCCTCGCTGCATGATGACTCGTTGGTCCGAATGTAGGACACAGAAACGCAAAGCTCAAGATCATCGAATCCTGCCATGCTATGCCATATCAGTACTCACACCATCGCGCCAGCCAGATGCGATGATCAGTGACTCTGGTCCGGTCCTCCAGCCCCAGACTGCCCTGTGCCTGGCTGCCCAGTTCCAGGCGGCCTGTACGCAACGTACCCGCCCCACAGCTCCTGCGGCTCCTCCTGAATCTGCGTCATCGGCTCTGCTCTCCCACCGGGACTGTACGGCGGTGCTACGGAGCCATTCGTGCTGATCGAAGTCGTCGGACTGTGAATAACAACGTCTGAGCCGTAGAGCTCGCTCTTCCTGCCGCTCTTAGTCCGTCCCGGTGCGACTGGAAAGCTGTCGATTTCTGGCGCATATGTCCCAGGCGAGATGTTGGCGTAATTCGCTTCGATGGGAGATGGCTTCTGCTTTAGTGGCACTGTGTGGTATTTGTTCGACTGACGCATCTTGCGAGCGGAGAAGAAGAGAACGGTGGCGAGGAGGATCAGGGCGACTGGTATGCCGACTGCGAGACCGACGATGAGTCCGAGGTTTGACTTATGATGGCCTTTGTCGTGAGGGGAGCTGCTGCCGGGCTCGATGCCAGCCGGCGCAACGGTGACAACGTGAGTTACGGTGGAAGCCGAGCCGTCCGCGCCAGTGGTGACACTCGTCTCCGTGGTCTTCGAGGTTGATGTGGTAGATGCTTGAGAGCTGTACGAGGAGGACGGAGGTGGCGAAGAGAAAGAGGGCGAGCTATTCTCTGGAGGCTTCGTATCGACAGGTGTTCCGTCTAATCAATATTAGCATCCTGTGAAATAGTCATCTGCGCTCAAGCGGGTCTGGCTCACCGGAGACTGAAGCCGGCGGGTTGTCAACCGTCTTTGCCGGAGTCGGAGACGGGACACTCGATATGAAGGCGATCGGGCTTGGATCCGGCAAGCTGAAGTAATCGGTATCGGCCTTCGTACAGCAGTTGAAAGCGACTACATTGGTGGTCAGCCATATAGTAAGCTTGCTCACTCGCCACCATCATGCCTACCTCGATTGCCGTCGCAGCACCAATCGCCGTTCGAACACTGCAAGATCTGCGCTGGTGTCAGCTATCTCCTTTCATACACTCCGCCGAGGTGGCTACTTGGCGGAGTGTCTTAGACACGAGAGCTCAACTTACCGCCTCATTACCCCTGAGTCACATAGTCAGTCAAGGTCCACATCTCCTAGGCTCGAGTAACTCACGTAGCGGTGTTATTGTGCGTGCAGATCTGAGGACAACTCGAAGATTCCCATGTCTGATCAGTGCACGTGTATCGCCCGTAGTATCCAGCGTTCTCCAGGTAGCATAGCCCATTGGACATGCATTGCCAGTTCAGAGGACAACACGCCCCTCCTTGACTTGAGCATGTCGCATCGCCTTCCGTCGAGAGTGAGCCATCCGGATAGTAGCAATTCTGCGCAAACGCTCCGAAGGTGGTGAGGTGAAGTGCTAGGAAGGTGGCAGCGATGAGCTGGATGGTGATGGAAAGGGCCATCCTCCTATGAGCATTTCTAGGTATTGGCGTGGATGTGGTGAAAGAAGTGATTGAAGATTGACCAAAGATCGGAAGTGGTTGTGCCGGCAGGTCTCAGGTTGTACGCATGTGACGCCGGATGAGGTCGTTGTTTGTTCACCTGCAAGTTCAAGCTTTTGCCATCTTCCTCCTGACAGATTGAGCAGCCACCGCCCCGTTCGTGTAACAGCCCAACTTGGAGCTGGGAAGGTACGCCAATGCAATTCACTTACTCACAATGATCTGAAATATTGACCTCATCTCATCTGCCGACCTCACTGACTACTTTTCGCAACTGGAATACCCCCCTGTTCTGTCCTACCTCCAGAAGCCTTGGGGGTGGCAAACACACGGCTACGTGCAGCTCGCACGATCATTCCATCACGCATCCTGGAAGGCGTGCATGGCTCTGGACTACCCTGCACATAGCGAGAATTCGTGACCATGGTGGTCGGTCTCATCGAAGGCCGTGGTGTCGTCACGATATAGGGACCCCTGAGCAGCTATGGGGTCCACGCATCCTCGAAACACAGCAACCATGCTTGGACATCTGTCATCGTAACTCAAAGCCAGCGAACTGGTCGTCTACGCTGGACCTGTCGATAACAACGACCTTTACCTCATCGTCCGGAGAGATGGATTTCCGAGAACCCCAGCGAGTGCAGTCTGATGCAGGAAAGCGTGGGACCGCTGGCGGGTGGCTGGGCATGCGAAATGCTGCCTCGCTGTTACGGCAGGTTGCTTGTGCCCGAAAACCAGGTCTTGAGATGAAACTCGTTCGTTGTTGTTATCTACGATTGAAAGGTCATCCATTACGGACGCGAGTACGACGTGCTGGCCCTTGTTGTCATCGACCTCGCTTCACCAGGGCAGCCTCGGCTTGCTCCTGTTTTCACTCTCCTCCCACGAACCATACCGCTGTTGATGAACTCTCATTATCCTCAAAGAGATCATGGAAGGCTCTGCTACTGGATTTCCACACCTCCCCAGCAACTATACCTACTCTAATATTAATCCTCTTTGTCAAGTTGTGAGAACTATTACTCGAGCTTCTGCAGTATCGGGCTCTTATCCTCTACACAGCCAACGAATAACTCAGATTCCACTCAGATTCCACGACATGGTAGTACCGGTGCATGCAACCGAGACAGATCTACACAAGTAGATCCCTTACTCCCGTCTAGCACTACAATACACCATCGGACCAGAACCTCGAAGACTCGTGGTAAAACAATCCAATCTCTCGGTGTCTTCCGGCGTCATGTTGCCATCCAACTTCAAGTCGAATCGGCGGAACAAGTTGGCCAGCGCGATACGGATCTCGGAATACGCAAGACTATCGGACAGATCAGCAAGCGGACGACTTCCCAGATATCGAGCGAACATTCAGCAACCCTTCCGCACTTACTTGATGCCCAAACACATCCGAGCGCCCTTGGAAAAAGATACTAGATATCCTTCCAAGTGGCTGGCGTCCGGTTGAAGCCAACGCTCCGGCGCAAAGTCGCGAGCATTCGCGCCCCATATGTCTCGGTTGAAGTGCATGGAGTGTGCGGACATGCCGACGATAGACTGTGCGGTTCCCACCCGAGTTAGCATGCGCAATCTGGACGACGATTGCATCTTTCATTCAAGGGTCTTACTCCTGCTGGGATGACCTTCCCGTCTACTACGAACGGCGGCGACGGTGGAACGATCCTCGGAAGACGCCCTGGTGTGGCCATGGCGAACCGAACTGACTCCTTACAGCGAACGTCGGAGACAGTTGGAAGCTTAGATACGACTCCGACCGCCTCCATACCACGAGACAATGGGCACATCTACCCTTCGATCGGACTTTTTCAAGCCCCTACCAGGAATACCTTACGAAAGACGACTTCGCGAAGGGACACCAGGCTTGGGTGAACAAGTACGGTATCAATGTCTGGAACTCCACAACGCTTTTGAGGGGCTCGTGGGATGGGAAGTCTCAGCTCTGGACTCTCACAGTCCGGTGTGGTATGAAAGAGATCTCTGTAGTCACACGAAGTGTCATCTTGGCTACCGGTGGTGGAGGCCAAATCCCTTCCATGCCTGAGCTTCCCAAGCGGGACGAGTACAGTGGCGATGTTCTACACTCTGTCGATTTCAAATCAGCAAAGCCGTGGAAGGAAAGGAGTGCTGTTGTAGTAGGGAGTGCCAACACCGGGCATGACGTTGCCACGGACATGTTCGAAGCTGGCTGCTCCTCCACAACTATGATACAGCGCTCGACCAATTACGTCATGCCGACGGAATATTACAAGAATGTTCTGGACCAGAGCTACAACGACGATGTCCCAACCGTATCCGCAGATATGAGTAGTTCGTGGGCCCCAATCCTTGTCATCAGGCTCATCAGCATGCAGCTTGTCAACTCTCGGGCCGAGAAACAGTCGGAACGATTCGATGCACTAGAGAAGGCAGGCTTTCTCACGCAGAGGTATGGCGACATCATTCATCAGATCTTCGAATGTGGTGGAGGTCACTACATGGATGTTGGTGCCTCTGCCATGATCGCTCAGGGGAAGGTAAAACCCTCCTCTCCGATGTATGTCTAGCTGTCTGCTTACTATGTCCTCAGATCAAAGTACGAGCTGGGGTCGCACCCACAGAGTACAAAAAAACCGGGTTGCGGCTCAGCGATGGGTCCTCGCTCGACGCCGAGGTCATAGTATGGGCAACAGGATTCAAATTCAACGCCCGCGAGGATATCCAGGACTGGTTCGGCAAGTCTGTGGCCGATAAAGTCCAGGAATATTGGGGCGTTGACGAGGAAGGGGAGATCAGAGGGGCTTTCAAGCCATCCGGACGTGAGTCTCCTAACGTGCCATGTTAAGCTGTTGATGCTGTTCTTTTTTCATACTAACATAGCTGACGTAGACCCTGGCATCTGGCTCCACGGTGGTACGCAAGGTCAAGCACGGTACATGTCACGATTTGTCGCCTTGCAAGTAAAAGCTCTCGTAATGGGACAGCCTCTCCCGGTCTATAGTGAGACCCCGAGGAACGGGTAGTGGAATACAAGGGCATGAGTATGTAGCAGTTTACAGAATGTACACTTGCCGCCATTGATATGAAGCATCAGGAGCATGGCTACGCAACTTCAGTCGTGGCTGCTGCTTGCGTGAACATGTGGCCAGGATAGTGATCGCTAATCTCTTTCTGGACAGCCGCGGTGTATGCAGGCACTCCTCCGAAGTACATCAGCGGCGCCTTCTTCTTGCCCTTCACGTTCGCGCCTACGAGCCAAGAACCCACGTCTCCAGAGCTCCTGGAGATGGCCGTCGATTCGAACACAAAGTTGAGGTGCTCGCTCCATTTGGTACACCCCTCGACCGTAGACTCGCACCGATCTTGACCATCGGCCCTCATACGCTCAAGTGTACGGCCAATCCAGTCTGCTGTCACATCGATGATCATGGGCCCGTTGGCGAATGGTGACTGTGGTCCGAATATCATGAAGAAGTTCGGGAAGCCGTGCAGCGTTATGCCCATATTCGTGCTCAGGTCCTTGGCAAGGACTTCTCCGATGTTCTGGTCTTCAGAACCCCGGATATTGATCCGGCTGAGGCCGCCTGTGATGGCATCGAACCCTGTAGTGTGTCAGTTTTATGCTAGAGGAGCAGAATCCCAAGTCGAACTCGACATACCAATCGCAAAGACGATAATGTCGAAGTCGAACTCCCGGCTGCCTGTCTTGAGCCCTGACGGCGTGAGCCTCTGGATTGGGTCGTCCTTGATGCTCACAAGCTCAACGTTAGGCCGATTGAAAGCCTCAAAGTAATGATGGCCGCACGGAGGGCGTTTAGATCCAATCGGGTAATAGGGACTAAGAATCTCCGCGGTCTTCTCGTCGTTGACGATTGTTCTGATCTTATCACGGACGAACTCTGACGCCGCTTCATTGCCATCTGGATTGACAAGAATGTCTCCAAAGGTCTCGAAGAGGAATCGAAAGCCTCCCTTCTCCCAGCCCTTCTCCAAGACGCGACGCACTTTATCGGGACTGTCCTTCACACTGTCATACATCAGTGGCGAATCGACCATGTCGAAGCCCCAGTTTTGGCCTCTTGCTCGTGCGAGGATGTCATCGTAGTCGCGATTGATCTCTGCGGATTGTTCTGCTCCCAGCGGATGATTCCTGGACGGTATCACGAAATTGGGCGTACGTTGAAAGACAGTGAGCTGCTTGGCGGCATGAGCGATGATGGGTATCACTTGAACAGCGGTGGCACCCGTGCCTACAACAGCAACCCGCTTTCCGGAGAAATCGACGTCGTGTTTCGGCCACGTGGCTGTCCTATACCACTCACCCTGGAAATCTGACAATCCTTCATATGGTGGATCGAGCGGAGCCGCGAGAGGTCCGACTGCGGTAATCAAGTACCGGCAGGTTTGAACTTGTCCCTGCTCGGTGGTGACTGTCCAGACGTTTCGCACGTCGTCTCGATGAGCTGAAGAGATCTTGGACCTCAGCTGGATGTCCTTTCGCAGATCAAGGTAATCAGCAACGTGGTTGAGGTACTCTTCGACTTCCGGTTGCTGTGGGAATCTCTCCTTCCACGTCCACTGCATTCCGATCCTTTCCATGAAGGTTAGGATGTATACCTACAGAACAGAAGGGTAAAAGGGTTAGCAATGTCTTAAGTAAGTGAGACCCGCAGACAACTGTCAACGGGTACCCTTTCACCCATCAGTTCTTACCCAGCTCTCGCTATCAGTGCGAGCACCGGGGTACCGATTCCAGTACCAGGTCTGTTAGAAGTTAGCATACGCTTGTTGAGCAGCGACGTGCAGGCTCAGGGGGCGAAGGATACGTACTCCGCCAATACCGGTACCAGACTCAAACACACGGGCCTTCAGTCCCATTTTACGCAACTCATAAAGCATGCGCAGTCCGCCGAATCCAGCTCCGATAACGATGGCATCGTAGTCTACTGCGGCCATGATCTACTATAGTATCGATGGTATTCGAATATCTACCTTGGATCGCTCGGAAGCTGAAAGACTTAAGAGACGTGTGTTGGAGCAAGACAGACCTACCTTATTTGAGCTCTCCGGGTAGTGGTAGATGTTTGTAAGATCTTGCAATCGCGCCGACCAAGCCGATCTGCTGCAGGAGATGTCAGCCTCTCAAGGTCTGGAGCCCGTCCTGCTGTAACCCCGCAGATGTTGTTCAGAATTAGCTCGGGCAAAGATGGACAGCGAAGGGAAGGTCGTTGCCGCAAAGCGGCAATATTCTTTTTGAGGGGCTTAGCAAGATTGTCGCCAAGCTCGCTGTGATGAGAACGCGATGGGCGCGAGATTTGCTCCCTGGATCTGATGCTCGAACTGTATTATTAGAGGCAACGTCAACATCGTGTAGCGCACGAAATATGGTATGCAAATCGATGTGGTGGAAAGAATGTCGGTAACATTCAGTACCAGGTATACTCGTGAGTATCAAGTATACGCATAGCTCTGCCCTTGCTGGCCATTCCAAGCAGGGCCGAAACTGGTTCGCGGTATCTTCCGCTCCTCTACGTCTTATTTCTTCTTGCTTCGCGGTGTTCAATGCTTGATCTCATCATCCTGGTCGTAGAATATCACGCAGCACAGCGGGCCGTTACAACCACACGCTGTTTAGTAAGCCGACATCTTCAACCGAACACGAACCCTCAGCTCGCTCACCGCGAAGTCAGCTAGGGCCACCATGGTAAGGATGGCCGTTTCTCGGCTTTCTTGCTCTTTCATTACTGCTTGCAAGTTGATCTAGCGCCGTACAGCCATCAGCAAGCGAGTATCTTTGGCTGCTCGAGATTGTTATTCACTACGGATGATCGCCGAAAAGTGCCCAGCCATCAAGACAGGTTGTCTGTCATGCCAGTAAGAACTCTCATGTATGCTTCTTGGATTCAAGTATGGCTGAGTAATACCAATATCTGTAGCTCTCGCGGCATCCGCTGCGATCCCAGCAACGCACATTGCAAGCAATACTCGTCGACGACTTGGGGCACGAATCGTCTGGTCAAATATGCCTGTCCAGCTGCTACTCCGTATCCTACAGCCAGTCTGTCCATATCCTGGACAGGCACACGTCGCGAGAAGCAGTCTCTGCACTTCTTCTCGACCTATACGGCACCGGAGCTTGCTGGATGGCTTGACACGACCTTCTGGCAGTATCGTGTACTTCAGACTTCCCAACACGATCCAGCCATCAGACATGTGATCGCCGCCTTAGGCGCCTCGCATGAGCACCGCTTGCGGAAGCAGGCTGCTCGAGAGAATCTAGAGACCGGCGAGCTTGACGCATTTGCGATGCGGCAATGTAATAAAGCGATCAGTGACCTTTTGCGTCCATCGGAGCAGCCTCTCCGCAGCCTGATGAGGGCTTTAACAGCGTCCGTTCTGTTCGCCTGCTTCGAAAGCGCCAACTACAACCGCGAGCAAGCGTGTGTTCACGTGCTGCACTCACGCCGCTTGCTGGACCAGATCAAGACTGCTGCTTCGGGCTCTACCAGCCAGAACTCGTATCTGGTGAGCATTGCGCACTTAGAACCTCTGATCGCACATCACGAAACCTTCCTGGACCCCTATTTTCGCGGCGCCGACGCAACCGAATCGAACGACGTTCTTGACCTACTGGGCACGCCAGACTTCTCCAGCTTTTCGCAGGCGAGGGTGGCCTTGGAAGGAGCGATTGCAAGACTTGGAGTCGTTCTCATGGGTGTTGAGGACACCAAACCGACGGCAGCTGATATTGCTAATCTCAAGAGATCAAAAGCCACCTTCACGACCTGGCTACGAAGATGGGAGCATGCATTCTCTGCCTTCCTGGCTCGCGAAGCTGGCAATTGCGACGCCGCAACACTAAATGGCTACCGAGTCCTCAAAGCCCACCAACTAGCCAGCACCGTCCTCGCAGACATCAACTACGCAGCTGGCGAGCCCGCGTGGGCCGCTTTCACACCACGCTTCAAAGCCATAGTGGAGCTTGTCGAGGGAGTAATGCAAGGCTTCCCGAGGCGCAGCTTGTCCTCGCAAGCTCCCCAAGGGCCATATATGAGTGCGTCCATGGGTCTGACAGAGCCACTGTATGCTACGGCGTCGAGGTGTGCGGATCCAGTCATCGCGGAGAAGGCAAGAACGTTGCTGGCAAGACTGCCAGCGAACGAGGGCGTGCATTCATCGTGGCGGATTGCCTTCATTGAAAGAGTGCTTTGTGCATGTACCGGAAAACCATGCCTGGTCGCTGATACAACAGAGACCCAAGAGCGGGACTTCCCCACTGCAACAAATGTTACAGGCGAACCGATAGCAGCATAGCAGCATGATGCTACGTTCGCTACTCTGGAAGTAAAGGCCCACCACAAGTAAACACAGCACCCAACGGCGGGGCAAACAGAGCCGCATCATCGAAGTACTCCTCCGAATAGTCAATATCAACACACTCATAGTTGTCTGGCGCTTCACCACCCTTCGGCCCCACATGAGGGCAATGCACCTCAGGTCCCACCTGCGTCAAGACCAAATGAATTGCCCGGCATACGATGTCGTCTCCCCAGGCCTCATCAGAGCTGCCGAACGGTTTCAGCTGCAGCGCTGTGTTGCAAGTGAGTGTATCGAAGTACTGTCGGTTTCCACCAGTACAGCGTTGCTGGATGACTGGGCAAAGAGCGGCTGGCGCGGCATGGTCGACGACGACGTTGGAGAATTCTATCCCAGTGGTAGCCGCAATCCAGGCGGCGTATCGCAGGACCGCACCCGAGGAGTCGAACTTCCAGAATGCGATCTACGGCAATCTTCTGTCAGTACAACTTCTCGTCCGCAAACATTGAGTGGGCTGAGGCTGGGCACCGTGACCTTCGGACATACCTGAGTCAATGTACTGGTAGGCTTGCTCTTATCCAGCTCTGCCGTAACCGGGTCCACGGTGCCAGTCCGCTGGTACACTACCGACGCTGCAACATCCGGGCACCCTGATGTAAATTCTACCACCTCTGCAGCATAGAAAGCCACACCAGGATCGTTCTGCGGAGCCGGGGCTAGGGCAATGAAGTACTCGATTGAGTCGTCGAAGCCGCTGAAATTACCGATGGGGCTGACACGGCCGGTTGCTTCATTGTTGAAAAGGCCAGGCGGGACAGCAGCTGCACCGTTCTCGAGCATGGGCTTATTGTTGGGATAGACGGTCAGGTTATAGATGTTCTGGCTTGTGTGCAGGTTGCGGGTGCTCCATTGGGGAAGCTTCGAGCCGGCAGCGCGGAGGGTGAGTGCGGTTGGGCAGTACGAAAGGGTAAGGATAATAGGCAGGAGACGGGCCTTGAGTACGGAGGGAAGCATATTGCAAGACAACGATGCAGATCTTACCACTGGTCGCAGATGCCTTCAAGGGAGGACCGCTGGGAAACTCAAAGTCGTCTCATATATAACAATGGATCGGCAGTGGGTTCTAGGAGTATGGACTCCGACACGGGAACGCCAAGTTGCTACTCGTGTCGCACAGCTGTGCCAGCCAGGTCGATCTCGAGCATGAAAGACAAAAGTTCACGCTACACTGGTCCACCATCAGACTTTCTCAAGGCGCCCTGCTGAAAGTAATGAAAGGATAGCGAAGCCATGATGAGCCAGGTGCGGTCACACGAGAGTATATGTAGGATGTGCAGTGGATCGAAGTCTCCTTGTTTCTTCCCAAGCGAAGCAAAATATCTCGAAGCAGCTTGGATTCTGGACCAACGGGTTGCGTTCGCATCGCGATCGGATGAATCGCTCACGGGAACAAGAGTCCAAGAAAGAAGCCAGAACCAGTATTATAAGAACTCCGTTAAACTTCTACCGAAGATTATGTACAGTGAAACTCTCCAAAAGAGACACGAGAGAGTTTGCACCACCTTTTATCCTTTAACGGCAGTAGTATAACACAAGCCTTCCCTCCTCTTCAGTAATTCAACATAAGGAAATTGGTATCTTCATACAACCCTCTAATCCTCATCCTCCTCTTCTGTCGACTTGGTCGCAAGCGTCCATCGGCTCTCGCCAGTGTGCTCATCCTTCTCATGCTTGATCGCGAGCTTGCTGAGATGCCCGATGATGTTCTCCATCTGGGTGTCGTGGACATTGCGGTTCTTGCGGCCGAGGTCGCTGAGGGAGGGGATCTGGTTGAGGAGCCAGTAGGTGATGGCCATGATGATAATGACGCCGATCGAGTATGCCCAGATCACGACAACGGTGACAATGTCGGTGTGGCCGTAAGTGGATTGCTTGAACCAGAACTGCGAGTTCGGGTCTGGAAGCGGCAGCTGGTGCACGCCGCCAGAGAGCCATCCGAAGATACAGAACAGAGATGCAACGATGTCGACAGCGCCGATGGCGCCAATGAGCTGCCATGACGGGAATGTCTTGCCACCACGAGTCACGAAGATAAGCCAGTTCTCAGTCAACGCGACTTCGAGGAAGAGGATTTCCTGGATGTTGCCCCAGTTCTGGACAATACCGCCGTTGGGCACGTAAAGAGTTCCGCGAACGACCCAGGTAGCGAGAGCGAGTTCGATGCCGAGAATGACGGAGATGATCCAGATCTTGGGCAATTGCCATTCGACAGGGCGCGCTTCGGAATGAGCGTTATCGTACGCAACAGCCACGGTGGCCAAATCGGCGAAGAGAGCGATGAAGACGATCAAGTCGGAGCGGATGGTCTCATTGATGATGACCATGGATGTAACCAAGTAGATTTCCAGATGCAAGCAGAGAGCGATACGGTATTGGATGTATGACTTCATGCGCTGGAAAATCTGGCGGGCAATCTTGATGGCGAGGACGATAGTCGAGAGACCTGGTGCCAGGAAAACGATATCGGCAGCAGCCTGGGCAGCTTCGGAAGCACCCTCGACGGCAATACCACAATCGGCCTTCTTGAGGGATGGCGCATCGTTAACACCTATGGAGTGTCAGTAAACTCAACGGATAACTGCATCAGAGAATCATCAACTTACCATCACCAGTCATGGCAGTCAGATGACCACGTTGTTGCAGCATCTCCACCACTTGGTACTTGTGCTCTGGGAACACCTCTGCGAAACCGTCGGCACGCTCGACAAGATCGTGCTGGGTACTGCCGGAAAGACCACCGTGGATGAGCTTCTGTGAGTTGTATACTTTGGTACCGAGAGCCAGCATCTTGCAAGTTTCCTTGGCAATAGCGATGGCATCACCAGTCAACATCTTGACCGGTACACCGAGCTGCTGAGCCTCGACAATGGTCTGGGCAGTATCGTCACGCGGAGGGTCGAACATAGAAAGCATTCCCAACAGAACCCACGGGTCGTCGTTCTTCTTGTAAGCAACACCGAGAGAGCGGAAACCACGGCGGGCGAACTCGGTCGCCTTCTCCTTGAAGTGATCAGCGACCTCCTTGGAGCACTCAGTAAGATTGAGGACGGCCTTTGGTGCACCCTTGGCGCAAGTGAAGGTATCGCCACGGAGAGTAACAACACAAGTAATACGCTTGGAGACAGGGTCGAACGGAGTGAACTTCTGAGTTTGCCAGTCGTCCTTGAGGATGTCACGTGCCTTGGGGTAGCGCTTGAGGGTAAGGATGGTGACTTTGTCGATGGGATCGAGAGACTTGATGTTGTGGGAGGAAGCAAGAGCGGCACAGGCCATCATCCAGTTGACATCTTCGCCCTCAGCGACGTATGGCTCACGGATGGAGAGCTGATTGGCGGTAAGGGTACCAGTCTTGTCAGAGCAGAGAACATCGACACCAGCAAGAGACTCAATAGCGGTAAGCTTCTGCACAATGGCTTGTTCCTTGGCGAGGTATGCTGCACCGACGGCCAATGTTGTAGTCGTGACGACGGGCAGACCGACGGGCACACCGATGATGAACAGAATCAGGACGTAGCGGAGCAGAGTGTTGTCAGAACTGGACGGAGTGGCGATGCCGAGATGGCGGTAGAAGCCACCGATCCAGGCGATGAGAATCCAGAACATGACCAGGACAAGAAGCGCGGTACCAATGTTGTTCATGATGGCCTTGAAATGACCTTGATCCTTGGCGCCCTGCACCAGTGTCGCGGTACGACCGACGAAAGAGTACTTGGCAGAGCACTCGCAGACAGCGTAGGCCTTGCCACGCTTGCAACCAGTGGTGTAGTAGACGACATCGCCCATGTACTTGTCAACAGCGAGCGACTCTCCAGTGATGGCAGATTGATCCGTGGCGATGATTGAGTGTCCTTGGTGGGCAACACCCTCCTCACCCTCCTCGCCTTCCTTGTCCTCGGAACCAGCGGGATCTTCCTCTGGGTTGAGAGCATGTTGTTCGCGGAGTTCCTTGTACTTCTCGAAATCTTCGGGAGCATCGTAGTCACAGATCAAGCGGGCGTCTGCCGGAACCGTCTGGCCTTCCTCGATGACGACGATGTCACCTGGGACGAGTTCGCGAGCCTTGATATCCTGTTCTTGACCTTGTCGAATGACGACTGCCTTCATGGCAATGTCACCCTTCAAACTTGCGACAACATCTGCGGCTTGCTTCTCTTGATACCAGCCGACTGCGGCGTTGAGCATGAGGATAGCGATAATGACACCGAGATCGATCCAGTCTTGAAGACCAGCGGCGAGGACGACAGCGACTTCCATAACTGCAAAGAATTAGCTCGTCGTTCTGCTGTGATGTCTGCGGCTCTGCGCGATGCAAGCCAAGCATTTTGCGCCCGTAGCTCGAGCTGCACCGAGCTACCCGGCGGAAGCTCGAGAAAAGCAATAACAAAGGCTGCAAAGAGCCATTGCAGGCTCAAAACATGCGATGGATGCATCGGATCAGAAGCAGAAGCTGGAGGAGACTCACCATAAAGGATAGGACCAGTGAAGAACATCAAAAACTTGATGAACAAGCTCTCCTTCTCAGAGGAGATCTCGTTGTAGCCGAAGCGCTTCCGGCGGTTCTCGACATCGCTGTTGCTGATGCCCTGCTTGATGTCGGCATTCAACCACTCCTCGGGGACGGTGCCGTCATCATCAGACTTCTCCTCCTTGGCCCAGAACTAGAGCGATGGTCAGTGAGCGTCGACGCGTGATGGGAAGTGGCGGCGGGAGCAGCTTACCTTCCACGCCGGCTTCTTCTTCTTCTCCTTGATCTCGCCGTCTTCTGCTGCAGCTGCCTTGGGATCACGATATGTAGAAATGTACTTTTGCAAAGCGGTGTATTCGTCTGGGATGTCCATGTTAGCATGTGACGCGTGTAGAATGCGACATTGACGGCATTAGTGACGGGTCTACACACCAAGATCCTCAATGTTGCCAGGTGCTTGGGACCACTTTCTCGATCTCGATCTGAATCGCAGTCAGTATCGTGCCTGCCTGCAGCAGTTGATGCCAAAGGTGACAGGCGCGTCCGTACCTCTCGTCACCGCCGTTCGTCTCCAAGTCCTTTTCGCCGAAACTCACGCGCGGGGCCGCCATCGCAACGTAGCGATATCCAAATCAATGGTCGTCGCTGTGATGCTGCTTGCTGAGTGGAGATATTGACTTGAAGCTGTGGGAGGAGGAGGAAAGGAAGCTTCAGCTTGCAGTGGAAGAAGCAGAGCGAGCTAATAAAATGCACTAGGTTGCTTTAGCGGGACTGCGGGACCGGGCGCTGGTGGGAAAAAAGAGCCCATGCAACAGCACGCTGAACGCAAAAAGAGACGATAGCCGACCACCGTGATGAGTGATTTACGATCCTCGCACGAAAGAGCCAATGTTTGCAAGACGAAAGGTCAAGGTGGAGACGACGTCAAAGGGCCGAAAAGAAGACCGGACCAAAGCTCTTCGGTGTTAGTTCGTGCTTATCATGTCGCTCGCCACCAATGAAATGCCGATTATCCTCGCCGTCCCATCCACCAAGCAAAGGTTAACCGGGGTCTCACGCTCAGTGTAGGCCGATCTGGACGACCCTTGGGTGACAGCGGACACACAAGCACGACAAGAGGGCCGAACAACACACCCGCGCGAGCAACAGGAAAACCTGACATTTTGGAGGAACCATTGCGCACTCGACCATTCGCTCATTTCCCTGCAATCACCGGCAACCCCAGCTGCGGTCAGTGCCGTGGTCCTAGACATGCCATTGGAGAGTGGAGATTGATCCAAACCCCACCCAGATGAAGCACATGTATCCATGCGATATCCAAAAAGCAAAGTTCTCCAAGCCTCGTGATGAAGATCAACAATTGGCAAGTCGATTGTCCAATGATTGTGATATCGTCCTTATTGCGTCCGTAGAGTAATCTGTATAAGGATCCGACCTGTCCCATGAGCTGTTGTGAATATCATCCTTGCGTACCCCGTAAGCATGGTATCCCACGAAGGCGGGAATGGACGGAAGCTCAGTGCAGTAAGTACAGGCTCATCACAAAGTGTGTTCCGTGTACCAAACCCGACTCGATGCATACCACTTCATCTGCAACAAGCAATGTGCTGCGCTTCACTACATCCATGCGCCAACTTCATCCGTGGTCGATCGACGGAAGCCCAGAGGAGCAGAGAACCGTGTTTCGTGTGCAGCGCGGCTCGGCGACATGATCAGATCCTCTTCGTCCGCAATTCGCCGGTTTTCTGTCTGACTTGCTAGATGAAAACTCTTAAAGCGCGCAACTCCAGCGTCGTATATCCTGGGAGGCTGACCTGGAACAGGCTCCTGTGATGACTATAGCCTGCCGCGAGAGCCGTAGTGGTTGTGCTAGATGTCCCAACGAGACCGGGCATTCCGGCGGGTCCGGCTGCTGACGAGCAAATCTAAGAGCCGCCGAGCAGAAGATCCAAGCACAACATACCGTATCCTTTTGGCTTGAGCACCAACAATGTGCGAGTGTACGTACCTTCAAGGCTCAGAACCTCTCACACTGTCCTCGTATGGGTTCTTGGAGGCAATCACAGGAAACGCTTTTTGCCTTGGAGATCGGCCACGTACAACGACTCCACGAAACCTTGCGATGATTTGGGACTGCTGCTACCATGGCAAAATCTGGCAATGCTATGATGAGAATAGATTCCGGTCTCCTACATTTTGAGACATGAAGTCGAGCTAGAGCATCGCTCCTTCCTAACTCGCGGTAAGGCCTGCATCGACTTTGCTTCGATCGTTTCTGCCTAACTCTCGACTGCATAGATATGTACGAGCCTTGCCACTCTTATACTGACATAATGACCGTCATGGTATGAGCAACCCACGACTACTCCGTCGCCTGCAACAACATTGCGCCCTAATATGCGCCACCTCCGAGAGCAATTACGACTTGCCTAAGCATCAACGTCTACAGTGGCATCGTTCGCGCTCTTGGGGAGGAGACAGACACAATGCGCCGGTCTGACAATCTAACGCATCTTGCGAATCGAGGTGTAAGCTCATATCAGCTTTCCGTCGTACTTACTCCCGTTCTGTAAGTTTCCTAGAGGCAAGCCTTTTATTTCTTAGAGATGAAGAGGAAGTCACGTTCCACGGAGATTATGGAACATCATCTTTCTTTCGTTGCCATGTGCCAATTTTCGCATTCCATTACACAACAGAGCAGATCTTCAACATGGCGGAAGCGCAGAAGACATCGAATATCCCGCAACACCTTCGCCCGTTTCGCCGGCCCTCCCTAACAACAGAGCCTCTGGTAACAGAAGCGCCATATTCTTACACACCATCCAAGCCCGCAATCGCAGAGCTCTGTCCGCCTCACTGGCGGCGTTCGTCTAAGCGTGGAATCCGGAGAAAGCTCAAAAGCATCATTCTGAAAGACCTGCAAAGTGTCGGCTCGCCAGAGAGGACGCCTCACACACGGCCCACCATCATGCGGATGAAAGACTCGGACGACTACATTACGGCTCGCGCAGCTAACCCACGGACTGGATTGATATCTCCAAGTGTCGGTACGCCGACCACACGGGTTCCGCTCACTCCAGAATCACCGGCCGAAGCTCTGAAACGAAGGAGTTATGAAGAGCCGCCATCGCCTACCCCGAATGTGAAAGCCAGGCCGGCGCTCAGGCGCGCGTTTGAAAGAAAAGGACACATGGAGGACGGCGTTAAGCTGTGTCGCGAGCACAATGGTTGGTCTTCGAATGCTTCCATAGCTTCACCGAAAGTCACGATAGCGGACGCAGGCTTTGGGCCCGGAGGCTCAGAGTCACAGCCTCACTTGAATGGCGATGCACTTATGGTGCACATGCCATCCGCGAGGGAGCCGCAGCCGTACAATTATCCTGGGTACTCGCCGCAACAAATCGCTGCATACGAGCACTACAAGCAGAAGACGAGGCGAGTGTCTGCTGAAGGGTACGACAAGAGGACCCTTTATCCAGACCACCATGTTCATGGTTACCAGACCGCAGGCGGCTTGAGCCTTCCAGGTTCGTTCTCTTCCGATGCTGTCATGGAGAACGCAACTCCACCGCAGTGGTTGATACATCGGCCATTGGATGCGATCAAGGCTGGCAGAACACGGAACACAAAACCAACACCGGTTCCAACCAACAATGAGATGCAATGTTTTGGCGGAGCTGAACTTCACGCTACTTCTTTCGCTCCGTTCTCGTCGCCCAGGACACCGGTCTCACACTCAGGCCGAGAAGCCGATGCGGTACTGAAGACGATTCCAAGACCAGCGCATCAGGACGAAGTTACAGCGACTCGTGTAGTCCGCAAGCCAATACCTCGTCCATCGGAGAACAACACGACTAGCTCTCCTCCCAACTCTGAGCCTGACTTGAGACATCTGCCTCCCGTCCATCTGGTTCCTCCCTTCCTTGCCTCGACACCTCACAACCAGGCCACAAACCGTACAACGAACCACCGTCAATGCTCCCTCGGCTGCGCCAAGGACACCGACACCTCCTTGTGCGTCCAGTCGCGCTTGGCAACCTCACACAATACTACCACCTCTGCTCAACCCACACTGTTCTCCGCCGTTACGCAGCCAAGGCTCGGCAAGGGAAAGCAGGAAGCTAGTCAAGACGAGGACGATGGCGCACATACGAGCGCACCAGGGCAAACATCGCTCATAGCCGATATCCTGATCGCATGTATCATCAGCATGTTGGACCTGTGCAAGCGCTTGCGGTTCCCGACGCTGCGCCTGTCCGCGCTCGATACTTTGAGTGAAGAGGATGCGACGCCGGAGCAAAAGGCACATGCGCTTAAAACGATCCTGTCGACGGCTGGACAGGTGCTCCTGGTTGTCACTATCACAGCGATGCTGTGGCAGGTTGGTAGCGCGGTGATAAGGTGTTTGCAGCTGCTGTTCTGGCCGGTGCTGCTGCCGTTGAAAGTCGTGAGATGGATTTGTATCGGTGGTTAAATGGCTCGAAAACTGCATGAGCCCGACAATAACGTATAAGGGGTCTTCTGTATTATCTATTGTCTACCGTAAACAGCAGCAGGGCTAGGCTATGCCTTATCCATAGACCTAAAAGACCGACTGATGTCTGCATTATCAAGATCTCAATAGCAAGCCGGTCTTCTCGCAGCGGACCACGCCAGACCAACCACAGATTCAAAATTGTAAAGTTGCTTGATTCTGTGACCCTCTCGGCACTGTCGACTTTTATCCGCATAAGTTTCAGCTTATGAAGCATCTTCATGACCTCTCCAACCATCGGATGCAATGGCTTCTCCTCCGCAAATGTTGCAACGGACGGTTCCAGGAGTCCAGTCCTTGCATTGAACTTTGGCAGCCGGTGTCTCGGACACGGCACAAGGTGGAATAGCTGCGGAATCGAATAGATGAAGTTGAAGATCTGCGGTATGAAGAGCAGGAGCAAGGTCTTGCTGAAGTGCCCCAAGATGCCAACGACGGCGAACACGATGCCGGCGAAGTAGCAGTAGGTGTCACCCACAAAGACTTTCGCCGGAAACCAGTTGTGCATGAGCAGTGCTGCGGATACGCCAATGAGTGGTAGTAGCAGGTAGATGCTGAACAAATGCGATTCGGCCGCCGGGTGTCCTTCGGGAGAGAGGTACAGGACATCGTTTAAAACGATCAGAAAGGCGATGACGATCGACTGGGCGACTTCGATCCCGTTGATGCCAGCGAGCATGTTGATGCTATTGGGGCAGAAGATGCAAATTGCTGCCATGTAGATGTAGTAGAAGCCGCCCATGTCGATCAGTTCGCCGAAGTATGGTCGAAAGGGTAGAGGCACGACGACGTGCGTGACTCCGAAGTCAACGAAGTAGAGACCAAGCATAGGGAGAGCGGCGAAGGCTGGGATGAAGAACTTGTGCCGCCATCGCATGTCGAAGGAGTCGTCCAGGATGCCGAGGATGGTTTCCGAGGCGATGGTTGCGTACGCAAAGCCGTATGAAGCGAGCTGTAGGATGTTAGTCCATCTGATGAACAAGCCTGTGGTTCTGCTTTTGGCTCACCTTCTCGAGCGGAAAGCGATGCAGGAAGCGTCCGTGCTCGAGATCTTGTGCTTCCAGCACCCGATCCTTATTGCCAGCTCCAGAGGTTACCTCCACAATATCCCGCTTGAAGGCGAATGGAAGAAAGATAATGATGGCCAGTAGATATACAAGGGCGCAGACCAGTCCCATCGTTTCGGGGCTATCTTCATTGTCAGTCCGGATAGTCGATCCCACTTCTAATATGTCTTACATCTCGGTCGGGTTCTTCTTTGACATATCGCGCCCTTTGTACCCTCGCTTCATGAAGACATCGCCAGTCCATAGCACAAGTGTGTAACAGAAAACGAATGCAAGCCCGCTCAGGGCCAGAGATGAGAACAGTGGCTCGCCATTACTCTTCCAGGCATTGACGAGTATCGCGAGACACACAGCCGACAGTACAGCCAGCGAATACGTCTCTGAAGACTTCAGATCACGCATGCTAAGGTGTCAGGGAAAGAAAACAACCAGATATTTCATCATGGAAAAGTAGACAGTTGTCGAAAGAAGACGTTCAATATGCAGCTAAATTTAAGAATTTCGACGGCGCCCGGCGCCCGCCTACTTCTAGCTAATCAACGCGCTTGTCTTCGTGACTTCCGGTGGATGTGGATGTGTTCAGTCTTGAGACGAGTCCAGGTGATCCGAAGTGGCTGAAGTCGGAGTGAGAATACTATAAAATATTATCATGTAGCGTTAAGCGGTGTCCAACTCTCTGAAACAGCGAGCACCCCGATCACACCCAACCTCGGGAGCACCATATCGGGTAGTCATGTCCACCAACGGCTTCCACCGCTTCTCCCACGGCCACTCCGACCTCGTCCTCGCCATCAGCTACAATTACTACGGCACTCGCCTCGCCACTGCCTCCTCCGACCACCGCGTCAAAGTCTGGGACCGCGAGGACAAATCCGGCCAATGGACCATTACCGACTCCTGGATCGCCCACGACGCCGAAGTCACGGACGTCAACTGGAACGGCCCCTACGTCGGCACTCACCTCGGGACTATTGGCGAAGATGGCCTTCTCAGAGTCTGGCAGGAAGATATCAACGAGACTCCGCACTCTGGCCGCCGGTTCCGCAAAGTGTTCGAGCAGCTTACAGCTACGGGGGCACCGTTCATGAGTCTGGAGTTCAAGAATATTGGGACTGAGACGTATTTGGCTGCTGTGACTAGGGATGGGTATCTTTCGGTTTTGGAGCCGGAGGAGCAGGCTGGGTTGGGTAGTTGGGGGGTGCTTTGGGCTGATTACTTGTGCAAGACGCCGCCGAGGACGGAGGAGACTGGATTTAGGGTTAGTTGGCATAAGGAGAAGTTGCCTGCTTGGCCTGCTATCTTGGCTGGTCTTGATCGGACATGTCTTAGTCTTGCGGTTTCTGTTGGCGATGTTGTGAAGGTGTTTCGGACGGACAGCGATAGGAAGTTTTATACTGCTGCTGTGCTGGAAGGAGCAAAGGGGCTGGTGAGGGATGTGAGTTGGGCGGGTGGGAGTATGCGGGGGTTCGATGCCATTGCGACCGCTAGCAAGGATGGGTTTGTGAGGGTCTATGAGCTGCACACTCCTGGTGCGGCTGCTAGTGGTGCGATGGCTTCTGAGCCGGTAGTAGCGGCTTCGCAAGCTGCTCCGGTCAAGCCCGGAAGATCTGGCATTGGAGCCGGGCTCGCAAGCAGTGCTAAAGGACGCAGAGATGAGAGTGCCGGAGCATCTGGAGCGCTTAAGCAGGAGCCAAAGCTGGTTGCAGAGATCGAAACTCATGCTGGTGCTCCGTGGCGGGTGGACTGGTCGCAGATGGGTGACATTCTGGTGTCCACTGGCGACGATGGAAAGGTGAGGCTGTGGAAAAAGGCTGTTGATGGGAAATGGCTGGAAGCGACTGAGATTGATGCGACTAAAGATACATGAAGTGGCCAAAGCAAGACAACATTTTCAACCTCGGACAGGTCCGCAAATGCCCATAAGGAACACGAAATCACCAAGGACTCGGACACTTCCCCTCGCCCTCCTTTGCTCTCGTATCCAGGATCAAGCCAACGATCAGCCCATACAGCCCTTCATTCATCAGCGCGGCTCAGAGGTAGAGAGGATGCACTCACCAAGCACCTCCCCAAAAATCAAAATCAACACCATACTAACAAACATCCTCGGCTGCTGCGCCAAACTCCTCACCCCAGCATCACCAGCGATCCCCAGCGTAAACCCAGCAGCAAGACCACACAGCCCGACCGCCAGACCGGTGCCAAGATTCACCAGTGCGGTGTACAAAGACAGCTGGACACGGATGTGGTTGGCGATGATCACGCTCGCAATCAAGCCGTAGATGGCCAAAATGCCGGAGAAAACTGTCGGCAGGAGCACTGGTATTGCGAGTTAGTGAGGGAGGGGTTTTGGGGACGGGGTGATGGGTTACTGTATATGCCCAAGTCGGGGCGAAGGACGCCGGCGGAGAAGGCGCCGATGCTGGATTTGGCGGTGCCGTAGCTGGCGCCGAAGGAGGTGAAGACGATGGCGGCGACGCAGCCTAGGGCGCTGAAGAAGGGCTGTTGGGGGTGGTGGTGTGGTTAGCTTCGAGGGATTGATGTAGGTTGATGTTGGTGAGTGGAGAGGAGGGGACGGTGCGTACTGCGTAGACTGGACTGCGGCATTACAATCGTCGTCAGCGGTTTCAACGGATGAGGACCTTCTATGCTTGATACTTACCACATATCGGACGCCATGACTGCGGTCTAGTGCGTCTGGGTGAAGACACAGGCGAAGATTGAGTTCAAGGCGACGAGACTGTCCTTCTAGTACTAGTATACCGAAGTAGAATACAACAAGAACAGCCAGGCGACGCTCCGAGGAACCCGCAGCGTCCGGTCTACCCAAGTACATTCAGGCTACAGAATTGCTTCAAGGCAGCAAAATTCCACAAGTCCAAGACGTCGTACACTTGGCTATCACACCACCTACGAAGGTGGACGTTCTCTTTGTCCTTGGCTCTCGACCTCTGGAAGAAGTTCGCGACGTGGCTTCAGGGAGTTCTCTTGGGTGTACACGTATGGCTGGGGGCTGAATAGCTGCTGTAGTATGTACCACGATGGGCCACTTTGGCAAGGTCTTGCGCACTCTAGTGGATTTGCTGCGATGGTCTCACCGGATTAACTCACGAAGGTCGTTGCTCAACTGTGCTGTGCTTAATGCAAAAATGTACAATCAGGCGAAGTGAAAGTAAATTAGGTGGAGAACATGTTCGAGTGAAGAACCTGAGGCAGAACTTTCGCGTTTTCGACCTCACGCTTGCATTCTGGGAAATGTACTCTCATTGATATATACCATCACCACCATCAACCATCGACAGTGCTATCATGCATTGCACATCGAAGACCCTCCTTATAGGAGCCTTCGGCCCGGCATTGCGCCGCGCCAACACCCTCCCGCCAGCGTTCCTCATACCCTCCTTTTCATCACCACTTTCATCCACGCCCTTCTCCACCACCACCGCCACCCTCGCGCGCAAAGACGGCAACCCCAACCGCGGCGTCTCCGCCCTCCGCCGCACCGGCCTCAGCAAACGCCAGCGCGTAACCTCGCCCCACGTCCCCAAAGACGGCAGCCCTGTCATCCTCCCCAAACCCGTCCTCGACCCGCAGAGCCGCAGCACCGTCCGAGTCGATAGGACCCACGGCCTCTATGACTTCTTCAACAACGACCGCGTTGCGATGATGACGCCGACGGAGCTGGCGGCGCATGGACGCGCGTGGAGTGTGCAGGAACTGAGGCGGAAGGACTGGGAGGATCTGCATCGGTTGTGGTGGGTGTGCATTAAGGAGAAGAATAAGGTGGAGACATTTAAGAAGGAGAGGCAGAGGGTGGGGAGTATGTATGGTGATTTTGAGGCTGATGCGAGGGCGAAGGAGGTGAGTTTCTGCACGCGTTGCTTCTCGATAGACTATGCTGATGTGAGGATAGGTTCGAGCGACGATGCGCAGTATCAAGTTCGTCTTGACGGAACGATGGTACACTTGGGAGAACGCGCGCAATGTGGCTATGCAGGATGATGAGATCAACCTCTCCACCAACCCAGATCAGGGCGAGCGAGCGTACATTCCTGGAAATGAGCAGCAGCTGCAGTTGGAGGATTCTGTGACCGAGAGTGGGGAGGAAGGCACATACACGCCAATGTCTGGGGAGATTCCACCGCCACCTCCGGAAGCCAGCAGGAATGAGGGTGCAAGAGTTTAGTGGAGGTGCGGGAAGGAGAGTAAGATATTGTATCATACATGACAGCTTCGACAATCAAAACAGTTCGCAACCATCCCTGGAGACCTCGAGACGCCGAATTTTCTCCTTTGACGACATGCAGGTCTCATCGTTCTCACATTAATTGATGGCATCAAAATGTAGGTCTTCAAGAATAAAATCAACTGCACACGGAGCTCAGCTAACAGCTCGTCTATGACCAAATTGTCGGACACGGCGGAGGCTTGTGGTTGCCACGTCTACTTGCCAGCACGATCCTTCTTCAGTCTTCTGACTTGGTATTTTCGATCTCCAGGTGGGACCCACGCAGCCTAAGTGTCTTTGTGCCTATACCACTCCGTGTATTCATCGCTGAGTTCACGGTCGCGCTCGTCCGTCCTGCGTACGACGCCTCTTTGCCTTACCATATATCCTTTGAGACTCTCGTCAACGAGAGGCGCTTGAAGCATGGCATTGCTTGCAATGAGCACCCCCTTGGTATACCGATCCTCAAATGAATAACCTGACACCGGCTTGGCGAAGGCGGTTGCTTCTGGAATCCAGGTTACAGGCACCACTTGACCGTTATGGAGCTTAGTAACAATCTCGTCCGGTCCGAGCCAATCTGGGCGATCGACGAGGGCCCTCGCGAAGTAGGCGCCACCAGGTAGGTTACGGTAAGTTCGCAGCAGATTCTGTTCAGCGACGCTTCGCGTAGCTGGCGGCTCTTCGCCCGATGATGCCCTTTCGTCTTCGAGAACGTACTGATTGGCATTCTCCTCACCAGACAATATTGGGCCTTCGGAAGTGGATTGCAGAGGCTGCATCGGCCCTCGTTCCTTTCCAGCATTGGGCCTCATAGAACTTCGTCTCGCGTCCACCATCTCCTGGTAGACTGATGGCCCGGAACCAAATGCTTGCTTTCCATGAGTCGTCGAAGTCGTGTCACCAAAGCCAGCATAAGGCTGTCTCATGTTCAGGTAACGCGCAGAAGAAATGTTCGACCATACTTGATCGGCCCTCAGATCCGAGCTCCAGGACGCCTGGCCTGACGCCGAGAAGGGATTTAGAACCACTGTTGAGGACCCTGTTTCCGCTGGGCTCGCTGACCCTCGAATGTCCACGTTCAGTGCTGGATCTGTCTCGCCTTGCCGCTGCGGAGGAACTGCAGGTAGAGCACCAGGGCCGTCGTCGATGTCATATCCGAAGACAGCGATATCAAGTTCCCCTCCGTTCGCTTCTATCAGCATCTGTAAGCGTTGTCTGCACACAATCATGTCCGCAGATCCAGGCCGGGCCACATGTTCCCTCTTTGCCCACGGGCAAGGTGGTGTATCGTGATCGCATCGTTCGGGCACGCCAGGGACAAGGCCGCGGACTTCGTCGACTCGGTTTGCATGGCGTTGGGCACACGCTGAGGTGGTGCAAGTGATCCAGGGTTGTTTGCACATTGTGTATGGGTTCTTAAGATATGTTGTGGTTTTGGTCCAGGATGGTGCAAGAGCGCAAGGCGCTTTATATGGTTCAGAAGCCAATTGTTGTGGGTTGTTTGCTCCTTTCCACTCATGAGTTCGGCCATGATGAGCAAGGGGGATCGCGGTACGTACTGAATGATCTCGCAACTACTCATATGTGGCTAACAGGTGGGTGGGTGCTGCTGGGTCCTAGCACCGCGTGGTCGCTTCATGGACGACATCAAGACTTCGAGACGCTCCGACCACCCGTGAACCGACCGATTCTATGGCTAAGCTCATCAAGCATACAGTGTTCAATAAGTAAAGACCAAAGGATGTGAGCTATTAGGTCACCTGTCACCATCGCAAACCGCTGGGGACGTCCACGCTAACACCACACTCACGCCGACGTGACCTGATCGACTGCATCGCCTTTCAACCGCTGCAGCTCGGTTCTGTGATCTTTGGCATACTCTTCGTGCACCCAGCCAAGTGGAGTCTCAGGATGATTGGCCCATTCTCGAGATTCCAGTTCAAGTTCAAGGTCGCTTCCGGTCCTGCACAGTACGGTTTTCTGGCGATGCTTGTACCCTTTCCGGCTTTCGTCGAGCAGGGGCACTCGGAGACCAGCGTTATTGGCGATCAGCAATCCCACATGATACCTAGTGATTCCTGTCTGGGGCAAACCTTTCCACACTCCAGTTGTCCCCCAGCACGCGGGTATGACCTGGCCGTTGTAAGCCTTGGTCAATACCTTATCGCGGTCGAGCTAGCCTGGACAATTGAAGAGCTCGCTTGCCAGGGAGACGCCACCCGGAAGATGGAGGTATGGCTGCAGAAGCGCTGGCCGATTTTGGTTCTGCGGGGGCGCTTCCTCATCATCCGGAACATCGTTGTCGTGTACTGCGCGATTGGCTTCCCAGTCGCCGTACGTAATCACGCGTCGGGAGTTGTACGAAATGCGCGGCTCTGTTGCTGCCCTTTGTGGCCTCGGTGGGGGTGGGCCCATGCTGCGTTTGCGCGGACCGGCTCCATCTTTTGCCGTAGTCGCTGCAGTCACCGGTAAATAGGTACTGGCAATCTTATGCTCTGGGGCACTCGGGTACCCATTCGCAAAAGAAGAAACAGATTGGTAGGAGCTCGAAGGCTTGTGTCCGTGCGAAGCAGGATCTCCTATCATCGTTATGCTCCCCAACGATGTTGGCTTCGGCCCTCGACCCTGGGGCTGTGACATATCGAAACGATAGGATTGATTGGGGACCGAAGGTTGTGTTGGAGGCAATGACGGGCCAAATGTGTGGTTCACAGACGTAAAGTGAGCCGTTGGGTTAATGGTTGCGAGTGGGCTCCGTTGACGTAACGAAGACTGGTTGCTGGGGCCAGCCTTCCTTGGGAGAGAGGATGACTTCAATGCAGGCGTCTCAATGCTGTCGACCACACCGCCATGATTTATCGGATCCGAAGGATCTGACCCTCTCTGGACATCATACCGAATCGTCGAAGCGGGCAAATTGTATGCGTCACGACTGAACTCCGATCCGGAAAGCACCGCGCCATAGTCGGCCGCTGTGTTGATTTCTGGAGGTGCTGGACCAAGGGCAGTCGCCAGCCTTTGCGTCGCACCTTGGGCTTCGGTTGGCGACGGAATCCACTCGCGTGGCGTTTGGCCTCGATTCGGTATCACCACTTCGCTCGGGAACCTCGACGAATCATTTGACAGTTGCTGTGCACTCGAGGATCCTGGTATCGTCGAAAGACATTCTTCACGAGAGTGCCGCGCAGGAGCCGGACTCACGCTAACATCTTCCCCGAAGACCCAGACCGAGACTTCTGTACCGGTTGCTCCTGCCTGCCGCTGCAGACAACGCCTGCAAATGGTCAGCTGCGGTCGATTGGCTACATGCCTCCGGCTGTTTCAAGGACAAACTGGTTGCATGCGTTCACATTTGCTCGGTACGCCGGGGACAAGGTAGCGGTATTTGTTGTCCAAGAGTGCTGTACGATCAGCACATGATGGAGTACTGCAGCGGATCCAGGGTTGTTCACACATCGTTGTTGTGGTTCAGCTAATCCTGGATGTGCCAGAAAGAGTACTTTTGTTTGAAAGTGTCCATGGAGCGGAGGGCGCCATATATACTGTCACCACGGTTTTTTCTGGCTTGTTTGCTCGTCTTGGATTCATTGAGTCCACGGGACTTACTGTACGGGTCGTCCGGTAGGTATATGACGACTTCGACGACGATTCACACTTGGCTAATATTTCACTCTGCAGAGCCACGTTTATCCTACCGATCACTTAGAGAGACAGCAACCATGCCTTCGCGATATGGACTCCAGCGACTCATAACAACAGCCCGAGAGATCACTTACATCACTTCATACATCATCGATAACAGCGTATAGCAGAGTCCAGACTACACCCAATGACATGGAACGGCGAGTCTGGCTGAGCAGACATGGCAAGGATAGACGCTCGCTTTTGGATCGGCCCAAGTATCCCGTAAGTATGTTCTGGCCGTGAGGTGAGTGTACATAGACTCTCTTTTGTGATATCCCATTGTTTTCACATTTTCAGTATTCATATGCATTCACAATCGGGATTGACATCAGTAGCTTGATCACAGAGCAATGTATTCGTATCTCACGTGGCACAGTCACAGCGACCGAGGACGATTTGCCAACTGGTTGGCTGACATGATTGATGGCTCAGGTCGATGAGCACGACGTCGACTGGTTGAGGCGACTCACCGATGGCTAATGGAGTTGTAAAAGTGAGCAAACGTCGAGCAAACGTTCTGCACGAATGCTTAAAAGGAACTACTGTCTTCTCCAACGGGGAATCGTTTTCCAACACCCGACATCAACAGCATTACAAACAGTTTCACAGACCGCCAAACTATCACATCACGACAGAAACCATGTGTACCCAACGGTGGGTTCATTGCAAGAATATAATGTGTGCTGTTGCACACGAGTCAAAGAAGAGGTATCGCGATGGGCTACTGTATGCACCTCAGATTTTCGAGCCGTGTGGAGAGCAACCATGTCCCGGCATCAAGAACGAGTTCACAACGAGTTTCCCGGGCTACGTCCTGTCGACCTCTCAGTGGAGCCGAGTCCCCACGTTTTGCGCAAGCTGTCAGAGCCTCACCCCAGCGTCCGATTTGATCGACAGAGAACATAATCTCGCAAGCCTTCCACATTACAGTACGGTTGTCGCGCCTTCCGGAGCATCGGCTGCGTCACAGTCCAGGTCAACAGTTGACACAGAAGGGTCGTCTATGCTCGCGGCAACAGATCTCGGTGTCCCGCCGCTTGAATCGTTGCATCCTCAAACGTACAACAATCAATATCAGCCGAGATTGGAAGAGAACACAAATAGCGCGAACCGAGTGAGTATGCCTAGAGCGCCTGATGCTTACACCGGAGTATTCATGCAGTACCAGCACGCAGGAAATTCCGATGCACTTCAGCATGACGAGTACGCAGCGAATCAACATGGTACAGCGAAGTGTAACTTCGCTCAATCGATGGGAATGGCGACTACACAGGAAGGTTTTACTGGTCGCTCGACACCCCCACAGCCTAGTACAATCTCAATGCCCACGGGAACCAACGAAGGCAGATCGCACGTACCCATATTCACCCCGACTAAGCCACTACCGACATGGCTGCCAGAAACCACACAGCTTACCAAGATTTCCACTGGACAAGTCATTCCCATCCCTTGGCTGACACAATCGAAGGAGAATAGGCACAGGTGGATGCTACCAAGTTACGAGCGTGGACAAGAAATTGAAGATAACGATACCCTCGTGAAGCCACTAATACTCGAAAGCAGGGAGCAGTTTGAAGCTAGGCTTATCCGTATAGGTTACTCACGTCTGGGACATAACCGCCAAGAACTCAAGGACTTACATAATGGATGGACAGAAGATCCGACAACGAAGCGAGAGTGGATTCCAGAGGCTGACAAGAAGAGGATGTTAAGCAGACTGAGCATGCGAAAGTTTGTAGCCTCGAAGTAACTTGGGGCTTTACCTTGTCATCGGAAGGGCCTGTTTACCTCATCTTGCCTTGGGTATTCCGCGTATGTATGTGTATCTTGGAAACTTGTTAAGTGCCTGACATGTGTCGCGTGGTGCCAGGAAGTCGGCACAGCTCTCTCAATGCACACACATCAAGGGGTGTTTGCCTTCGGACTGCTGATCAGAATGGTATCATGTGTCTGTGAGCATTTCCAGACTGCAAATGCATCCTCATAGATGGCTAAGATCACTCACAGGGTTCGATTGATTGCTACTTGCAGTCATAATGGCCACCCCCTTTGCTTATCACGGCCACCACTCTTCACACACCACGCTTTCCACACACCAATCTTGACACACCACTTTTAACACACCACTCTTGACACGCCACTCTTCACATACCACTCTTCACACACCACTCTTTACAACCTGGGTATCTTCGACAAAATTATACTGCATTACTTCCCGAGAGTCGGCCTTCTTGGAAACTCCAGATCACCTCATACCTTGCTAAAGCGCGAGGATAATCGACTCGTTCGAACACCCAGCCATGTGCCGCCAACCTTGGGTCGTTTGTAAGAACGCCTATTGTAGCACACCCGAAGACGACAGGTTGGTTCAAAGGGGAGACACTCTCGTTCCAGGCTTGTTAGTACCATGTATCGGCGAATGCCCAGGCATAGAGAGACCAATGCCCTGGGATCCCACCGGCATTTTAGATCTTGTTAGCTGCGAGAAATGCTGGAACCGAACGAGACTGCAAGACCTTGTCCCAAACGTGGAGGTTCCTGATGAGTCTGAAGGCCCCGAAGGTGGCCATGCGGCTGGGACTGATAATGAGCGGCCGCCTCCTGTCCCGAGAGTCTCGGGAGCAGATTTCGTTCCTGTAGCAGTGATTGAACCGGCTGTCGGAGCAACTGGGCCGATATCTTTTGGCCGAGACATAAGCCGCGACACTGGAAAACATTCCAATTGGGAACGATTACCTGTTCCAGCAAGACCAGTCAGACCCTCAGATGCTGCAGAGATCCTCCCAGAACCAGTACTACCGATGCCCTCGGTGTCTACCAAGCCACCCACGGTCCCCCGTCAGCGCGAATCAGTCACCCTTGAAGCTCATCCGGGTGAGCGATTCACCACCACAAGAACAGGCCAAGTGGTACCTCTTGCGTGGCTGCTCCCACCGATTCAAACGTTCCCCGCGACGCAACCGGAGCTATTGCTGAGTTATGAGAACGGTCTCGCTTTGGGAACCAACAGCAAGCTGCGATCACCTCTTATCCTGGAGACCTTGCCTGATTATCGTAGAAGACAGAGACGTCTTCGACTTGCTTGAGAAGCAGACCCTCGTATGTTGGATCAAGAGTACGATCGGTGGTCGTTGCATGTGGAAACACTTGCACATTGGAAGTCACAGCGAGCGAGGGAGACTACGAAATTCGATAACATGAGGCTGGTGGAGCGAAGAGCTTGGAGGTTGTGAAGAGTAGGTCTTTATCCTAAGAAGTGTGTTGACAGGTACGTGTGTAATTCCTATATTTGAAGTGCAAAGGCTCATCTTGTGATAACTATATCACTACACCGTACCTTTGAGTATATGGTAGCTTCGTTATGCGCCGGCATACAGATCGTGATGGACGGCAATGAGATAAGTTGGGGAGCATTGTTTGCTAATATCTGGCTCACAGTGTCCCAGCAATTGCTCTTTCCAGTCACAATGGCCTTCGAGGTAGCATAAGTGTCTGCTTGATGCTACTTCTGAGCAACGTTCTTCTTGAACATCTCACCCTTCACCAACTAACTCCAGATCAGTCAAACCTTTTATTAACATGTGCAGACAACCTTGGGTTAACTGCCAGAACGTCATGTGCGAGACGTCAGAGGAATACAGGCTGTACCACGATGGCAAGACACTCGCTCCCGGCTTATTCGACCCATGTGGTTCAATACAAGATTGTTCAGGTACAGAAACACCATTCGCATGGGATTGCATGGGTTATCCACACTCAGACTACTGCGAAGAATGCGCGGAACCATTGGAAGCGGTCGAGCCGGAGGGGAATACGTGGACTACTGGAGGCGATCGGGTCACCAGTATGACGGCTGCTTCAAGCAGGCGTTGGAGTCCACACAAGCAACCGCTATCAAGTTTCGCTGATATGCGAGCAGCCATGCCGACGTTGGAGTCAGAGGTCGTGCCGCGTGAGCCTTCGCAATCACTGGCGACTGACCTCGTCTCAGGGCGTGCAGTTGTGCCTGGACCCAGCTTCACGGATCATTCACGCCTCAAGACATCTCAACCACCTCGAGGGCAGAAGCGGTCGAGGATACTCCTGTTTAGTTCAGGGTCAGGTACAGTTGCACAGGAGCCGTCTCATGAGTCGTCATGGCTGCTAGCTCAACCCATTCGGGTGCCCAGCGGTGCAAGGGGCCGTGTTGTACCTGCCACGCCAGTAGCATCCACATCCTCGGAATCGCTTAGACCACTGGCTCCCGCTCCGAGCAAAGTGTCCAGCAAGATGCCTGAATCAAGTTCTACAGCTGCAAAGGCTTCTGGTCCCCTACCGACATCTAGACAGCAGAAGGTGGAATTGACCAAGCCTCGTCCGACTTGGCTATCGTCCGGGGAGTCACTCACCACACTAACGACAGGCCAAGTTGTACCTCTCGCGTGGACAAATCTGGAACTCGAGGTGACGGACCAGATGCGGCCGACCTACAAGAAAGGATTAGAGCTGGAGCACAACTCTGCCTTGAAGGAGCCACTGATACTTGAGAGCTTCCTTGATTTTAGAGCACGACAGCTCCAGCGACTCAACGTCAAGACGCCGACAGCCAAAGGCGAAAATGCGCTGAGGAGGATGTATCGTGCTTGGGCAAACGATAAATCAACGACGCCGGAATGGGTCCCGGAAGCCGACAGGACTGTCATGCTAATGCACTCGAAGACTTACGGTAGTACTGACAGTAAGACCTAGCTAGGAGGTACCTTTTCACACGAGCGTCTCTCAACTAGACAAGCTACCTTTACTAGATAGTCTTTAATGCATTCCTGTTTAACTTGAGATGTTTGAACCTGTCCGACAATTGAGTCAAGCGTCACTTTCTCAGAGCAATCGCATAACGTTCGTCTTGAAGCCGCCCAACTTACTTTTGGCATGTGCTGGTGGGTGAAACGTGCGTTGAGCGATTGCTCACACAAGGCTCATGTTGCTCATGTGGTAGCAGCAATCGCTCTCAACGCTCACAATGGCTTATAAGATAATTCAGGTGTCCGCTCAATACCTCGAATGCAATAGTTCCATACTGCTCGCGAGGCCGCTCTTCCTCTCAACGATACATCGGCCATGCGATTGCTCTCTGAGGGATATAGACCATCACGTAATCAGCCACTTACCTCAAGGATAGAATTATGTGTTAACAGCAGTGGGTTCGCTGCAAGAACATCAAGTGCGATACGCCATCGTCGGCTCTGAGGTGTTATAATCATGTTTGCTATGTGCTAGGCCTATGGTCACCTTGCGAGCGCCCCTGCAGGTACGGACAGCTTATCGAGCCGGAAGATTGGTCCGTTATGGCATCTCAGCCGACAGTCTACTGCGAGCGATGCATTGAGACTGGCCGAATGAACATAGGCTCTTTGGGGTCTTTGGGGCTGCCTTCACCAAAGCCTTTGGAACCACGAGCGTCTACGCCGGATCCTTTCATGCCGCAGGCAAAGGCACATCCTTCTGGCGGCTTGCGCCCAACCGAGATTGGGACTGTGAGAGGTGGCATAAGTGGGCAGCATACACGACTGACGGGTGTCCAGCATCTGTCGCCCTCTGAAGCACCTGTGACCGCACGACCCACCGGTACCTTGGCCCCCGTAGCGAGACAGGAGGGTGAATTGCCAACACTCACTCTGACAAAACCTAGGCCAAGATGGCTGCCGCCAAATGAGCCACTTACCAGGATTGCTACCGGTCAAATCGTGCCTGCCGCATGGATCCATACCGAGTGGAGACGATTACACCCTGATCTAGAGCCTACGTACAAGAAAGGCCTAGAGATCGAGGACAATCACCTTCTTAAGGAGCCACTCATTCTAGAAGAGAAGTATGACTTCAGCGAGAGGCAGTTACGCCATCGGGTGCGGCCTGGAGACAGGGATCCCACCGTGATTCAGAGGGAGTTCTGTGAGTGGACGGAGGATAAGGGAACCATGCGAGAGCGAGATTGGCTGGATGGTAAGACCATACACAACATGGTCGAGAGGCTGAAGGCTCGAAACAAAAGTGCGCAGAAATCAACCCATATGTAGTCTGTCGGATTGAGTGTCCTTGTTGGTAGACCTCTTGTGGTTGTTAGATCCATGTATTTAGTATATGCATTGGTCCACGAGTGAATGTCGAAGTTGTGGGCTCATAAGACTGCCAGACATTGAGATGGACGGCAACAAATGAGGCCGGCAGAACAGCCCTAGTCCTACGAGTAACTAGAAACAAGCATAGTGTCAGCTTCTGGAGTGTCACGAGCTTTGCGAATCGCATACGTACGTTACATGATATGCTCCAACGATTGCTCGTATTTGACTCACAGCAATAAAGGGTCCCAGTGTCTGCTCTTCGCAGTCATCATAGCCCTCGAGAGCCTATATGTATCTCCCAGCGTCCGCGAACAATCGTCGTTCTTAACTTCACAGTTTCCAGTATACCACACAGCAGCAAATCCGACTGCCACAAATTAGCACTCCGATTGCCCATTCACCAGTATCACAACTTGACAAAGCTTCTCCAAGTCAACAGTATGAGCACAGGCCGGTCGACTCCAGTATCCTACCATGCGCCAGTCCCCATCGAGCCGGCAGCCAGTGCGACAGGTCCACCCATACTGAAAGCAAATTTGCTACCTTCAAGTGGGCTACAACCATCCCGCACTAGTGCCGGTCTGTTTGAGCCTATCAGTGCCGGACCAAGTACAATGCAGAGCAAAGAGGCGAGCGCCCTGCCCATGACAACGGAGCAGAAAGGCAAGATGCCCGCACGGACAGACACCTTGACGAAACCTCGCCCGGACTGGCTGCCCATAGACGAGCCACTCACCACGATAGCGACCGGTCAGGTCGTTCCTGCTTTGTGGGTCAACACTGATTGGGACGGGTTAAAACTGAGCGTGGTACCAACCTACCAAAGGGGTCTTGGTATCGAAGACAACTGTCTTCTCGACGACCCACTTGTCTTCGAGACGCGAGACGACTACATAGAAAGACAGCTGCCCCTTCGTGGCTGGAGCCGAGAGAACAACATAGACAAGGAGAGACTAGCCGACCAGTTCTACGCGTGGGCGGAGGACAAGGGTACGAAGTGTGAGCAAAATTGGTTGACCTTGATTGAAAGGAAAAATGTCCGGGATAGAGTGAGGTATCGAGAGAGGGATTCGGCTCGCGTGCAGCACTTTGATATATGAGCACCCGTTGTTGGCAACTTGTTGCAGACGCCTGTTAGTCCTTGGCTTAACGTAGATAGGGCCATAGAAATTATCGAAAGTTGTGTACTTACGAGATTGCCATACACCGAGAGGAATGATTACGAGTGAGGTCGGCGGAACAGCTGGCCATACTGCCACAGTCGTCGTCTAAGCGACTAGATATGAGCATGATATAAGGTTCTTGTCTGTATGCCACGAGCCTTGCGAATCGACCACATGTCTCTTGGAATGGACTGAAAGAGGGAGCCTTGGTCGAAAATATTGCTCACACCTGGCTCACTGTAATCCAAGCAGTTGCTCTCTGCAGTCACAATGGCCTTCGAAACCTCTTAGGTTTCTCTCAGCGCCCAAGGATAATGCTCTTCCTTGGTCCACTGTATTCTGTACATCACCATCAGCATCCTGATCGCGCACTCACCAATATAAGACCTCAACCCGAGCTCCACTGACCACGGAAGACCCATGTGCCATCAATTCTTCGTTCGCTGCAAGAACGTCGCATGTGCCACGCCGGTGCATTTGCGCAAGTACCACGGCCTTGTTCGATTCGTGCCTGGCGCCGTTGTCCGATGTCCTCTTCAGTGTGCGTACGTACGGCGTATAGAGCCGCAAGACTGGTCCGTTGCAGCAGCCCAGCCTGCGACTATCTGCGAGCAATGTACGGAGGCCGGCCATACAGAGAACCGTCTAGCCTCCGAATCAATCGCCGCAGCGGCTGCTGCTGTTGGCCAGGCGCCGACTCCATCTCAGTCTGCTCCAGAAATTGTAACTGAGAATACAGGACATCCGGTATTTTCCCAAGCGCCGATTCTCCTCCAGCCAGCAGCCAGTGCGACAGGACCAACAGTCCCAGCTCAGTGGGAACACCCACTTTATCCTCCGGTTGGCTTTCGTCCACTTGACACTGGTGGAGCATTGACTGAGGTTCGTCCACTCGATACTGGTGTAGCTGTACCCGAGACTGCGAGTGCCCCGGTGGACAAAGGTAAAGGCAGGGCAAGTGACACGGACTCCATGCTCCCTCGACCGCCTTCCAATCCGCAGCGTACCAACGTCCGGTCCATCTAGTTGATGCCGACAATTGTACCAACAAGGCCACGTCCGGCATGGCTTCCAGCGAGCGAACCTCTCATCAGGCTCGAGAGCGGTCAGATCGTCCCTCGCACCTGGGCTGTCACACAAAGGTGGTGCAGCAGATGATGTAGTACCTGACAGATTCGCAGAACTATGGCCAAGGTATGAGAATGGCCTCGAACTCGAGAACAATCGCAATGTCAGATCGCCACTGCTGTTGGAAAGCGTAGGAGATTTTGTGAACAGGCAGCAGGTTTGTCGTAGGCTTCCCGAAGACACAAGAACCAAAGCCCTAATGGCAAGTTACGCCAAGTGGGCGGACGACCAGAATCCCGATGTGGACTGGCTGCCGGCATCAGATCGATACAACAAGGAGAGGAGAGAACAAAAGAGAAGGGGGAGAGCTGAATTCGAGGCCACTTTCGCACCCTCAGGGGATTGAATGTGGGGTATCTTGAATATTCGTGCAGAGCGAGTCCTTCTTTAGTGTTGCCAATGTAGCCAAGTGTATGTAGCTGTTCAACGGAAGGAATGCGGTCGAAAGTATCAGACTCCTTATCGACGAGGTTTCTTCTTCGTCGTGACGTACGTAAGGTCCCATGGCCAAACGAGGAAACCGAGCAAAAATAATGAGTGCGAAGGAGGTCAGGTCGGCAGGAGGATCGCCTCACCACTGACTGCATTACATGATTGCTAGAGCATGGCTCACACTCAGCATACGATGTCAACGATTGCTTGGTGTACTCACCATGGTCTTCGAAAGTCCTTAAGTACTCGCCAGAGCGCCAAAGCAACTTGCTTCCTTGAACAACCTCCTCCTGCATCGTAAGTCAGCAATTCGCGGGCTCCAACATCGAGCATCTGTTACGTGCTCCAACATCGAGCATCACTTCACGTGCTCCAACATCAACCATCAACCCGATACCAAACATGTGCCGACAATACTGGATCCGCTGCAGAAACACCGCCTGCCTCACTCCGCTGACCGAGGTCAAGTACCATGGCGATATCAGCTTTGTCCCCGGACTCCCGATTCTTTGCCCAAACGATTGCACATACATACCAATCACCGGACCATTAAACTGGAACGCCCTGGCTTCACAGCCGATGGCTACGTGCGCCAGATGCGTGGCGGCCGCTCGACTCGAGATCACCAAAACTGCGGCTACCGAAAGACTACGGCTGCACCAACAGAAGACTCTGGCACCAGAAGCATCTGGGGCCGACGACGTTCCAGGAGGATCCGAAACTGCGGCACCGGCAGGGGAAGTGATGTTGACTACCCCACGGCCAGCGTGGCTGCCGGCAAGCGAGCCGCTTGTTAAGCTCGCTACTGGACAGATTGTGCCGGCTATATGGTCACCGCTGGCCCAGCTCCAAAGGGGTGAGACTGTGCCCGCTGAGCTAAGGACGAAATCAGAATTGTTGCCAACGTACGAGAAAGGTCTCGAGATCGATGAAAACCGGAGTCTAGCCTGGCCAGTAGTCTTAGAAGACCGATGATGCTTTGTGGCACGGCAGCGGCATTATCGCCAGGATCCTGCAAGCAGGAAGGTACGGGACCTGGAGGTGGAGTACAATGATTGGGCAGATGGTGTAGACGACGTTTGGCTTCCGAAGGAGGACCGGAAACCCACGGGCGAAAGGCTGAGGAGTCGGGAGAAAGGCCTGTCCTCCAAGTCTTGATTGTGGAGCATTGGACCGACTTCTGGATGTATAGTAGCGATTTCGTTGGTGCCCTTACCTAGCTGGGTAGTGCAATATATGTAATTGCTCGGTCGTGACGATACCGTCACCAACGTGGATCGCTCCTCCATGGTAGCATCTTCTTTCTACTTCGGAGAAGGCAAGACGCTGAATATGCGGCCTCTTCTGCGCCTTCAAGGTCTTGGAAGTAGTCAGGGTGACACCTCGTACTCTGGAGTGTATGTAAACCGAATCCTTCTTGTCACAATGTCAGCTTACAGAAGTGCCACGAGCCTTGTGAGCAGTACTCATGTCTTCAGATGGTGAGAGAGGAGCGTGATGTCCAAGGTGTGGTTAGTACGTAGCAAACCGTGCGTCGCACGATTGTTCATGTCTGGCTCACATTTGACAGAGAGCGCTAGCAATCGCTCTGCGCAGTCATTGGGACCTTCAAGGGGACCTTAAATACCTCTTCAATACCCTGGAGCAAGTTCTTCCCAAACCACTTTCTGTCCTGTATCAAGAATTAGTCGTTGACGTACTCAATAAACGACATCAAGTACTCATCAACACACACCATGTGCCACCAATCTTGGATCCGCTGCAAGAACATAGCCTGCCACACCCCACCGAGCGACGTCAAATACTACGGCCACGTCGCCTTCGTCCCTGGGGTCCCAGAAATGTGTCCTCAGAAGTGTCCGTCCGTGCCACTCCTCGAGCCACCAAGCTGGTCTGTCTTAGCTTCACAGCCTATGTCCCGTTGTGCAGTATGCACAGCGTTCGGAAGAGAAGAGACCGCCAGCAGTTACCAGAATATCGCTTCCGCTACCCCAGGTGGGACACCTACTCCCCTGCAACCTAACGAGTCCAGGGTTATGCCGACAGGGCCGTCGAGCAGTACGAGTCAGTTCCAAGGATATTTCGACGTGCTGAAAGCTCACCAGCCTAAAGCGTTCGAGCATACGGGTCCATTGGTCGCAATGCCGAGTCCAAATTCGAGCGCGACAGGGACATCGATGCCACCAATTCATCAACGCGGTCCTTTTGATGAAGTCCAATCAAACGAGGCCGGCGGAATGCCGGACGTGGATGTGGGCTCCAAATCGAAGAGGAGGGCCACATCTGCCGCACAGTCCATGCCCATACCGTCGCCGAGCGGCTCAAATCTCACTGGGCCTACCCCCAACCTGAGCGATTCCAGGTCCGCGTCGTCCGAAACTCAGGTCGTGGAAACGAAAGCTAGACCCGCGTGGCTGCCACCATCCGAACCGTTGACCGAATTGCCGACAGGGCAGATAGTGCCCCTTGCCTGGATGCACCATACCAAAGCCACGGGGACTACATTACGGCTAAGCTATAGCAAAAGTCTCGAGCTCGAAAACAACCGTTCTTCGCAGACACCGCTGATCCTGGAGGACCTTGCTGACTTTAAGGAAAGACAACGGGGTTTGCGTACCGATCCTGGTTCCCTCAAACAACGTGAAATGGACAGGGAGTTCGCTCTCTGGGCGGAGGACATTGCAAAGACTCAGCCGCATTGGTTGACGTCCAAAGCGTTGAAGCAGAACGGTGAGAGGGTGCTGAGAAAGGAAGGCAAAGCCACTGAGATCGCTTTTGAGGTTGCTGGGTTAGGGCAATCGGGCATGTAGTCGTGCGTGGAGCGAGACCTCACGATGGCGTTTTGTGTGTGTCCATAGGTACATAGTTTGGTCGAATCTTGATATCGGCTCGTATGTGGCCTTCGGGTACTTCCAGGCTCGCCCACAACATCAACTTCCACATGATACGTCAGCTGGTAGTGATGAAGATCAGGAAAGTGAGAGAGGTCAGGTTAGCTGGTGACCAGTAATTGCTTTCTTTGAGGTCTGGCGTCTAGCTCGTTGAAACCCACATACCTGCCTGAACATCGACATGTTTGCTTGCTGCAGTCCACGGACCGCACGATGGCTCACGAATGACTCTCTGGCAGAGCGTGGCAGTCAGCAGGGCCTCCAACAGTCATTTAAAACCCATGCGGTATGCCGGAGTAACTTCTTCCCAGATCACTTCTCCTGCTCCACAAATCAGCCATTCACGTGCTTGATAACCGAACACCAAACCAAACCCAAACATGTGCGGCCAATACTGGGTTCGCTGCAAGAGCCACACTTGCCGCAACCCCGCAGACCAAAGTAGGCATATTGACGACACTGCTTTTGTGCTAAGCCCCGTATACCGATGCATCACCAACTGTGGAATCGTAACATATCGCGACCCACCGAACTGGATCATCCAAGCTGCCTTGCCTAAAGAATATTGCGCATACTGTACCGAGAGCGCCACAGACGACCAGGATATCGATGGCGCTGCCGCAGAGGAAATGCGGTCTCGCGGGGGTATGGCTGACATGGCCGCACTTGCAGGACCATCGGCGAGTGGGAGCCAGAATCCGATTGCTTTCACCGGAGTGGTTGATCCGATCGGAGTATCTGACCTGCCCGCGCTTAACCGCCCGTTGGATGCCGGAGGTATGACCGGGCAAAGTGCGAACGCTGCATCCGAGGCACCCGACCCTGTGACAGGCGCGGTACCAGCTGTGTTAGCACGCTGGCGACCCGCCTGGCTGCCAGCAAACGAGCCAGTAGTCAAGCTCACGACTGGGCAGATCGTGCCTAAGATCTGGTTATCACTCATACTGCTCCCAAACATCGAAAGCGTTCCCGATAAATTAGCGGCGAGGGTAACGGCAGAGCTGTGGCCAACCTACGAGAAGAGTGTTCAGTTTGAGGACAACTATATTGTGAGACACCCGGTGATGCTAGAGAGCAAGGCACAGTTCGTCGAGAGGCAGCAAACTGTTCGTCCCGAAGTCAACATCGAAGAAACGATGGCTTCCCAAATACGAAGGGAGTATGACGAATGGGTTCAGGAGACAGATTGGGCGTGGGCTCCACCGGGCGAATTTTGGCGGTTCGGGAAGAGGGGTGGTAGTGCTTATGAAAAGGGGAGGAAGGACGGTCTGTAGAGCGTGTTGTCCTTGTCATCTCAATTATGTAGGCCGTAGGTATGTAGTTGGCTCATTCATGACATTGCTGTCACACATTTGAGCACCGGTACGATTCATAAATGCTTCCATTTCGTCTTGATGTCCGGAAAGTGCAATGGTCCAGATGGAGGAGGAGGTGAAGTAGAGGTGAGGTTGAGATGGCTGGCTTCAGGGTCCACCTCACCCCACGTACCTTCCTTTGACCTCACCTTGACCGCCAGGAAACACCCAAGACCACAACAAACCACATATCACGCTCGCAGACCTTCCACCACTCTCGCGACATTAACCGCCACCATGGAAGAAATCGCCCCCTCCTACGACGTCGTCGTCCTCGGCACCGGCCTCACCGAATGCATCCTCAGCGGCGTCCTCTCCGTCAAAGGCCAAAAAGTGCTGCACATGGACCGCAACGACCACTACGGCGGCGAAGCCGCCTCCGTCAACCTCGAAACCCTCTTCAAACAATACGACAACTTCGCCCCGGGCACGGAACCCTGGAAGAAATACGGCCGCCCCAACGACTGGAATATCGACCTCGTACCCAAGCTGCTGATGAGCAACGGCGAGCTCACCAACATCCTCGTCAGCACCGATGTCACGCGCTACATCGAGTTCAAGCAGATCGCGGGCAGCTACGTGCAGCAAGGCCAGGGCCCGCGGGCGACGGTCGCGAAGGTGCCGAGTGATGCTTCGGAAGCGCTGCGGAGTCCTCTGATGGGGATATTCGAGAAGAGGCGGGCGAAGAATTTCCTGCAGTGGGTGGGGAATTTCGACGAGGCGAATCCGAGCACACACAATGGGATGAATTTGTCGCAGGCGACGATGAAGCAGGTGTATGATAAGTATGGGTTGGAAGCGAGCACGAGGGATTTCATTGGGCATAGTATGGCGCTGTACCCGACGGACGATTATATTGATAAGAAGGGTCAGGCGAAGGATTGCGTGGAGCGGATACGGCTGTACGTCAATTCGATGGCCAGGTACGGGAAATCGCCGTATATCTACCCGTTGTACGGGTTAGGAGAGCTGCCGCAGGGGTTCGCGCGGTTGAGCGCTATCTACGGTGGGACGTATATGCTCAACACGACTATTGACGAAGTCAAGTTCGACGGCTCGGGCAAGGTGGAGGGTATCAGAGCCACGATGAAGGAGCGGGGCGAAGCAGGCGAGGGCATGAAGTTCGAAACGAAGTGCAAGAAGATCCTCGCCGACCCCTCGTACTTCCCGGACAAGGTGAAGGTGACAGGGCACCTCGTAAAAGCCATCTGCATCCTCAACCACCCCATCGACAAAACCGACAACTCCGACAGCGTCCAGCTAATCATCCCGCAAAGCCAGGTCGGCAGGAAACATGGTACGTTCACTTCATCATGGTTCACTTTGATCTTCTTCATTGAACATCCGCTAACACTCAACTTTAAAAGACATCTACGTAGCCCTAGTCTCCTCCACCCACAACGTCTGCCCCAAAGGATACTACATCGCCATCGTCTCCACCATCTCCGAGTCCCCCGCCAACCACCACCTCGAGCTCCAGCCGGGTCTCGAGCGGCTGGGCAAGATCGAGGAGCAGTTCATGGGGGCGCCGATCCCGATTTACGAGCCTTTGCAAAGTGGGGAGCAGGATGGGGTTTTCTTGAGCAGGAGCTATGATGCCAGTAGTCATTTTGAAACTATGACGGATGATGTGAGGGATATTTATCGCCGGGCGGAGGGGGAGGAGCTGGTGGTTAAGGGGTTGAAGGAGGGGGAGGGGTTGGTTGGGGGGGAGTGAGTGGATTCACTTACTGAACAGTGAAGTGGAGGCGGAATTCACTGAGGATGGAGTGAAACTTGATGAGGTTGGACTGACGGATGGCGGTGAGAGATGGCCGCGTTATGAAGGCATGAGACCAAGATGGTAGATTAGTGGCGTTTTGGAGCACTCACTCACTCACATCGAGAGGTGGTATGGATAACGAGGAGATGAAGGATACACTGAGTAAGTCAAGGTTTCACCGCTTCATCCTTCCGACGCCTTGTTGCCGCTACTCTCATCCAGTGATCCGATCATCACACCAGGTAAGTCAAATAAGTACAAAAAGCACTCCTCTCCTTCCACTTCTCCCTCTATGGCTCCTCAACCCAACCTCAGCAAGATGCTGCCCCACCACCCCATCCCCGAGATGAAGTTCCGTCGCTCCGGCACAGCTGCGTCCGCTGCTCTCCTTCTAGCCCATACCCGCAGAACCCGACCTCCAGTCCCGTAGGGGGAGATGAAGTGACATCGCTCCCCGGCCCAATCTCGGCCTATCGCTTCCTCATCGGCGGCGGCGGCACGGCAGTCGTTATATACTTATTGCAGCCGTCCCACAACTAATAACAGAAGCCGGGTAGCCTATCGGTTAAGGCCCATGAACCATTCAATTGGCATGCAAAGGTTCTCAGTTCGATTCCTGCGCCCGCCCAAAAGAAACAGCAGAGGTTCCACCATTACCAAGTGCGAAGAAAGAGCTAGGATATACACTCGGGTTAGGTCACGATTGACCGGGAGGGAAATCCTATGATATATGGGGTTTGCTCCGCCCTCTCCGAAAGGGGAGGGTGTGCTTTTGTTTGACTTTTTGGACGAAAGATGGATGGTCTGTGGTTCGGGGGTGTTGGGTGGTTGATGGTGGAGTTTTGAGGTGTAGGAAGGGCGTGAGGGAGTTTTTGGAGTGATTGAGGTATGTCAAGTGATGGTAAGATGAAATTCCATACTACTATACAGATTACCACACATGTCTGACCTACCAGTGGATACAGAAGAGATATCGCGCCTACCGAGCCAGCCCACCACCTCACACACCATCTCGCCAACTGTTAGAAACAAGTCGCAAAATTCACGCCATTGGATGCAAATCACACACCCCGCCTACCACTGCAAACACAATATAAAACGAGTCAGCAAGTCGAACTCCGCAAACTGGGCCTACCACCTTCCAGGAGAAACAAAGGGCACGCCACCTCAACCGATCCGCCCAACCATTGAAAACAAAAGTCAAAAAGTACACACTGGCCTACCGATGGAATCATATCTCATCCCTTCACTGCTAGTGGGAACATACTCACATAGCACGCACGCCGAATACTGGACACGAACACATCACCCACGTCGCCTACCCCTTCTTCCGCGCACCCTTGTCTTCAGAGGAAGAACCTTTCTCCTTCGAAGACGAGCTCTTGTCTTTCGAAGAAGAAGTCTTGTCTTTCGAAAAAGAGCCCTAATCTTTCTAAGAAGAGCCCTTATCTTTCGAAGAAGAACTCCCATCTTTCGAAGAAGAACTCTTCTCTTGTCCCTCAGAACCCTTATCATCCCACCTACTCCGCCACTTCCTCATATCCTCCCTATCCCCCGCCGGCAACCACTCATCCCCCGTCTGCTGGTCTGCCCACAGCCTATACGCCTTATCATAGACATCATTCCTCGACTCCCTCCCGAGCCCTGCTTGACGCTGCCTATACTGGACTCTCGTTTCATCGATCAGTGGGTGGCGGAGAGTGGCGTTGTCGTGGATCTTAAGGGCGGACTCGTATTTTGTCGAACTGGTCAGGGCGGCGACAGCGGGGTTCAGACAGCGGGGTTCAACCAGGCGTCTGGGACTACTTGGCCGTTGTTTGTGGTTGTTAGGTCGGTGTCTGGGTCCAGCCAGGCGGAGAGGAGCGTGGGGAGGGTGGAGGCTTTGAAGATGCTGGTGTTGGAGAACGGGAACGGGAGAGGTGCTGGTGGTGGGTAGGGGTAGGCATTTGGTTCGGATGGCTGGGAGAGTTAGTCGGGCTGGATTTGTTCGCTGAATAGCACGGGTTGGCTGGGTTCAGTAGCCGGGGCGGACTCGGGTGCTTCGGGTGACTGGTCGCGCTGACTGGACTGGTTTTGCCGGGATGTCTGTAAGCGCTGGCTGCGTCGACTCATTAGGGCGGGTTCAGGTACTTCGAGGGACTGGCCGTGCTGGCTGGACTGGTTTTGCCCAGGGGCTCGCAAGCGCTGGGTGTGTCGAGTATGCAGGGCAGCCTGAGATGGTTCGGGTGACTCAGTGGGTTGCTGGACCCGGACGTGTGGAGGGGATTGCACGTCCTGCATGGGATCGGGTTGCGGCGGCTGAACAGAATTGGGCGGTAGCGGCTGGTCAAGATGAGGCTGCGGCGGCTGCAAGGACTGCTGCTGCTGCTTGGGATAACTCAGCGGAGTCGCCACCCAGCTAGCTCGTGGAAGCGGCTGCGGGGGTGGGATCAGGAACTGGATCGACTGGAGAGCACCGTTGGCCTTGGCTTTGCCTTTACCTTGTTCTTCCGGCATACCAACGTACTTGCGGAGATTAGCTCGCTGCTGCTCAAATCGCTCGAGTCCTTCGAGCACTTCATCCATTGTCTCCTCGCGAGGTGGCTGCCGTGGGGATAGCTGCCGGCGTTGCTGGAGGGGTTGAAACCCTGGTTGCCACGGTTGATAAAGTGGTCGATACGCTGATTGCTGTTGGGGCTGCAAGGGGGGAATGAATTGGCCTGCAGAGTAAGGCACAGGGACAGTCATTATGCCCAGACCTTGTGCTTCCGGCATTTCAACAGACTGTCGAGCTTGAACCTGCTGCGTCCCAGATTGCTCAACTTCTGTAGAGACAGACGCAAGTAGTTCTGGCGACGATTTTTCGGAGGATGACTCCTCGACCCAACCGGACTCGTGCGACAGGAGACCGGTCAGAGCCTTGTTGTGGCTTGACCGTACGACATTCTAACAAATAACGGCCTGGTCTCACATGGCTTGCTGCGTCAAGTCTTCAGTCTCCTCCGCGAGCAGGCTTGCTTTGACGGCGCTGGGATGCATCAAAGCAGCATTTGCTACATCAGCCAGTTGGAGATGTGCGGCGGCATGGCATCACGAGTAGGACCTGATAATTTGAGAGGGATACCGACAAAGTGTCAAGAAAGTACTTGTCTCTGAGTAGTAGCACTACGGTCCGTCTGCACGAATCCTGCAGTGACCGATAGGATATAAGGAAATGACTCTGCAAAGCACGATTCCGATCTCACCCTGTGGCATCCCCATCGCCGTGGAATTGCGACGGTGGATTGGGCCCTGATGCTTTAAGGCCCAGTACCAATGCTTCCAGAGCTGCCTGATATGCGGCAAGGCCATGTTGGGAGGCATCGCCGCCATAATTGTGGTCGAGATTCGGCATATCTTGGTCATCCGGCGATGTTCTGGGCCTCTTACCCTTTCCCTTGGCTGTCGGTGCCGTCATGGTAGCCTGCGCTGCTTGAAAACGCATTGTAGCGGCCTCGATTGGCTGCATGCCCTCCAGCAATGGTCCAGTGCTATGAAGATCTTGGTGGCCTTGTGCGTAGCTGGCTTCGAGAGAAGCTACATCTGCGCTTACCCCTGGGATATCTCGCATTTGCCTACAAAACATGCATAAAGTGCCAAGGGATAGGACTGGCTGATCGACAATCAGGTGACAATCGGCGAGCGGACAGGGCTGAAAGTCGATCGGAACGAGCTCGTGATTCCCACAGTCAGGCCGAGAGAGCTGGTTGTTGCAGTGTGGACTCACACAATAGCTCCAGTATTTGATGCACATCCTTGGGTGGAAGGTGGTAAGTGGTATGATGTGTCAGGTATTGATTGGTATGGCTAGGTGGCTTGGAAGGCAGATGAAAGTAATGATTGTGGAGTTCGAGAGGCTCGGAGGCTGGGATGTTCCCGAGTATATGGCATCAGAACCTGTTTGCTGCCGTCGATTGCACCCAAGCTTGCTGTGGTGAGCCATGAGTGAGCAAAGTGGTCTCCCAAATTCAACCGAAGGCTCATAGCACGAGGGGCAATACAGCAGCTCGAGCATAGTCAATAGCTTGGAGAGGCGTGACAGCAGTCAATGACAAGTGCCCCTGGCGATTGAAGCGAGTAGCCTGGTAAATGTTTGGACCCCAGATCGATGGGCAGGAGGCTCAGCTAGTGTCTCCGACGTGTTATCGAGCTTGAAAAGTTCTAGAGCATCGCCTGTTACATGATGCCGTCTCGGAGAACCTTGCACCCATTAATGAGAATGTGCTGCTACCAAGGGTGATACAGCGCTCTCCTACATGGCAACAAAGCTGCCAAGGGAAGATCAGGGAGTGTAGTGGCCTCTGGAACGATCCATATTGTCGAGAACCTCGTAGCATCGAAGGAAGCCAGTTTCAACGGGAGTGTATATATCTGCCAACTGTGAGCTGCTACCAAGGGCTATAATAGTGTTCTCCTGCGTAGAAACAGAGCTACTATGCGGAGATCGAGGAGTGTAGTAGCCTTTGAGAAAATCCTTCTTGTCGAGAATCTCGTAGCTTCTGCCAACAGTAATAAGCTGCTACCTGAAGGCAATATAGTGCTCTCCGTCGCAGCAGCAGAGCTGCTAGTGAGACATCGACGAGTGCGGTAGCCTTCGGAGAATGCGTTTCGTTGAGAGCGTGGTAGTTCTAGCGCCGAGAGAAGCTGGGTTTATAGGAATCTACATCTGCCAACTGTACCAAGTGCCGATGGTATTTTCCTACGTAGTAACATAGCTGCTGAAGAGAGATCAACGAGTGTAGTGGCCTCTGGAATGATCCATATTGCTGAGAACCTCGTGGCGTCGAGGGGAGCCGGGCGGACTGATCTGTGATCTGTGCCAAATATAAGCTACTACGAAGGGTCATACAGTGTTCTCCTACTTCACAACAGAGATACTGAGGGAGATCGACGAATGTAGTAGCTTCTGAAGAATACATTTTGTTGAGATCCTCGCAACTGCCACACTGGTGTCGCGACTTCGACGAGAAATTTCTATGTGAAACTCTAAGCATGGTTGCATATATATCAGCACGACTGTAATACCTCAAGGTAGACAGCCCTGTTCTTCGTACCTAGGTACATACATGTAACTTAACAAGAACATACTTGCCCTTCGAACAAAGGGTGTTTCGTCATGGCTGCCAATGCAACCGACTACTTTGCAATCCAGAACACCATCGCACAATACTGCTTCGCACTGGACAGCAAGGACTTCGACGCTTTGAAACAAGTGTTCACAGAAAACGTAGATACGATCTATCCTTTCAGGGGTGCTATTAAAGGCGTTCAAGCGGTTGCCGATGCTATCAAGAAACGGTCCGCGAAGCTCGCAGTCGTCACGTACTACCATACTAACACATGATCGCAGTCTCACACCAGTGACTTCCCAGCATGCCTTGACGACACAGCATATCGTCATCGCGCCAAGTGGCAAAGCTGCGGATGTGACAACTTACTTCACGGGCATCCACTTCGGGCAAGGCAAGTGGAAAGGGCAGCAAGTCACCGCATGGGGCAAATACATCGATCGGCTCGTCTGCGTCCAAGATGCGACAGCTCTGGCTGGTGCGAGCGGCAAATGGCTTATTGAACGCCGTGAGGTCGTTTTCATGGCTCGGCTGGGTGAAGAAGGAGTGATGGAAGCGGAATAGGGAAACCTACGCCTAGCAAGCACTGAATGTCGTCAATTTGTTTGTACCAGAACTTCAACAACTGCGTTCGTACTTATTGCTCACCTTGAGGTCAGGAAGACCCGGTGAGCCTTGGTTGCGTATAGCATTCGCAATCTTTGCGAACCTCTGGTCACTGTGTCACGATGCTGCATCATGTGTGACTCTGCTGGTACACGAGCCCAATCCAGCAAACTCAGCCTCAGCAGAATGTCGTACAAAGGGTCGCCATCTTCCATTGCTCTATTGGTTCATACTGGAACATCAGCCTCCTCTATTACTCCGTGGACCCGAACGCACCAGTAGTACTGCACAATTCCATCGAGACCTCCGTTCCCGTTGCACCATGTGTCAGACACTTATCAACACCTGTACCGTGGCTAGCTGCCGGCGGAAAGAGAAACTGCCTTCTCCGCACCTGTGTGCCCAGGCACGAAAGCGGAACACGACATGTAAGACACCACAAGAGCACAACCTCCGCAAGGATGATTGCCAGCGACGCAGTAAATGCAATGGCGGGAAGGCGTTGAAGTTACTTGCCTCAGACAGCAGTGGTCACGCACGACTTGACACGTCCACTGTTGCTTCTGCCAGTGGTATCCCACCTGCGATTCAAGCTCACAGTGCATCAGCACCGAAAGGTTAATTGATAGCCAATATCGTTCGCCATAGCATCACGCACTGATATATGTTGATAGCCATTTCAGCCGACCGCTCTGCCACGGAGTCGAGAGATACTACACGAAGCTCTGACGTATCGCGCGGTACGTTGCTCTAGACAATAGCCAACGTATAAAATCTAATGCCGAGTGTAGATACAAGCAGGAGCAGGAACAGCACTGATCGCAACGGCGGATCGACCATGCCAGAGAGCCTACAGAAATCGGACCCCAAAACCACTGGTTCGATGGACCGAGTAACGGCGGACTTCAACGAAGTATCTGTTGATAATGCAACAGCAAAGCCACCATACACCACAGAAAGCTTCCGCTACTGGCCAGTATATTCTAGCTTGGTATCCAAACCAACCGATCTCCAGCCTGATCCGACAGAATGGGTAGAGTGGCGTGCAAACAGCCGGTCCAACAACGACATGGGTGTTATCGACCCCAAGCTTAAGGAATCTCGCTACCAGAGTGCCTGTCGGAGCGCCAAGATTAACGGTCGAGAAAGGCAACGATGGCCACTCCCGTACGAGTCGTTCGCGCAGTATGCCACTCGCCAGGCTGATGTAGCTGGACGTAGCAAGGACGAGCAAAATCTAATTGAAGCGGAATACGAACTGTGGCGAATGGACGACCCCGACCTGATGCCGGAGGATAACAGCTTCGAAAGACAGAGGTTTATGGAAATAGTTGCCATGAAGAAACGAGTCGAGGAGGCCGAGCGAAAGCGGCAAAAGGAACCTCAGTAGATTGGTGATGTGCACGGCATTGATTGACTGAGATTGTGCGTGTATGTCCAGATCCAACCGTTCCTGGGTCCTGCTGGGCATGGATGCTTGGTGCGTGATTTAGTCGGTGTATTGGATGTTGTGTGTAGGCAGCAGATATGGAAATTATGAGTGTTTGCCTCTCTTTTTGAACCACGGTCGGCTATCTGCCCAAAATCGGCTCTGATATATATAATCATAGGTGAGTACAGCTGCGGACGAATATGGACGATCAGAAGGGTGCACAGCGCCACAACGATGGTTGCTGAAGGAAAAGCAAGGCTTCTGACTTTGTGGTTCGAAGAAATAGACTGACTAGCTGGTCTTGACTTCGTCACCAGTCCTCAATAGAGGGCACGTGAAGCCAACACTTGCCATGTCTTGGCTTATTCCTGTAAGACACATTCACGTGTGTCGGTATGAAAGCCTGCGCAGGCGGCATGTGAGGTGGTCAACGTCAGAAGCAGAGTCAGAATTGACTCGGTGGATAGAGTGGCAAACATTGTCTCTCGCATCATCACTTAAACCACTCCAGGCCTGGCCATACCTGCATCCCCTTTCCCAACATTAGCATCGCAACTCCTCTGAACATCATGTGCGTCAGGCCTATGGTAATCTGTGACCGCTGCTACGTCGGCTATGGACACTGCGGTACTCCCGAAGACTTGAGAGTCATCACGGCGGAAGGTTATGGCCTGTCTCTAGGGCTGCTGCAAAAGTGCAGCGAAGGTGGTCATTGGCCTCCACTTTCAAAGGAGCAACGTCCAGATTTGGTGGAGCGTTGCTCATACTGCGCTGACTTCCAAGGCGAGTTGAAAAGTTCCCCAAGCGATGACGAGAAGGCACAAATCAAGCGGCAGAACCAGATAGACGTGCGGAAGAGGATCGAGGAAATATTCGACCCGCTGTATGCCGATGAACATCGACTAGATGACGACCACATGCAGCCTTATCTTGATTATCTCGCGTTGACACAGCCAGGTGTGCCACGTGCCAACCTGAGACAGCTGCCAGAAGTCATGCCCATGTCATCTCCAGCGCTCGCTCTCCCAGGTTCCGGCTTCCAAGACACCATCACTTCAGACCAGGTGTTTACTTTCCCGAACGAAGGACAGGTCGGCCTAGGAATACAGACTGGCGGAGAATCTTCTGGGTTGCCTGCAAACATCTTCCTCGCAAGACAGCTTGCCCATTGTCCGGCTTGGTTGGAAAAGAACGAGCTTGTCACTAAGCTTCACACAGGTCAGATCGTCCCTATATTGTGGTCAACCGAGCTGGCCAGTCCAGATACCCGGAATCGTTACGTTGAAGGCCTGGACTTCATCGACAACCGTAGACTCAAAAGCCCACTAATCCATGAAACTCTCGATCAATACAAGCAGCGGCAGATAGATGTTCTGGGCAGATCTGCAAGTCAGGACAGGGCCTTCGAGGGTGAGTATGAGATGTGGGTCGACAAGGTACGTGCAATGGGAAAGATGGAGTGGGTGCCCACGGAGGACGACTAGGCAGCTATCTTCACTAAGGGCCATGGATTTGAACAGTGGCAAACCGAGAGCTCGCGAGAAGAGGTCAGCGTCTCAGCGTGGTATTGCTGATGAGGCAGACAAGATCAGCCTTGTTCTGGCAGACTGACACGTATCTGTGTGAATATGTAGCCTAATACGGATCAGCGACTTGGTAGTTTATCAACTGTTGGTCTAAGTGCCGATCCCTACCCTGTTATCGAGATGCTGATTCCATCGATTGCGACACCATGACAAGCTTCCCTGATACCTTCTTACCACGACGGGCAAGTAGTATGATGTTGAAGTTGTCCACGACAAGCCCGACACCGCCATACAAAGGCTTCGTCGACTCAAATAGCGTACACTCGGCGTTGATGGTCCAGACGCCGCTCGACTCGGTGACTTTGTCCTTGGATATAAATCTGCCGTCAACGAAAGTCTCTAGGCTGACCCCATCGGCCGAAGGCCCTTCCAGATGTACCGTTAGGCTCATCGACGTATCACTGGTCCGATGTACAGCGACCTTGCCGATCTGCACTTTGGACTGGTCCCCCTCACCAATTGTCGAAAGACCTTCATCCTTGCTTGCCAGTTTATCAGAGTTTAGCTCTGGCACAACCGGAGGCCTGATTCTCCGTTTCGTAGACGCTTCGAATGCCAAAGCATACTTCAAAAGCTCGGAGTCTTGCCCGTGCTTTCCAGCGAAGGTAAGGTTGATCGGCATCTTCGACCTCGCCATAGTGCCCATGGACACAGAGACAGTCGGAACGCCCATATGCCGCAGAGCACGATTGCCATTCGAGTACTTGACTCCGTTCTGCAGAGCATGTTCTGCACTTTCATCGTTGTACTCGAGGTCTGCTTTACCAACATCACCGTTCGCAGGGAATACGACAACATCAATGCGGTTGTCGTCCATCCAAGCTTCGAGATCGCGCTTTCGCTGAGCCTCGAGTGCTGGAAGAGCTTCCGCGATGCCATCGATCTCCCATATTGGCTTGTCGTTGCGGTGCTTGCATAGCTCCACGATACCTGGGTAGTCGATGAAGTTTTTGGTCTCCATATATCGATCCGGGATGTATTCTTTCGGCCTCGGAAACATCTGCGTGCCGTCTACAGCTGCTAAGCCAACAGCAAACTTGGTATCACCACTGGCCTTGAGAAAGTCATCCCAGAGGTAAGCCACCAGCTCACCGCGTTCTTTGCCATTCCAGTCTGGTTTGAAACCGACAACATTGTTCGCTTGGCCGGTCACTGAGTCATCTTCATAATTAGTGACCAGAGGAAAGTCTGTCTCTACCATCGTTGCTCCCAGCGATTCGAGATCTTTGCGTGCTCGGTCGAAGAGGCCAATGACGTCTTGTGAGACCGCTGTTGGCTTCGCCTTTGGGTCGTTGCCTCCGATATACATCTTTGGTACGGCCACACGCTTGCCTCGAAAGCAGTCCTCGGCATCTTGGATGAGGTCAAGAAAGGAGCGAGGTCGCGGCACCATTGGGACCTCAACGAAAGTTTGCTGTCGCCAAAAGTCGCCTTCCGTGGTGCTGTCCTCGACGGCAATGGTGTCCAGTATTGTTAGCATGTCCTTGACAGTCCTGGTGTGCGGAACATGCACGTCGCACGTCGGGTATAGAGGCCTGCGACCATCAGTCAACTCAAAGAGCTGTACTCATTACTGCGGTACATACCATACACCTCGAGGCGAGATCACCGTCCTTGACGGCGTATAAGCAACCAGTCCATTGTTTGAAGCTGGAGAACGACCAGAGCTAACAGTTTCACTACCCAAACCGAACGCTGCGAAACTCGCGGCCGTGGACGTGCCGGAGCCGTTCGAAGAGCCACTACTGAAGGCTGCTGTCAAGTATTCAAGGTTATATGGCGACTCTGCTCGTCCGTACTCGCCTCTGTGCATGCCCGAAGCCATCATGGGTGGCGTGTTGGTCCTTCCAATGCACACCGCACCGGCCGCACGTAACTTCTCAGCGATGAAAGAGTCCTTGGTAGCCACGAGATCCTTGAAGGCAGGAGAACCGGCGGCACAGGTATGACCTTTATACATCATGCTGTCCTTAATCGTGTATGGGATGCCATCGAGCGGGCCCAGAGGCTGCCCTGCTCGACGTCGGACATCGCTGGCCGTGGCCTCATCGAAGACCTCATGGTTGATGATTGGGATGCTGTTGAGACATGGTCCTCTGCTGTCATACGTGAAAACTCTCAGGAGATGTTTCGCGACCAGTTCAACGCTCGTGATTGTTCCCGAAGATAGAGCATGCTGGAGGTCCTCTATGCTTGCTTCAATGATGCTCTGGGCGAATAATCAGCTTGGCTCAGTGGTTCGCAAGCAGAACTACGAACCTCTGCCATCGTTGGACGCGTTTAAGGCGATGGCGTCTAGTGATCAGTGCTCGATACAGCCTTCAACTCAGACTGCAGACGTCACAGCAAGCTTCATTCCTCCTTACTCCACCACTTCAGAGGATTCTCGCGACCAGCATCTTCGCTCGCTGGAGCTGCCCGGGCAAAGTGGAGTTGAGCTCGTCGATGGCCGAACACCAAGCTTCCTTTGCCGCTCCTTACCGAGTGTGGCAATGACAAGGCGTAAGGTGTAGGACGGCACTTCCTAATTCAATCTCTTCTCCTAAGATAAGACACTTTCGCTAAAATCAGAGAGCCTTACAACTTCAACAATTTTTGCTTTGTCGCTGAAGTTTCGATATCTGTGTTTCGTCCTCTTAAAATTTCTCCGAATAAGAAGAGATGGCACCATCAGCAGTAAGAACGACACTGACGGAGTCTCAAAACCCTGTCACGGCGAAGTCGTTGGTAAAGAATGGACAAGATGTGCAGCCCAAGAAGAAGAGCCCACTAGAGATGATATCCCAGGGCGTTAGCCTGCCAGGTATACCAAAGGTACGGTTCATCCCATCAATGATCATCTCGACCATTTGACTAATAATAATTACCCCTACCAGTGAGTCGTTCTTGGAACTCTTCAAAGGCTCAGTACAACTCGGCCGACGCTGATATACACCCGAAGGCACCCGTCCTTCGCCACCCACCGCCAATGGATGCTCGAGCACATGGCCCTCGCCTTCCGCGTATTCGCCCGAAAAGGGTATACCGAAGGCATGAGCGGGCACATCTCCGTTCGTGACCCAGAAAATCCTCACAGCTTCTGGACAAGTACGTCTGCCTCTTCCATATCCTGCACCAAACATCAGCCAAGACGTCACTAACCGCCACCAGACCCTCTCGGCCGCCACTTTGGCCTCCTAAAGGCCTCAGACATGATCCTAGTCGACTACTCCGGCAACGCAATCGGTGGCAACATGTCCCGTCCCGCCAACGCCGCTGGCTTCCTAATCCACAGCGCCGTACATAAAGCACGCCCAGACGTCACTGCGGCCTGCCACACCCACTCACCTTACGGCAAGGCCTGGTCATCTTTTTGCCGTCCGCTTGAGATGCTGAATCAGGATGTCACGTACTTCTACGGCTCCGCGCAAGCGGTGTACAAAGAGTTCGGCGGCGTGGTCTTCACAGAAGAGGAAGGCGAACGATTAGCAGCCGCTCTCGGGACGGAAGGGAAGGGGATGATCCTGAGAAACCATGGGCTGCTCACGGTGGGAGAGACGGTGGATGAGGCGTGTTATTTGTACACGCTGATGGAGCGGAGCTGTCAGATGCAGCTGCTTATTGAGGCGGCGGCGGCGAATGGCCTGCCGAAGGTCTATGTGCCTGAGGAGAGTGCGAGGTATACGTTCGAGCATGCGCATGATCCGGAGGCGCTGTACTGGGAGGCACAGCCGGATATGGAGTACGAAGAGGCGATGTGTGGTGGCGCGCATAAGGGATGAAGTGAAGTTGTAGATCGTGTATGAAACATTGGATGAAACATTGTGGGGGCCGGTATCGCTGGTTGAGTGAACAGTAGCTAGCGTTGGCTGGGTCACGCCAATCAGGAATGGCCTAACAACGGATTGTGAGCGAATCCGCTGTCACATGAAAGCCGCATCGCCGCATTCGGAAGGAGCAAAACTTCCACTTTCGAACGTACTTTGCATGGGCCTCTTTGTAGCATGTTTGTCCCATAATGACCATTTACACGATCCGAGCGGAAGGTGGAAGACTCCAGAGCTGAGATCTATACCGTGTACCCGCTGAGCATCCCAGCCATTGATGATCGGCCAGCCCAGCATTTCATCTATAACAACACATATATAACAGTATCTTCATGTATGATGCAACGCTCAAAACAACAGCAAGTCCATGTCACTATAATGCAAAATGCAACACCACAAATGCATATGCTCCACCCAAACGCCACGCCAGAAAATCACTTGCACATCTACTGAGCCAGTCCACCGGCTTCACAACCGAAAGGCTCTTCTTGTTTCGGTTCGACCATGCCCACTACACGCGGCCAGGTGGCAGTAACTCTCTACTCGAGCTGTCCCATAAATTTCCTCCTCAACCCATTGTTGACCACCCCACCGAAACCAAAAGCCGGCACAATCCTACACATCCTCGCGATGCTGCTCTTCAACCAGTCCAGCCTAACCTTCGCCAGCCGGTCCATAAGCGGCGTGCCACCATTGCGGTTGTATAGATCCAGACCCATCAAATGCAACGGCGTGGAAACCAGCTGAATCGCTGCCGGAGCCAGAAATTGCGCGGCAGATGCACGGCTGATGACCTGTTCTGCGGCCTCCGACATCGGTAGCGATGGAGCGATGATGGGTGGCAGATTGAAAGAAGCGAAGACCGTGAGACTATCACGGATAGCGAACAATGCGTAGCTGACCGATGGGATCGGACGTGGAGAGACGGTGCCGAACATCTTCGTGAACTGGCTGTCTTTGTACAGGCAAAGGCTGACGTTGGCTGCTGACGTGGCTAGGAACTTGGACGTCCCAGTTGTAGTGGAGGAGGCGGATCTACCGGCGCTGGTGGACTTGAAGGTGTCCAGCAGGTTGGCTGTGAGGTACGTGCCGCCGTAGAGCATGAAGATGAGACGGAAGGGCTTAGAGACGAGGAATTGGTCGGGGCGGGTGAGAAGTTTGCCGAGGGAGGCTTTGAAGGATTCATACATTGGGCGTTTGCCGGAGGCGTTTTCGACGATGGCTCTGGTCTGCTGTTAGCCAATTGCCCTCATACATCCTCCCCTTCTTACGGATCTAGAATGCCATACTTATCAATAACCGTGATCAATGGCGCAACCAAGCCCCCTGCGGCCGCCGCACACATCCCATCCGTGGCCAGCCTACTACCCAAGTTCTTCGTGTTCCACTCCTTCTTCCCAGTCCCCTTCTCCCCATCCTTCTTCTTCAGCCCAACTCGTCCTATTACTCCTCCACTCTCTTTCGTATCCAAGGCGGGTGTCTGCACACGTTGGACTTTATGTTGTGGTTTCCCATCTTCTACCAATTCCTCTACTTTACTGCCGCTTGGTACCACATGCTGATCTCCGGCTCCTGCAGCCATATTCGTTGCTGCCGAGAGGTCGTGTCTGCATTGATGGTTGTTCTTCCTCGGTGTCGATCTTGTTTGTGGTATGCAGAGATATGCAGTATGTAAAACCCCACGGCCTGTGTACTCGGAAAAGCAAACAATGGTCTGGAATAAGCTCGAACAGTGACTCTATGTAAAGATGACGCGCGAAACAAAAAGGGAAGGAGTCGAGAATAAGCATGAAGTTTAAATGCACAGCTTCGGCGACTTCGGCTCCTCCGGCATCTGGAGTGCAGAACGATGCTGTGGAACCATGTACAACTGATAGAAGTTGTGGAGTTGGAGAGGGAATATCGATCAAATGTTGGAAGGAGATTGGTATATCGTATGCAAGTCATCAAACATCAAACCATAAAACTGAGCGGTGTCAATCAACCCATCCGTCCAACCATCATATATCCGTCCCAAAATGCTAACATCAGATCGCTTCCGAATCAAAGCAACAGCACAATCGACAGCAGAAAAAATGTGCCCAAGATCAAGCCATCCGAAATGTCATATTTCTCCTCCGCCGCCAATCTCTTCGCTTCCTCCATCTTTGCGTTCTTCGCTGCTGTCTCCGCCTTCCTCCCTCGCTCCGCAGCGGCGCCAACAGCATATGCCACTGTAGCCGCTCCAAGCCCGGTACCTAGCACCCACCTCCACCTCGACTTCTTCCTGTCCTTCGATTCGCGCTCGCGGTCGCGCTCCTGGCGTTGAGCGTGCCGGCGGTGGTTGCTGTTCCACTTTCGCTTCGTGCCGGTGAAGACGGGGTACTCTTCCCGTCTGACGCGTGGGTAGTGTCGGATGTCGTAGTCTTTCTCCTCAGTCTGCTCGTTGGGCTCTACGGCGGACGGACGTTCGAGTTCGGCATGAGGCGGCTCGAAGGGCACTGCTGTGGTGCCATCGACCGGATTGACTCCACTACCAATGCTCCTGATATCTTCTGCGGCATTGGCAGGCGTTTCCGATTTCGTGGCAGTAGTTAAAAGGAGGCCATGGTCTTCTAGACTGCTTTTCAGCCCTTCTTCCTTGGCCTCTTTTTGCTTGAAATCCGGTGTCTTCCTGAACACAAGCAAATCCTTGGTTGCATGAATCGCTGAAAACCCGTCTTGGTGCAGCTCCTCGATCTTGGGCAGAAATTTTTCAGGTCGTACCAGTTGAGCCAAGGCGCTGGCGATCGAAATCTCGTCCTGGGTGCCGGCGAAGTGCCATGCCATCGTGGCGGTCTCCAGAGCTCCCCAGTCTCCCAGGTACAATACTTTGTAGAGGGACGTGTTGTAGTCACGCGATCCACTGTCCACTTCCTGCTTTGTATCTTTCGCCTTTCTGAACACAAGTAAGCCGTGTGTCGCATGTATCACCTGAAAGCCCTCCCCATGCAGTTCACCCATGCTGGAGAAGTAACTGGCAGGGTTTTTCAAGTGTGTTAACACACAGGATATCGACAATGGGCTCTCTGCACCGGTGAAACTCGACGTGGTTGTGGTAGTCGACACATTGCCAACATCCCAGACGAGAACTTTGTACAGTGCAGGTTCGGCCCACTGGATCTCGGTCTGCGTAGCATCAGGGACAGCAGATGCTGGCTTGGTGGCGCCAGTAAAGGCAGCGTTCGTGATGACGGCGTCCAGTGCGAGCTTAGGCGATCCAGTATCAAGAAGGTCCACCCTCTCATTCGCCTCCCTCTCCCTGGCCGCCATCTCGTTCTCTAGCTGGTCCTCCTGAAACTTGTACGTCTGCTTCTGGTCAGTCTCGTACTTCGCAAGCGCTTCCCCAAGATCAACATCCGACTCCACCTCAACCACGTTCGTCGCCTTCTTCGTCTCCGTGTTCGCAGTCAGCGGTTGCTGATGATCCGCATCAATAACACCATAAGCCTTCTCATAGATGCCCTGCACCTCCTTCACAAGCTTCTGGTCCCGCCGCTTCTGCTCCGCCTTCTCTTTCTCGCGTCGAATACTCGCTGGGGTCACAGTGGCCTGCTTATACCACTTCTCGCTGCCCGCGAAGGCCGCAGCAGTGGGCGCGAGGTCGCCTTCCGCTTGAGGCATGTGGATGGCCTGAGATGTAGACCAGAAATCACTCTTCTTAAATTCCGCCAGCCCCTTCTCGAGTGCTCGAATACGCTCGACATGCTTCTCACCATGCACAGCAGATTGCTTGTATGCGACGTCCAGTTCTGCACGTAGTGAACGAATCTTGTCCGCGTACTTAGCCTCAAGCGGCACGCTCTCGGTACCGCTCTTTCTCGCGGCCGCCAAGTCCTTTTCGAGTGCTCGGATGTGCTCAATATGCTTCTCGCCATGCACAGAAGACTGCTTATACGCAACCTCAAGCTCCGTCCGCAACGAGCGGATCTTATCCGCATACCTGCCTTCATGCGCTTGCATTCTCGCATTCTGCTCCTGGACTTCCTCTTGAAGCATCTTGTTCGCTTTCTCGAGCTTTGCGGCGCGCTCGGCGTCGACGTCCGCATGTTCGACCTTCGCCACGACGCCCTGATCACCACGGAGCTCGCCCAAGTTTGCTACATCTCGGGGGTCATGCCTCAGAAGACGAACGACTTCGTCAAGCGACTCCTTGAGTTTGTGGCCAGCATTCTCCTGGCTAGCGGCACTTCCTCTCTGGTTTCTCTTGTTCATTCTGTCTTGCAGCGTGGCCTTGAGTTTCTCGAGCCCATCATCCAGTGGCTCGGTCTCGTGCTCCAACTTCGCAGCTTGAAGTCTAGCCAGGGCGTTGGGCTTCTGCCTGCGTTCATGAGCTTGTGTCCTCGACTTCTGCTCTTGGACTTCCTCTTCAAGCATCTTGTTCGCCTTCTCAAGCTTTGCGGCGCGCTCGGTGCCGACCTCCGCTTGCTTGCTCTTCTCCGCTGTAGCTTTGGAGGCACGCGGCGTGCCGCTGAATGTAGTGAAGCCCGCAGGAAACTCAAATCTCTGGGTGGGCCACTCCTGATGCAACCTAGGTAATTCGGCAACATCGCCGCTTATAAACGTGTCAAGTGGCTCATCAGCGTCCATATGCGAGCGACTCCTGTACTGACATCGAGCTTGGTGCTCGGCTTCGGCCCACCCCTTCCCGGTCATGTTCCCTGCATGTTCAGCACGCAGTCTAGCAGTTCGACGCTTCTCCGTTTCGTGCATCTTACGTGCCGTTGGTTGACTGCTGGTGATAAGCGACTGCATATCCGGGTAGGTCACCTTCGCGGTCGTACGCTTGACGCGGTCGGCCTGCAGAAGATCCGCTTGCTTTTCCCAGCCCGCTGGTACAGTGGCTTTAGTAACGGGCGTCTCGAGCGGCTCGGTAGACTCGTGTGCCGCAGCATCATCGGCATCGACAACCTCATCAGCGGTCTTGCTCGTAACTTCCTGCTTGGACTGCATACGATCAAGACTCGGTTGCAGCACAGTCGGCTTGTTGTCATACTCCGAAGACTCAGTCACGTTCGCAGGTGACTGATCAAAAGCCAACGCAACGTCCATTTTCCCAATTCTGTCACCGAGTTCTCGAATACGCTGGTCCAATTTCATCAATTCACGCTTCTGGCGCTCGATATGGAAGAGACCCTGCTCATCCTTGAGCAGCTTAGCCTTCTTGCTATTCAGAGTCTCCAGTTCCTTCTGGAGCATGACTTCCTTCTCCATCTGATCCCACGGGGCACCATGCGCAGAGGCGAGAGAGACAAACGCGGGTGCTTCACTGCGCTTCAGATAAGCGTCAATGTGCGGCTGGGCATCGAGGCTGTTGAAGGAAGCTTCTTGCTCGCCCTGCTGTTGTGGGTTTGTGGCGGGTGGTGGTGGAGTGGATGTTGCTTGTTTGGCTGGATTGAGCTTGGAGATGCGGGCACGGATGGATTCGGCTGTGACATACTCGAGGCCGGGTTCGGTGTCCTTGGCTGCCGGTTTGGGTGGCTCGTTCGACGGTAGAGTAGCTAGCACGGAGGGTTTGGAGACCTGTGATGAGACTGCCGTGGTCTTCCAAGCACCCAGAGAGGTCGGCTTCGGCGAGAAACCGATCGGAACCCTGTACGAAGGTTGAGACAATGGTGGTGGGATAGGGATCGACTTGCGAACGTCCGCTGGCTGTTTCACAGGAATGCTCACCGCCCGAGAGCCAGGTTGTGATGCGGCAGACTGCTTCGACGAAGTAGACGTGCTGTTGCGCACAACAGTAGTTTCTATTGCTGGCGAGGCTTTCACTACGTTAGTGCTTGGGGTCGCTGACTCCTTCGACGACTCGATGGTCTTTCGCTCGGAAGGCTTGGAAGTCTGCATTTCCACCATCCTGTTTGAGATAGGATCATACTCATACTTCTTCGTCTGTCCGGACACAGAGTCCCACTCGACTTTCTTCGTCTTGTTCAACGAAGAGTCCCAGGAAGTCGACGAAGCGTAAGCGTATGAGCTTGACTTCGTCGGCTTGGAGTTTTCAACTGCAGTCAATCCGGAAACGGTTTTGCCACTTGCGACTGACTCCACCGTCTTGACCATATCAGATAGTTTCTTCTGCATGCTAAGCAGATCAGCAGTGTAAAGCTTCCTGCCTATTTCAGCACGCTTGACCGGCTCTCCTTTCTTGCTTGGTTCTGCATTTCTTTCTGCCTCTCCCTTCTTACTTGCTTCGGCTTCATTGACCGCCTTGCCCTCCTCCTTCCACACCGGCAGGCCCATCTCCTCCCTCATCCAGCTCGGCACCAAGGGAGACCAGAACGGCTCGAACCGCTTGCCGAAGATAGCTTCGTACGGATCGTTCTCGACCCGCTTCCGCATGGACTCCATCTGCTGCTTCCAGAGCTTCTCCCTCGCACTCAGCTCATAGCCTCCCACCTCTGCCTCCTCGGCAACGTCTCGACTCGACTTCTTCTTGGTATCCTCAGCATCGTCGATGGCACACCACGGATGCTTCCGCTTCCAGCCATTGTCGTCCCATCTCGAGGCCCAGCGGACATGCTTGGGTGAGAAGAAATCGGCGTTGTTGATGCCCCAATCGAATTTGCCTCGTCGCCGGAGTTTGTCTAGCAGCTTAGCACGGGTCTTGAGCGTTCGATGGCTGTGGAAACGGTAGTATAGAGGGTCTAGATGGGATGTCCAGTCCTTGGGCCGTCTCCAACCCCAGAACGATCGGCGGTGTTGGCTAAGGCCGGTTCTCAGCATGGAAGATGTGGAGGCCTTGAAAGCTGTAGTGATAAGAGTCCGATGATGGGCGAGTACCAGCCCTTGACGAGCGTGAGCCGGTGGAAGCATATTGATCGATTGATACGGGTGGAGATCGAGCCGTGGTATGCCAGGCGCTTATCTACGAGTCATCAACAGCTCGACATCGATGCTATCAACGACGACAGCTGCTGCTACGACTGGTGCATTCGCCGCCCGCAGCACGAGCACAATAGAGAATACCACTAGAACGATACGAATGGATGCAGCACAGAAGGAGAGGAAGACCAGCTCGAGCTGACAGCTCGGTGCAAGGGCAAGGTCGTGCCTTGTCGGTCGGGTGTTACCAACCCAAACCCCGCGTCCCCCACGCGCCAGCCCGCGACGATCACATGCAACAGAGCTCGCATTAGGGTCGGGAACCCTACTGTGGACTACCAAGTGATGGACCTTCAGCTTGACCAGCTCAGTGTAACATTCACTTTTGAGGAATCTCCACCATTGTTTAGTCGAGTAATTACTCGCCTCTATAGCCGTGCTTTCGATTCTCTCACATTACTCGAGACCAAGTTCCAAAGCATCCGAGCCTATTGCGCCAACAAAGCCACCAGAACGTTCTTTCGCCGCTGAGTGATCAGTCAGGCTGCACATAGCCACGCAACTCTCTACGCCCCTCATATAAGTTCAGTCCACTGCAGTCACCATGGCGTCCTCCTCCTCAAGTAACCCCACCCCGTCCGAACAAGAAGCCACCTACAGCAAAATGTCCGTCGCCGATCTCGACGCCATCGGCTCTCACTGCCAAATGGCCTTCTGCCACCAACTCGACTTCCTCCCCTTCAAGTGTGAGAGTTGTAAAGGGTGTGAGACTAGTCCCTTCTCCCCATATCTGCCACACAAGCCATACTAACACTCTTCCAGAAAATACTGCCTAGACCACCGCACCGAGTCCGCCCACTCATGCCCCCAAGCCGGCGCATGGGCGCGACGACGAGCCCAGAACACCCACCCTACCACATCCGGCTATAAGGGCCCGCAGAAACCAAACATCCTCACCCACGAACAGCAATGCTCGTCCCCGACGTGCAAGACTCTGGTCAATACTCCGCTTACGACGGGTGTGCATTGTGAGAAGTGCAACCGGACGTACTGTCTCAAACACCGTCTGACGTACGATCACGACTGCGAGAAGCTCACACCACTCGGCGCGAAACCGGGCAAGACTGTGCAGCAGACTCAGCGAGAGAAAGGCGTTGCGGCGTTAGGGAAGTTGAGAGCATGGGGACAGGCGAAGAAAGCGGCTGCGCAAGCTACCGTGCCTGTGAGCAAAGCGAAGCAGGCTGAAGCGGCGCGGGTGCAGGAGACAGCTACACTCAAGAACACTGCGAAAGGAGACGACAAGATTCCGGTCGAGAAACGGGTATATCTCTACGTCGAAGCGAGTTCGGATACCGTGACCTCGAAGATCAAGAAGGGACCGTTCTTCTATAGTGTCGAGTACAGTGTTGGACGGGTGCTGGATCTGGCGGCGAAGAGCTTGCAAGTTACGAACCTGAACAATCGGTCGGAGAGTGAGGAGGATAAGTTGAGGGTGTTTCATGTGGAGGGTGGGAGGCTGTTGGAGTTCTCGGAGAAGCTAGGAAAAAGCGTACAAACGGGAAATACTATTGTGTTGCTACGGGGTGTTGGGGCTGGTATGGCACAGACGCCGGAGAAGATTGCTTGATGTGGTAGCTGTGGTTTGCTGATTATGGGGAGCATTTCGTTAGCGATGGAGTCTGGTGTTGCAAATGAGGCAGTAACGTGCTATATCAGCCGTGCTCGCTCTTGCCGTAGATTTTGTCCCAATCTTTCACTCTCCAAATCTCTCCCATCGTTCACATGAATCATGTCGATACTCGGGTGGCGTTGACAGCTCTTCTGTCGGCTTCCATTCGGTCTTCTCGGCGGAGGACGGGCCTCCCGCTCGGCGAGTCAGCGGCGATCTCGCCTAGTTCTACTCCTTGACGCCATGAACAATTTTGTCTCCATCTTCACACCCATCAAAACATCCTCTCTCGTTATTCCTCGACATCTCTCATCTCGTGCGCGTCCTCATCCACCACTGTAATACTATCGAGCGATCATCATGTTGTCCTCACGGCTGATGCGGAGTGTGAGTCGTCTCCAAAGCTCTCCTGGAGCATCACACGAGCACATGCTAATGACTATCACAGGCGGTACCACGCGCGACTTCTTCTTTCCGATCATCGGCTTTCCGCACACCTATCGCGTCACAGTTCCGGAGAGGCTATGCCGAGCAAATCAACCCAAATAGCAGTGAGGACAAGGTCAAGGGCCAAGTCATCGGCATTGACTTGGGCACCACCAACTCTGCGGTGGCGGTGATGGAAGGCGCCGCGCCGCGGATAATAGAGAACTCGGAAGGTATGCACTCATCGTTCATCGCGTGTGGCGATGTTAGTAGCTGACGGCATTCACGCAGGTACGCGGACAACACCCTCAGTCGTCGGCTTCACAAAAGAAGGGGAGCGGTTAGTGGGTATCGCTGCAAAGCGCCAGGCCGTCGTCAACCCCGAAAACACCCTCTTTGCCACCAAGCGTCTCATCGGCCGGAAGTTCAAGGATGCGGAGGTGCAGCGCGACATCCAGCAGGTGCCCTACAAGATTGTCCAGCACACCAACGGCGATGCGTGGCTGCAAGCACAGGGCCAGAACTACTCGCCTTCGCAGATCGGTGGTTTTGTGCTCGGAAAGATGAAGGAGACTGCTGAGGCATTCCTCGGCAAGAAGATCCAGAACGCTGTTGTGACTTGCCCGGCATACTTCAACGATTCGCAGAGGCAGGCTACCAAGGACGCCGGTATGATCTCTGGTCTCAATGTGCTTCGTGTTGTGAACGAGCCGACTGCTGCCGCGCTTGCGTACGGTCTCGAGAAGGACAACCGCGTTGTCGCTGTCTACGATCTGGGTGGTGGTACCTTCGATATCTCCATCCTCGAGATCTCCAATGGCGTGTTCGAGGTGAAGTCCACGAATGGTGACACACATCTCGGTGGTGAGGACTTCGACATCAAGCTCGTGCGCCACCTGGTCGAGCAGTTCAAGAAAGAGCAAGGCATCGATCTCTCGAACGACCGAATGGCTATCCAGCGTATCCGTGAGGCGGCTGAGAAGGCGAAGATCGAGCTGTCTTCCTCCGTCCAGACCGATATCAATCTGCCCTTCATCACTGCCGACGCATCTGGACCCAAGCACATCAACTCCAAGATGACCCGCTCGCAGCTCGAAGGCCTTGTCGACCCACTCATCAGCAGGACAGTCGACCCGGTCCGCAAGGCTCTGAAGGATGCGAACCTGAAGGCTACGGACATCCAGGATGTCATCCTTGTTGGTGGTATGACCCGCATGCCGAAGGTTGTTGAGTCCGTTAAGGGCATCTTCGGCCGCGAACCTTCGAAGTCAGTCAACCCAGACGAAGCTGTGGCTATCGGTGCCGCGATCCAGGGTGGTGTGCTCTCGGGTGAAGTTACAGACATATTACTTCTTGATGTCACCCCGCTCTCCCTTGGTATCGAGACCCTCGGTGGTGTCTTCACCCGCCTGATTAACCGCAACACCACGATCCCGACCAAGAAGTCGCAGGTCTTCTCTACTGCCGCCGACTTCCAGTCCGCCGTCGAGATCAAGGTTTACCAGGGAGAGCGTGAGCTTGTCCGCGACAACAAGATGCTCGGAAACTTCCAGCTCGTCGGCATTCCTCCAGCGCATCGTGGTGTTCCTCAGATTGAGGTCACCTTCGACATCGACGCCGACTCCATCGTTCACGTCCACGCCAAGGACAAATCTACCAATAAGGATCAGTCCATTACTATTGCCTCTGGATCCGGGTTGAGTGACACTGAAATCCAAGGCATGGTCGACGACGCCGAGAAGTACGCCGATGCCGACAAGGACCGCAAGGCCGCGATCGAAGCCTCCAACCGTGCTGACAGCGTTGTCAACGACACCGAGAAAGCGCTCAAGGAGTTCGAGGACAAGCTCGATAAGGAAGAGGCGAACAAGATCCGTGAGAAGATCACCGAGATGAGGGAGTTCATCGCGAAGAACCAATCTGGTGAGGGTACCGCGACTGCTGAGGAGATGAAGCAGAAGACCGATGAGCTGCAGACCGCTTCGCTCACATTGTTCGACAAGATGCATCGCGCGAGAACTGAGCAGAGCAACTCGTCGGAAGGCCAGCAGGGTGAGCAGCCGCCAGGTGGCGACCAGCAGCAGGGCGGCGACGGCGACAAGAAGCCATGAAGAGTTTGATGACTCTTCTTGTCCTTCTCCCTTTTTGCCCTCTGCTTGCTAGCGCATGAGCTGCCGCCAACCCTACGGATATGGGTGAGCGGCCGACTCGACCGTGCTTCGCAGCCACCCTCGACTTGTACGCATACAACACTATACCCACACCCCCACGACCTTCTCCTCCCCACTCACAAAAGCCACACGAGTGGAGCTGGGAACGAGGTCTCTTCACTCTTGTCTTTACTCTTTGCAGCGGGAAACAAAAGATCTGGACGCTGGCTGGAGCATTTGGAAGCATCTGGAGCCGGTGTTGGGATCTAGTGGTGTGTGTGCAGTATGTAATTTAGCCGTTTGGTGCTTCTTGTTTGTAAGAAAAGACACTCTTCTCTCATCTGCTTTATCTCACCTCCAAGACTCCATTCATTTTGTTAGTTGTAGTTCAGCGGACGGTTAGACTCGAGCTTCTGACTTCATTGCCTCGCCCCGCTTGTAGACACATCCGCGGATGATGGGATGGTACCCAACAGTAGAACGTTATCTCGACGACGACTGTTTTCACAAGAACAACTACTGACAAGGCTAGACATTTAGTAACTCCATCTTCCGGCTCCAACCACTCCGTATCGACTCCGCCAACTAACACCACACCCCGAACACGATGTCCTTAACCTCCGACCAAGAAACCCTCAAACAATCCCTCCTCGCCACCGGCGAAACCTGGTCCTCCTCCTTCGAAAACCTCCTCAAGCTCGACCCAGATTACTTCACCGCTTACACCAACCTCCGCTCCGTCCCCCGCACCCGCCAGGCCTTACCCATCAAAACCCAAGAACTGCTCCTCCTAGCCATAGACGCCGCCGTCACACACCTCGACTCCTCCGGCGTCCGCGTCCACACCGCCGCCGCCCTCGCAGCCGGCGCCTCGCGCGAGGAGATCCTCGAGACGCTTGAGCTTAGTAGCGTGTTAGGCGTCCACGCCGTAACCGTCGGCGTGCCCACGCTCCTCGAAGTCCTCGAGGAAGCCGGCACCCCCTTCCCCTCAACCGCCCCCCTAACGCCGCACCAACAGGCGCTCAAAGACGCCTTCACGGAGAAGCGCGGCTACTGGGGCACCTCCTGGGACCCGGTCCTGCGTCTCTCGCCGGACTTCTTCGAGGCGTACACTGCCTTCTCCTCCGTCCCTTTCTCCGAAAACCACAGTAAGCTCGATGCTAAAACCAAAGAACTGGTGTACACGGCCATCGACTGCTCGACGACGCATCTGTACCAGCCGGGGTTGAAAGTGCATGTGCGGAATGCGGTAAAGTATGGCGCTACCCCGGAGGAGGTGATGGAGGTATTTGAGCTGGCGGCGTTGATGGGGGTGAAGACTACGCTGATGGGGGTTGATGCGCTTGTTAGGGACGGGGAGGAAAGTGGAGGAAGCGGGCAGGCGAGGGTGGGAGCGGGAGCTGGGGTGGGGAGAGGGTGGGGCGGTGGGCCGTGGGGGCTGGGATATTAGGTTTGGGATGGGTGTGAGGATTGTGGGGAGATACGGTATATTTCAGTGTGTTATAGTAATTGAGAAAATACCTCGCATCAGGAAAGCCAAGAATGTTTCGCTCCTTCCGAATTCGGCGACCCAGCTTTCATATGACAGCGAACTCGGACGTCATAATCCGTGATCGCGCTCACCTGATTGGCACATCCTACCCAGCGCTAGTCGCCGTGCACTTGAAGTCCGACGTCGGCTCCCGATGACCTCCTGACACTCACGCCACGCCATCACGCACACAGATGCTCACTCGGCCATGCCATGAATACCTGGAGCTACCAATCAGCTAATCTCCCCATTCCCCAGCACCGACGCTCCTCACCAAATTCCGTTCGAGCGAATGTGCCACGCTCTCCAGCTCCACGCTGTCCACCGAAACAATTCACTGATAAAGATGTCGTTAATCGTGAAGCCATCGTCAGATATCCCAGCCCAACACCATCCCGAACCCGCGGTGGCCGTTGCTCCCATTTGTGCCTGCCTGCCTGGATATCGATTCCGCTCGCCGAAAACAATGTCGCTGTCACTGATAGAAAGAGGTGCCTGAGTGAAGTAATGTCACGAAAAGTGATCGATCGCCGCCCCGTCAAACGCCGCGCTCGCTGATACGCGTGTGTGTGCTCGCACTCTCAAAAGCACCCGCGGTCGCGCTACGAGTTGCTGTCAATCTCGACTGGTTGGACATCGTTAGATGCCGATGCGTCAGCAGTAGCATCCGTAGTCTCCGTTGCCTCGGACGCGTCTTCGTCCGGCTTAGGCTTCTCGTCGACGCCTTGGCCGCGGCAGAGGGGACAGGAGTTGCGGCCTTGAGTTAGCCACTGCGAAATAGTCAGGAGATGTTTGGGATATGTCTTGAGCAGAGGTCGACGTACCTGGTCAATGCACTCTCTGTGGAACAAGTGGTTGCACTTGACCAGCTTCCTCGCAACGTCCTTTACCTCGAAGTCGCATAAGCAGACAAGACATCTCTGTCCGGCGTCGAGCGGTATGCGCTCCTCTGATTCAACCGCGGTCGCGACAAGCATCGCCGTCTTCGCCGCATCCGAAGTGGTTTCGGTGGTAAGTGGCTCAATCTCGTATATGCCACCCGCGCTCTCGATGTCTTCTTCCGTCGCAACAGGTGCTTTCGCCGGTCCGAGCAATGCTGAGAGTAGCATCATATCCTCGTAAGTCGGGTTCTCGGTGAACAAGCTAGGTGTGGTAAGAATGGGATGGTTCTCGGGGTATGACCCGCCTAGGACGTAGATGATCCAGCTGCGGCTGTCGTTGGTGCTGTTCCGGCGTTCGTTGCTCGAGCTGTCGGTGCCAGCCGAAGTACTAGATCGGGAGAGTGAAGGAAGGTTGTCAGGTTCGACCACACCGTTTCGTCTTGGGTGGCCTGAAGCGAAGCGTGGGTAGTGAACGTTAGGAAGGGTGTCGGATCGGCGGTGAGGGTTCGAACGAATGGTCTCCACATCGTCTGACTGTGTTTGCGAGAGCAGGTTCTCTCTAGATTGTGTGGAGTGTAGAGACACAGTCTCTTCCGTGTGACTCGACAGCGGACTACCAGCGGACGCTCGATGCAACGCACTATTCCGCCTCGAGTCTCCAGGCAGCACGAAGGAAGCGGGCCGGGAATGAGCAGGTGTGCTGTTCCGACTCGATATCCGGCTGAGCTCCGGGCTTGGGCTCGCAGGTGTTGCCGGCGGTGGTCTGGGCTCGAACGTGCTACTCGAACTGGCCATACTCCAAGGTCTCTCCCGTCTCCGCTCAGGTGATCTGTGATCTCTCTGGTCATCCATGCGGTCGGCCAGGCGATTCCGGCTCATGCCGAAGTTACCCATACTCGCTCTCCTCCTATGGCGAAAGCTGGTGCCGTTCTGTGGTGGTCGTAGGATCGAGTCGATGCTGTCGTGATCATGGTTGCCAAGCGCGTGTGCCGGTAGAGGCGATGGAAAGCTGCCGAGAGCATCGATGAAAGGTGGCAGGTCTTCCGCGCTGGATCCAGCATTTGACCCAGAGCTGGGTGTGATCGATCGTATTCCGACGATGATGATGGGCACCATTCGAGCTTCCGAGGTACCATCGCTGCCCTGCGAACCCTGCTGACCGCCCTCAGAGCTTGCTTGCTGGTTGCCAGATTCTTGGCTGCCGGGTGCCGTACTTGAAGCGCCGAACCTGAACATGCGGAAGAAGTTCAGAGGTCCTTGTTGTGAATCGCCAGTCACTCCCGGCTCCATGTCACCTCCACCTCGTAGAGCAGACGCTATGCGGCCACTCTGCAGTGCTCTCAGGAACCCATCAAAGCTACCGTCCTCGCCAGCACCACCAATGTCTCCTACGCCCGTGCCGCCCGTAAGTGACCTTGCTTCACTCAGCGCGTGATGGTCGTTACCCATGAGTGTAGCAGCGGTAGCAGCTGCAGCGACAGACAACAGTCTACTCAGCATAGCAGCCTGATCTTCAGCCGCACCCAATCTTCGTATTGCCGGTTGAGGTGAGCGCCGCCGGCGTAACGATGGGAGATACCGAAACGGCCCGTCGGATCGTCGTGAGGGTAGAGGCAGGCGTGGTGTGGTCCGCCGGGTGGAAGAGGTTCGAGTGAGTGAAGGGCCGGCCTCAGGCGCAGGGAAGCCGTCACCATCGAAGGAGGAGCTGACGTCGATGGAGGGTAGCCGCGGCGGGTAGTAGTCGTCTCCCTGACTGTCCATGCCGGTGCGCACATATGATGTCCGGTGTTGTAGGAAGCGAGGCGTAGGTCGGGAGATGTTTGATGTTCTTGGTCCTGATCGCTCACTCCGACCCAGCACATCTCGCAGCGTCGACCTCGTCCGCTGCAGCATCGCCGAGCCTCGTGATCTTTGTGCTGCTTCATCGTGCTCGAGTGAGGGAGTGCCGGACTCCTCGTGCAGTAGTTGTGATAGCCGATGTACGCTGCCTGGCCTTGTTCGTAATCGGGGTGTTGGCTGCGGCTGGCTCTGGATGTGCTGATCTCCACTCAACAGACTGTGCCCGTCGCTCGCCTGCAAGTGGACTGATCGCCGAAACACTGATGTTCTCCGGTTGAGTCGCCCACTGCCTTCTGTCCGTCGCTCGGGCGCTGAAGCACTCTGGCCCATGTTGGTGGTGGTAGCCTGCCTGGTGCCAACGAGTGTGCTAGTTCCGCTGCTCTTCAGCTCCCGCCATCCGCCGTGCCGCAATGTGAAGGGACCTGCACGACACACTGATAATGCAGCCGATTAGTAAGAAGAGTGGTGGTGTGGAAGCCACGTGGTCGGGCGTAGTAATGGTGTCGTGAGGTGGTGGTGGTGCAGCAAGGCGCGGTGTGTATCAGCTTAGGATCTGCTGGCCAGCCTGTACAGTAGGTCATGCGAGCCGCGAGTGGATGCAGCCGGCGTCAGAAGACTGCGAGACAACTGCGCCTGCACCTGCACCTGCCAGAAGGAAGCTAAACGCTCCGCGTCCAATCGTGGGGCGTGTTGGCCCTTTGCTCTTGCTTGTTCTTCGGCAAGTCGATCAATTAAAAGTTGATACACCACACGACCGGGATATGTGAAACAAATCCTTTGCGTGTTTCAAAGAGGAAGAATACCGCAGCTTTATATCGGAGGGCAGAGCTAGGTGACTGGATGCCGCCTGTCAGAGCACGTGTCGTGTTTGCTCATGACTGGCTGGCCATGAGTCGATGGTGAATCCGACCTCAATATGCCGATTTTCGCCCCAGTATACCGATCGACTACAAAGCAGCAATCATTCCTCACCCGCCAGCAAAAAGCTCTCGACAAGAAACGTAAGCGTGGCGAGGAGGGCAGCGATGACGAACAGGCTTCCAACGGCTCCGCGCCGGAGACCTACACACGACCCTACCACGCCATAAGTACAAAGGACCCCTACCACATTGCCGGGATATCTAGAGAGCAACCCTTCCCACCAGCGCCCTTTCCCCACGCCGCAATCAAAGCCCCAAGCAAGCCTAAACCATCCATCGACGACGAGCTCGCCGCCTTGAACCCACCCCTCTACCTCCCCCCAGCCCAAGGAGAAGAGAAAACTTCCTCCTCCCGCCGCCGCCACCTGGACAACCTAACCACAATCCTCCACCGCAGCCTCCTCCGTAACGACTGGCCCCGCGCCTCCCGCGCCTGGAGCATCCTCATTCGCACCGAGTCCAACGGCCACGCCATCGACATCCGGCGGCATGGGAGATGGGGTATCGGTGCTGAGCTGTTGATGCGGCGGGGTGGCTCGGACTCGCAGGGCGAGTCGCCGTTCTCAGATGACGGGTTCAAACTCGCGAGGCAGTACTACGAGCGTCTGATCTTGCAGTACCCGCATACAGCGCAGAGCCAGTACTATGCGCAGAACCGGGATTCGATCAATGCCACGGCTGTCTACCCGACGTTGTTCAATATCTGGGTCTTCGAGGTGCAGGACCGGTCGAAGCGGGCGAGGAAGGAGGTGTCGTCGAATATTGTGGATTCAGCGGCCAGTGTGTCGGAGATTTGGAGCGAGCTTTTCGAGGATCAAGTCCAGCTGAGGAAGATTCGATCGCTGGAGCTGGAGCAGGCGTTGCCGATAGCTCAACGGATGGATGAGCTGCTGCTGAGTCCGCCGTACGACACCAACACGACCCTACTTGAGCTCCGAGGGATGGTGGCCTTATGGATCTCCGACCTCCATAAAGCCCTGGCAGATCTGCCAAGCGACGACATGGACGCCAGCTTCGGCTCGGAAGCAACATCGCCCGTCACCGCAATGCATCCCGAGGAACACCACCGTGCCGAATCCGGGCGCGAACGCCAAAAAGCCGAAGACACCTTCGCCAAACTCGCATCCTCCGGCGCCGATCTCCACCCCCGAGTCTCGAAAATCACCGACGACCTCAACACGATCGTGGTCGCTCACAGATAGGATCTCAATAGCTATCCTGATGAAAACTCGACCTAACCCGATGCCAATCCTTAACATCCTTATACCCCCCGCTCCTCTCCAACCCCAAACCCCGCTCCACCCACTCCTGACTCCCCATCTCCGTCAGCCGGCTCAGCGCCCGCGCAAACGCAAACGCCTCCTCATCCCCCGTGAACATGCTCGACGTCTTCATCATCGTCATGTTCATGCCCAAGTCGTCCATCAGACTCCTCATCGCGTCGTTCACGTCCGCGCCCTCGTGGTGGTGCGCTGATGCGGCTTTCTTGTTCCCTTGCTCCGCGGAGCTGCGCAGCATTTCCCCGATCTCGTCGCGCGCCATGAAGAGTTGGGTTAGGGGGACGGCGGTGGTGAGGACGAGCTTCGCGCGGCCTTCGTAGACGGCGTCGACGAAGGTGATGAAGCGGCGCGCGAGGTCGCGGCTGCGGAGGTTCATGCCGGGCACGTCGGTGACGATGAAGGCTTCGTAGCCGCGGGCGAGCTCGAGGTAGTCGGCCGCGCCGGTCGCTTTGCCCATGAGTTCGTCGAAGGTGAACCAGCACGCCTTCCCGCTGGAGCGGGGGATGACGATCTCGCGGCCCCAGACGTGGAGGGTGGCTTTGTGCGGCGGGTCGCGGTCGGGGTCGCCGAGGAAGCGGAACCAGCGCTCCGCGTGCCGGTTCGCGGCGGCGTCGAGGGGGTGGTGGTAGACTCCGGAGGGTGGGCGGGGGATTTTGCGGTAGTCGGTTGTGGAGTCGAGGTTTAGGATGCGGAGTTGTTCTTGCAGGAGGTTGATGCAGGGGATGAAGGAGTCGCGCTGGATGCCGTTTTTGTAGAGTTCGCTGGGGTGGCGGTTGCTGGTGGTTACGAGGACTGTGCCGTGGGCCATGAGAGACTCGATCAGCCGGCGCAGGATCATGGCGTCGGCGACGTCGGTGCATTGGAACTCGTCGAAGCAGAGGACGCTGGATTTTTCGGCTATGGTGGCTGCGACGAAGGGGATGGCGTCGATGTCGTTGCCGTGCTGGAGCTTCATTTTGTGGAGCTCTTTGTGGACTTCTTGCATGAAGTTGTGGAAGTGGATGCGATTCTTGGACTGGATGTTGTCTGGGAGGGTGTCGTAGAAGAGGTCCATGAGCATCGTCTTGCCGCTGCCTACGTCGCCGTACATGTAGAGTCCTTTCGGGAGGTTGGGCGGAGGCCTCATCTCTATATTTCCGCCTTTCTTACTTCCTAGCAATGCCCCTAGAAATCCTCGCTTCTTCGGCTGTAGGGACTCGATCGTAGGATGGACGATCTTTAATGGATTGTAACTCAACAGGTCGTCGTGTAGGTCTTGCAAAGATTGGATAAGCATCCGCTGGTGCTCATCGTCGCGTAGTCGGCCTTCCCGTACGCGCCTGTCGTACTCTGCTATGGGTCCAGTCTGCTTGTGCTCGCTCTGCTTCTGGTCCACCACGGTTGCTAGACTACGTCGCTGTACGAAACTAGCGGTCCTTCTGTTCCTACTAGCTAGCCCGCCAGGTCGATATGGTAGTGAACCATGGTAGATTCCACGCCTAGCTATGCACTCGGTACAAAGCCGTTGTCGCTGCCGCTGGAAGACGCGAGGGCGGTACGCTGCTCGGACGAAGCTTCGTAGAGCTCGCACAGCATCAGGAGAAGCCATAACCGCGTGGTTGGGGTCCTGCGTCTGCTCTAAAGAGCAAAGGGCAGCTCAAGGTGTATTATACCATGCTGGGATCCGGCTGTTGACCATGTCGGCGCGAAGGTGGGAACAAGTCGTGTATAGGTGGTACTGAGGATGTCTGGAGTCGATAAGTTGCCTAGAGATATTCACAGTGTGTCCTTAATCGTATACAAGGAAAGATAGGTATGTGACAAGAAAGGTCGCAGAACGAGCTCATGTTTCGCTTTCACCTTCACCGACCCTCGGCATCTTCACTTCCGGCAATCCACATTCACATGGCGTGCACGTGCAAGCCCCTCCTCTCCCTCCACTTCCATATCTCCCGGACACCTCGATTTGGTTGTGATGATATCTTCCGAGTGTTCACACCTTTCCCGTCGCAGCTGATATGGGCACGTAAAAAGAGGAAGCGCTTTCAACAAGCCAACTCAAATGTTGTGCTTCTCGGCAAATGAGCTTCCCAAGCCGAACCCATCAGCCTCACCTCTCACTCTCATCGTTCTACCTTGAGATGCAGCTTCCCGAATCGTGCGCTTAGACACTGCAAACGGCCCCTGATGTATCCCTTCGGCCTCGAGTATACCATCTTCCGTCTCCTCTCAACTTCTTCCCCCCCCTAGTATCAAGCATGTCCACCCCCCCAACGACGTACTTCGGCTACGGCTCCAACCTCTGGAAACACCAGATGGTAAAGCGATGTCCCACCTCCGAGTACCTGGGTGTTGCGCGGTTGAGCGGATACAGGTGGATTATCAATGAGCGTGGGTATGCCAACGTGGTTGAGATGGCTGGAAACAAGACCGAGGGCGAGACGAAGGATGTGGTGTGGGGATTGGTCTACAAGCTGCAAAGGGAAGATGAGCAGGGGCTGGACAAGAACGAGGGTGTGCCGGTATGAAGCAGAAATATTCGCCTCGTAATATGGTTGTGTAGTGGCTAAACTCGTGGCAGTATGCATACACGAAGGAAAACCTAGCAGTCTCCTACTGGCCGTCACAACCCGACGGCGCTGCACCCAACATCACCCATAAGCCGGTGGAGATGGACATGCTGGTGTACATCGATCGGAACAAGACGACTCCGGACGAACCGAAGGAGGAGTACATTTATCGGATGAACATGGGGGTTCAAGATGCACTGAAGGAGGGCGTGCCGAAGGAGTATGTGAACGACGTGATGAGAGAGTTCATACCCGAGGAGGAAGACGAGGAGGTGGATGAGGAGACGGTGAGGTTTGCTGGGAAGCAGGCTGTTATGTTTGAGGAGGAGGATTGAGCCGCTAGAGCTGGGTAAGGATGAAGCATTTCCACGAGGTCCGGAGTGTCTGAGAAGACGACAAATCGGGACACGAAGAGCCGAGACGAGCGAAATGGTATGAGATGAGGTTCCGCCTGGCAGCTAGCAATAACGCTGACTGACTTCGTCACAGACGGCTTGCTCTCGAATGATATGAGCAGCAGCAATACATCATGGACGATGAGCCATAGCTATGCACTGGACAATGGACTTGAGAACGACCATGCAATAAACCAAAGCTAATATGGCCGCAAGCACGGCCGACATAGCGTACGAGCTGTGAGAGCAAGATGACTCGCCATGAACAAAGCACTCATTGACGCTTTGTCTGCCATGCGAAGGTAACAGATCCGGCGAGTAGGTCAAGTACCTTTTCCTTTGTCGTTTCACGCATTGTGGTCCCGACATCCCATACCATCCTCGTTGCAGAGGACTTCAAGTATACTCATATACATTTTCGAGTCCCCTGTTCCCGAGAAGGGCACTCGAATATTACAAGCGAACTTTCGTGCATCTTGAACACTACACACGACCCTCAGGCTACGTCTCCTGGCAGCTAAGCGCCAACGGCCGCTCCTTGTGACCACCGCACAAAATTGCAGTTCTACCACGCTCTGAACCCGAACTACAACATTCCTCCGGGAACCCCTGCTGCTCTCCAGCCTGTTCCTTGGCCGAACGCACTCCACCCTTGCACAGCTCAGCAATGGCAGTGTCCGTTCCACACCGCGTCCAGCCCGTGTGACAACCGCCCAACCGGGTGTCCACCAGCCAGCCGAATCGGGTCTCCCAACGCCTACGGATCTTGCGCCAATTGTCTCGACCAAGCGGACGGGATGCTGAGATTCGACTCCCCCGAGCTGATCGCTGAGGGCGAGCACACCACCTTCAGAGAGCCTCCGACACCACTTGCCGTCCCACGATTCGTGGGAGGGTGTCATTATTTAGGCAGACTATGCCCTGTCTGCTACAACGACGAAATCGAGCGATACCACCAAAGGCTAATGGCCGACGATCGGTACGCTGGCGGCAGTACAGCGACGAGAACGAAGATAGAGGAGAAAGCTGCCACCACCTGTAAATGTGAAGCAGACCTTGACAAGTATTCATGCTACGGCCATCGCTACCAATTCCTTAGGAAAATCAAGGCAAAGTGCGAAGCGAACGCTGCCTGGCTAGAGCGCATCACCCTCTTACCCGGCCAGAACAGCGCAATCTACAACCCATCGGATGCCAACTTCACGCTCGTGCAGACGCACCGTATCAACGCGAATCTGGAGACTCTTCCTTGCCGATGCGGGCGCGACATCGGGGCCCCTCTTCCCGGCGCCCAGGTTCGCGCGAACGGCGTTCCTTGTCCAGTCGCCGTGTGCGTAGCTTGCAGTGGTGTCGAGGTCGATACCGCACACTGGATGGTGACCACCTACGTTATGCCAGGACCCGGGAATGTGAATACTATCCTTCGGCCTCGTTCGGCAAGGAACGTGGCGGTGCCGGTGCATGTGCTGCCACCGGTGCCGAAGGAACTGAATTTGAAACTGAAGCGCACTATGCCGCAGCAGTAGAGGATAGGATAGAGACAGAGATCGTTCGGCATCCACAGGCACTAGGGTTTCCGATTTCTTGACTGCCTGAGAGGGATCCATGACCAGCCAGATAAGACGCTGGCGGGTGGAGAGCCGATCACGAGCACGAATTACACGAAAGAGAACCACGAAAGGCAAAGGAAAATTCGATACAGCAATGCTGAATGTTAACCCCTACTGAGTATTCCGGCCCAATTTCATATTCTTCTCCTTCACCACCAGCGGTACCAGTTGACGAAGCCTACTTGGCCTTACCCGAACTCCTGCTGGCACTGGTGGCGGAAGCGGTGGAAGCGGCGCCCAATTCAATACGAGGCCATGCGTGATATCGACCTTGACGCCGCTGCATGCCAGGCACATCGCAACCGGCATCGGTGTGAACGCCGTACGCACGACGACTCCTGGGACAGGAGCAACGATGTTGCGGCCGCATCGACAGGGCAGCGTCTCCTCGCCAGCGGCAGCCCGAGCTGCGACCAGAGCGTTGTATACAGCACCAGCGCCAAGTTTCTGCGCCTTGTTGTTGTGGAACCGTATGTGCTATAGCCAGTTGGCATTGAACGCGCTTTTCGCCTGGATAGCCGTGAGGACATGGTGCCGGTGGCCATAACAAGGATTCCTCTTCGGCTTCGCCTGGCATATACAGGTACTCGCCGCTTTCTCCTGCACCAACACCCGAGTGGCCGGGTTACCGGACGCATAGCGATCGTCCTCACAAAGCCTCTTGTGGTACTCAGCAATCTCATTATCCTGGCAACCGGGACACAACCTGCCTAGGAAATGGCACCCAGCGTTCCCACGGAAAATACCCTGCTCCCCAGGGTCGATCAGAGCCGAATTATAGTACAGCATCAGTTCCGCTTGAGTAATGCAACCGATGCACGACTCGTACGGGATGTCATGATTGGGCGGAGTTTGGAGCCGGTCGTTGGGATCGGGGCAGTTGGGTGTGGACAGTAACATCGCCAGCATCTTCGTTACAATGGTCGTAATTGTACTTGATCAGCCGGTGGGACAACAAAGAAAGAACAGCCAGACTTCGACGCCGGATTCGGCATCTTTGGATGGACCACAAAAGGGCGGAGTTTCTTTGTCCGTGGGACTCGACCAGCTTGTGTGGCCCAAGGCATTGTTCGAGAATTGGAGTTGAGACGACTGTCTGTCAATGGGAAGCAATATGGGTGGCAACTCACAGGTCTCAAACGACGGCGACCACATCCACCACAGCATCCAACCACAATTCCCAATACCTCCTCTCCCTCGTCCCACCCACTAATGCCTCCACCATCGCTTTCGTAGCCCTTTCATCCCCCTCACGCCCATTCTCCTTCTCCCTCCAAGTCTTCTCCGCCGCCTCAGCAGCGCGTCTGATCGCGGCCTCCTCGTCCTCATCGCCGTAGAGATCGCACCGCTCACACTCACTGCACCTTCCACTAGTGGGACGGAAGTGTTGGCAGAAGTGACCGTAGCCCTCCTTACTCGTGATCTCTTGTCGGCAGATGTAGCACATTGTGTAACCACAGTTGCAGACGAGCTTGTTGCACCCTGAAGACTTGACGAAGCTGAGCAGGCACTTTGGACATGTACGCTTGATGGCTGCCGTAGCTGAGGACTCGATGGCTGTCCGGAGGGACGTCTTCTCGTTCTCGAAGCAGGTATGCGGATCCTTCCAATGAACTAGACAGCGCATGCAAGTTGTTGCGCTGCACGCCGGATTGCGGCATCCGAACTTCAGACCACGGCGTTTCTTGTAGACACGAGTCCATGATGACTGGATAATTGCGCCAGCAGGTGGAAAGATGTGGATGGCGAGGTACGCGAAGCCGGCTAGTAACAGAAGTGGAATCGTGAAGATGACCAGAGCCGCGATGATAGCCAAGATCGTTGCTTGGAACGCTGCTGAGGTACGATTGACCATGTGCAGCCACATCCCCATCGCTTTTCGGCGCCGTGGTACTGGTGTTTCATCAAGCTCGGCATAGTTACAGAACGGGCAGCGTTGCAGAGGCAGTAGACTTTTAGTCAGAGTCTCGTTCGCAGCGCGCTCCTGGAAGTCGTTCCAAGTATCACCCTTACCTGCTTCGTCGGACAAGGCTCGTCGTAGCAAGCTACTCGGAATCACGCCATCACATTCGACTGCCGTTGGTGCGAAGCATCGAACCGTACTTCTTTCCAGGTCTACGGTTCGTGACCATCCTTGGCCGAACAGGGCCTCGTTCACTGTCTGTCGCACACAATCGAAGCACAGCTGGTGATATCCATCGTCGCAGGTTGTCAGCCGCTCGAAGGCGACAGCATTGTAACAGCACTCGCAGTCGAACAAGGCATGCGCTTCTTCTGCCTCAGTGTCGTTGAGTTGCGTAGCAGCTTGGTAGTCATCGGCAAGCTGCTTCTGCCTCCGACCGTGCAGTATTGGAGAGACGAAGAGGTCGAACAACTCGCGATCGAGTCTCGAGCTACCTGTGCGTTTGACTGCCGGAACAGGTCGATCGACGGAGTCATCAGCAGGCTGCCAGATGATGTTCGGGTGCTCCCCAATCGTTGAAGATGGAGACCGTTTCATCCATAAGTCTGATAGCGAGAACCTCCATGATCTAGTGGTGAGCTTCTGTAAGATCGGCCTTGCCAACGTGTAAGAGAAGTTCTGCTCGGCCAAAACCGCCCTGATGGATGAGTGGCTCAGGTTCCTGAACTCCTGGTAGAATATGCGCTTCACGACTTTCTTGTAGGTCTCGCTCCGGAACAAGTCATCGTCGGGAACTGTGGCGTTCAGTTCGTGCTGGAGCCTGCCGGCGCTATTCTTCCTGCCTGTCGTGGTCCCAGAGTCCAGTGGCTTGCGATACCTCCCGCGAACCCACTTCATCTTCTTTGTCAAAAGATGCTCTGTCACGACTTGAAGCCGACTTTCTTCGCTGATACTTGTCAGCATCTCCCGGAAGACCTCGGGCTCGACATCCGGAAAAACATCGACAAGGACAACAAGAGCTGTGTTGAGGTCTTTGAGATCGGCTTCCTCTGGCTCCGCTCGGTGAAGGTCTGGATCAAACAGAGGAGTGATGTTCTCTCCAGCGTTGGCCGCAGCTGTTCGGAACGGGCTGAAGAAGTCTGCCTTGCTTTTCCACAGGCGTTGCTTGGTATAAGGCAGCACGAAATCCATACTACTTAGTATGCATTAGTGTAGCCGATGGTTTTCACTAGACATAGCGACTGAATCAATATGGCGCGATGAAATGATCTTGGGTCGTGGAAAGAAGAAGTGAAGGGAAGTTGCCCTCGAGAATGTCCAAGCTTGGTGGAGGGTCTGTGAAACGTCGAGAGGTTGCCTTCCTCGAAGCTTGGAGATCTGTTCTTCAACTTCTATCGTATGCTGAACATTAAGCTGTCCACCATTAAGCTGTGTAGGTATTGAGATAATTGTTACGATGATGTCTCGCAGAAGTGTCTAATCTGCCACGTATTCCTCTCGTCTACGAAAGTCATGGCTCATGTTTGCCGCCTTCGACCCTGTGTGGCACATGCACTCTCGAGAGGCACAGAAGGCGGCATAACAAAGACGTAGCGTGAATAGGCTCGTATTTCGTCGATGCCGCCTTGCTCAGTGTAACCTGGATGAGACAGCATGAGTAGTTCAAAACGCCGCCTGACATATAAGCGGCAAGCACATTCCTGGTAGTCCTTGCCTGAAGTTCCTTCTCGGAGACATCTCATCGCCACCTCCGACCTTCCAGCATCCACCTTACGACTCTCACCACCGCAATGGAGATCGCAATATTGCTCCTCACCCTGGCTGCTCTGGCATTCTCCAGAGACACTTGCTCGGACACACCTACATCAGCAGCTTCACACACACAGCCAACCTCGACTTCATCCTCGCACTTCCGTCTTGTGGTGGACGTCACCTCCCACGATCTTGAGCCTTCTATCCAGGATTGGGCAGTCTCTTCATACCATATCGGTCCATGCTACAGCTACGCCGTGCTCCTGCCATACAACGGAAGCGCAGACTACAGCCGCGCCTTCTACGTCAACGGAACCAGCAGTGATGTGAAAGGTGGCACTAGCAACATCATCACCGACGGAGGCACTCCACCAGTTCCATACGGCGTCGATGTGCCTGCCGCGAAGGATGCCGACAAGGACGGAAGACGCCCCGTTCAGATGAACTGCGGCGAAGGCACCCCAGGAGTTATCATTTCACGCCGGGCAGACACGAATCCGCGTCTCCGCTACAACGACAAGGCTGACAACGAGCCGTTTGGCGGATGGTATGCCTGCAACTCGTCGTTGATCTATGGGCCTGCGGTCGTGCTGTACTATCGTGGAAGGGAGGAGGCCACGCCGAAGGGCTGCGCGGATCTGACGCTGTATACGGAGTGGTAAGAGTCTTCCGGTTGGTATTTCAGCATCAAACTAACAGCCAATGTAGTGTACAACACAGCGCCGTCGTCGAACAACACGCGCAGGTAGCGCCCTGTGTTCCGAACGTCGCGAATGTCGACTGAAGGACGATGGAGCAAGCGAGAGAAGGCAGGCGGATTGTGGGGAAGCGGCCGTGCATGCATGCACTTTCGGCCTTTCGCGGCGTCCGAGAACTACTATTCCTGGCGCGTCGTTTCTGACTTCAGGGCTGATCCTTTTCGCGCCCGGGCTGGGAGATTCAGCTCAGATCATTGAATGCACAGTGTCCTCCGAACGACGATCAACCATGGCAACCTCCTGGTGGAGGGGGGCCAATGTCCCTCTTTCCATCTCACTTCACCTCTTGACCTTGTCTCTGTCTCTTCATCTCTTCTCTCATTCTCTCAACTGAGGTCCTAACATATCTCTGTAATCACTTTCTCTTCGTTCTCGCCCTTGTATTGCTCTCACCATATCTCACATGCTTCTTATCTTACCATATAATCGACAATATGTCTTTCAACATCCAACCCGTCCGGCCATTGAAACGACGCGCCGACGACGATGATGTCTACAACCTACCCACTCGACCTGCAAAACGGCGCGCAGACGGTGGCGACCTCTACCATCAGCCCAACAAGCAGCAACGCATGGACTGCGACATGGACGACTCCTCCGACTCCACCAGCACAATGGATGTTGACGACGTCGGTTCATCCACAGACCACAAATCGGACTACCAAATGTCCACCCCCAAACCCGAATGTCTCCAAAAGTACTACTACGGCCCCGGCCTAATCGCCTTCCCCCACTCCCTCGAACTCTTCAACAGACCCAACACAAACTGGTACTGGAACGCCACCTCCGCCCTCTCAACCCGCACCCTCGACCCCGTCGAATGCAACCAAATCCTCACCCACTTCCACTCCCGCTCCGGCTGGTCACCCTCTCCTGGCCCTCTGCCAACCATCCAACTCGGCACAAGCGAAGACATGATCTCCCGGTCCACACCCCGCTTCTCAACCTTCATCACCTTCCCCTCGATCGACCCCTCCATCGTCCGCTCGGAAACCTTCCTCCGCTTATGGACCGATGGAGTAATGATCCCCTCCCTCCTCCACGCCGCCCGCAAACGCGAGGGACACAGCTACGCCGTACCCCAGTACGCTCGCTCCTACAAGAACATCAAGCTAGCCTCCGAATGCCAGCGCATCGTCTCCTCCCACTCCGTCCCTGACACCCCCGTCTCCGTCAAAGTGCGGGCGGATGAGCTGGGCGAGCTCTGGCAGGCAATGCAGAGCATCGTGCGCTCCGAACCATCACTCTGGGAATTCCAGGATATGTTCTTGGTGGTAGTGGCAGGACAGGACTCGGAGACAGGGATGCAGTGCTACGGCTCGGATCTGCGAAGTTTCTGGGGACACTTCAGCATCAAGTTCAATCGGGCGGTGAATATGGAGTTCGTGGACGCGGATGCGGTGACGATTTCGCCAAAGGTGTATTATTCTGGGCTCAACAACGTGGATTGATTAGATGAAATGGGGCACAAAGACGAGGATGATTGTGTATCAGTAGTGTACAACACAACTGCGATAAATGAATGCCGTACCTATAGTAAACATCGTGCACAACCAGCCCTCTTGTACAAGACGACATGATTGTCGTGCAGACAAACATGTAGCATCGACTATATGAAGGTCCATCTGTGCCTATGCCTCTCCTCCCAATCAGCATACAACAACCTACCACACACCAGTCTCAACCACCAGAAACCATGTACGACCTCCTCGCCCTAGCGATCAACGCCTTCGCCGTCGCCTACCGCAACAACGATGGCACCAAAGCAGAACTCCGCCGCCTGGGGCTCGAGGTAGAGCGAATGCTGTTCCGGAAACGACGTGAGCGGGAGGAGCGAAAGCAGCAAGACTATGAGGATGCGGAAAGGGCAGAGAGTCGAAGAAGGCGACGCGCTTGTAGGAGGAGATGTTGAGGGCAGTGGAGAGCGTTTGAAGGAGCGGTTTGGGAAGCTGTGATGAGATGCGTGTTCGAATGCAAGCAATTCTGGCGAATCGAGAGAGGAAAAGGCTTGCAATGCAGTCAGTGTGTATCGCCATTGCATGCTTTGGTGGAGAATGGTTCGCGATCTATCAAAGCTTCATCAGTACATCATACAACACTTCCAACCCATCACACAACCTCTGTTCCCCTCTCATTATCTCCGCCCCTCACTCAACTATTCAAATAATCCCTAATAGCCCCCCTAAGCTTTCCCGCCCCCTCCCCAACCATCGCAGTCAAATTCTCAATATCATCCCCCGCCGTGATCCCAAATTTCCGCACAAAATCCTTCGCCGCATCCTCCATATTGCCACCGTAATCCCCCGCCTCCAGCTCATCCTCTGGACGGCCAAAGTACGCGTTCGAGCTGATGGAGGTGGCGCCTTCGAAACCTTGTAAGCGACCACGAGCTGCGGTCTGCTCGCTGGGGTCGAAGGCGTTGCGGCCGAAGAATTCGTCGGAGGAGATCCCTTTTTGCGTGCCGAACTTTTCGCGGGCGAATTTTTCGGAGTCGTCTGGTTGATGTCAGTATTAGTACTGTAAGGTCTCAAGTATGAGGTTGGTAGAGAGGTGGGGACCAACCTTGCGCGGCCGGCTTGCTCATAGCACCAAAGCCCAGCCCTCTCGCTGGCGCCGCAGCAGCACCAGAACCTCCACTCTTTGCCATCCCGCCACCGACCTGCCCGAAACCCAGCTTCCGCACCCCCATGCCCAACCTCTCCATCTCACTATCGCTCCGCTGTCTCGACCCACGCGTAGAACCAAAACCGCCCGCCCGCGCTGGACTTACAGGCGTAGGCTGGTGTATTGTAGCTGTAGCCGCGGCAGGTTGTGCAGCCTGTATTGTGCTTTCCGCTGGTGTCTCCTCGTTCGGGTCGTAGCCCAGCCGTTCTTTCCGCTCAGCCTCCTCCCGCGCCTTCTTCTCCGCTTCGTCGAAATCGAGCGCGCTGGAGTCGACTTTCTTCGCTCCGAGCTTTGTCTTCTTGGCGCCGAGAATGTTGGCTTTGGGTTTGCTGGCTGTGGCAGTTTTCCGAACGGGGGTGGAGGAGACGGCGCGGGCGGCGGCGGGTTGAGCTGCTGTGTCGGAATTCATGAGTGGTGATTTTGGTCGTGACGCAGCACCGTTTCCGTTGCCGTTCGGGTTCAGAAAAGGTGAAGCAGTCCGGTTGATGCCAGGTGTCCCTGTCCGCGAAGGAGGATTGCTCGGCCTCTTGATCGAAGGCTTGTCCCATGAAGAGAAGAAGTCGTCGCTGGGCTCGCCGGCGGGCGTGTTGGTGCCTGCTGACTCGCTGTCGTCTACTACATCGTCGACGTTGACCTCGTCCGGAAATCTGTATATCTGTCAGCCATATCCCTTTCCACTCCGTGTCCTCCTAATGCGTACTTCCTGATATCCGCCTCCACTCTCCGTGCAAGCTCCTCCTTGTACTTATTCGCCGCATTGCTCGTATACTTGGTCTTCGGATCCTTGCTCGCCAAAGCCGCGCTACCACCATGTGTCTGGAAGTACTTGGTCGCGCTCTCGTTGCCACCCGTCTTCATTCGTCGGAGTTGGTCCCATTGCCATTCTGCCGAACATCAGCGCATGCACAGCCCAAACAGAACTGGACTCCCGCATGTCCCAGGTGGCCGACTCACGATCAAGATTCGTACTCCGCACAAAACTAATATGCACCCCCAAGTTCCTATGGTTCGCCGAACAATCCAAACACAGGTAGATGCCAAACGGTACACTGGACCATGTCGGGTTCTTCGCGCCGCAGTCGAAACAAATCTTGTTGGCTTCCTTTCGCTTGAGCTTCTCGAAGATGGCGTGGGAGGTTGTTTTGGGTGCGAGAGCCATGACTGAATATGGGGGACCGGAAGAGGGGAGAAGCAGGCAGCCAACGACGGAAGAAGGGGATGTTTGTCTATACAGTGAAGTGGATGAACATGTTGTCAACAATTCGAAGTCTGCCCCTTTGGAAATAGCCACTCCACGTGATCTGCCGCCTAACTAAGAAGGTGACCCGAGGACAGCAGGGGTTGCACATCGTGACTTCCCTTCCTCATGCCGATCGACGGTGTTCCACGACCATGGTGGACCGACCGGATCTCTGGCCCGGATGGCTAGGACCCAGGGAGCACGGGGGGGGCACCGGACGAGACCTCCTCACCGCTCCCGACAGCTCCTAAACGCTTCCCCGAGAGGCTATTAGACTGACTTGCGGTCTCGACAACGAATAGCTGCTTGAATCATCATTGATCGGCAAGTCATCTGCTCAGCGCAACTGGACAAGTGCACCCTGACGGTAACTCCTTTCGTACCTTATTCGTATGAAATCCACTCCAATCTTTATTAAATCAGCCCGCCTGGCCTCGTCCGAAAGACGTCGTCAGTTCAGGATCCAGGATTTCACTCATCTGCTGATACCAACAGCATCGTCTTGAAGAAATGGAAACAATCGAAGGTCCTAAACTATGGTGGATAGTGTCCTTGTAAGCCAACCCAGAACCCGACAATGACATTGACTAAGATCCAGACTATGTATTGCCCTGCTCCTCTCGTTCTCTAGAGAGCACAATTGTCTCAACAGCTCTGGTGTCCATTGCCACTGATCTGGACAAATATGGTCAGAGCAACTGGATAGTCATTGCATATCTGCTCACATATTCGAGTGAGTTCCTCGACCACGTTGTCTCGAAGATTTACCATGTGGCTAACCTATCTCTTCGCATATTCAGGCTTTCTGATCGTATTTGCAAGACTGAGTGATATCACTGGACGGAAGCCAGCGTTGTTGATGAGCCTATCCATCTTCACAATAGCATCACTTGCGTGCGGGCTTGCACAGTCACTCATCCAGCTGTATGTTCGTAAAATGTCAGAGTCGACGTTGATCCTGACCCAATCTCCAGAATCATTTTCCGAGTCTTCCAAGGAATAGGCGGCGCAGGCATCTATGCACTCACCATGGTTCTCGTCGCTGAGATCGCACCCAAGCGGCACTTTGGCGCAGTCTACGGCATGGTAAACTTGGTGTTCGTTGCTACAAGCGCAGTGGGGCCGGTCATTGGAGGCGCGATAACCACACACTCGACATGGCGTTGGTGCTTCTATCTTAAGTAAGTCTTCCACTGTAGCTCGTTTGGTCGGTATCTGACTCAAAACACGTTTATAGTGTGCCGGCTGGGGCCTGCGTGATCGGTGTACTCGCTTTCCTGTTTCCAAAAGCTGAATCCGAGGCAAAGATGACCCTCAAAGATTCGCTTGTTCGAGTGGACTGGCTAGGTCTGATCTTTATCGTGGGTGCCTCTGTAGTCCTCATCGTTCCACTTCAAGAAGGCGGTTCAGACTTCGGGTGGAAGAGTCCAACCGTTATTGCCATGGTAGCGGTCGGAGGCCTATGCTGGATTGCGTTCGCCAGCTGGGAGATCTTCATCTCGCGCAATCCAAGAGAGCCTGCTTTGCTCCCGATGATGCCGAACCGGGTGGCATATCAGCGTGTCGTTGGCGTTTGCATACTGTAGGTGCGTGGGAGGTACTCGATATTCAGTTGCACAAGACTGATGCAGACCGAACAGGAACGCGTTTCTCACGGGCATCGCTTTCACAAGCACCGTGGTCTACCTCCCGCAGCGATTCCAAGCAGTCAACGATCTTTCTCCCGTCACAGCCGGTATCAGAATCTGCCCAGCTCTTGTCGTTTCCGCTTTCGCCGCCACCGCGACCGGGTTTGTCCTCAGCAAGAAGAACATCTGCTCGTACATGATGATTGCTGGGACAGCTCTCCAGCTCCTTGGACTCGGCTTACAATCCTCGCTGCCAACAAGCGCCGCCGTGCCCCCTGCTGCCTACGGATACCAAGCAGTACTCGGCCTAGGACTCGGTACCTCCCTAATAGCATCCTTCGTATTGGCAAGAATCGAAGTTCGGCGCGAAGACATCGGTAAACTCACCCCCAGCATCGCGCTCCTCCACCAACCTTCTAACCCCAGCAAACCCAGCGCCCACAGTAGGAACGATCACCCAAGTGCGAGTCTTCGGCGGTGTGATAGGCCTGGTGATTTGCCGAGTCACCCAACAATCCTACCTTCGACGACACCTCCCTCAGATCGTAACACTCGACGCCACGGAAACCATCGTCTCCTCCATAGCAGCCATCAGCCACTTGGCTCCGGAGACAGCCGCCAACGTCCGTCGAGCTTACGGAGAAGCGTCCAATATGCAATGGCGTATCTTGGCTTACATCGCTGCTGCAAACTTGTTGATTGCGTTGTTCTCGTGGCGGCGGCATCCAAAACCGATTAGCGACGATCCTCCGAGCGCAGAAGGAAATCTTGAGGCTGCAGTGCCTGAGACAGATAGCGCTGCCACACTCACAGGTGCTGATGTAGCCATGACCTCGCTGGAATCATCTAGAGACCGGAAGTGAGAAGAGGCTCGCAAGTATGGATTCGAGGTGGAATGGATTCCATGTGTGGTGGTGTCCTTGTGTTTTGGAGGAACAAGATATCGTTTAACGGATGGAGATACAGGAGCATCTACATGCCACCTCTCCAATACCACGAATAGTCCAACGAATGCTTCTCGACAGCACTCCAACATGCCTCGCTCGGAGAGGCGTGACAGCTCCCTCATTGACCGTGTCATTATGATAACCAAACATAACCTCATAACCAACCAAACGCCAACGCTAAACCCCGTTCACCCACCCCATGCCCCCTCTTCACCGCGGCTCAACAGCCGGCCAAAACATCCTTCCCTTGACCCCAACATCCACCTCAAAGATCCCCTCCTCACACGCCGCCCACAACGTCCTCCCATCCGCACTCATCGCCAACCCCGCCGTCTTCACGCCCACCTCTCTTGCATAACTCGCCCTCATCTGCTGCATCTGCTGCAACTGCGCCCTCCGCAGTAATAGCTCATTACCTTGCGCGAACTGGCTCGGGAAAGCAAACGCACGTTCCGCGGCGCTAGGATTCGGTCCCACAGTCGTGGTGCCAGCAGCGCTGGGTGAGGTTCCTTCACGAAGCGTGCGCATCCGGTCGCGTTGGCGCGCTATAGAGCGGGCGCGAGCGCGTTCCGCGGCTAGGTCGGCTGTGAGGTCGGATTCCGTGGGACGGGTGGTGGGAAGAGAGGCGTAGTCGCGGATGCCGCTTGGTGGGGTGGCACGAGCGGCACTTTCTTGAAGGCGGGAGCGAGCGGTCTCGAAGAGAGGGCCGCGAGCGAGGGACATGTGTTCTTCGATGGTGCGCCATGGATTTTGGTCTTCTTCTGCGGCGGCCCCGGCAGCGCTGGCGGCTGGACCACGTGTGGAGCCGGGTGGGGAGTCGGTGGTGGGTGGAGTGAGGACGACTGATGCTCGACGGCGTGGTAGACGCGAGCCATCGCTCAATCGGACGAGGCTGTTAGTTGTTGCTGCCCATTGGCTTGCTGCGCTTCCGCGACGACTGTCCTGCATGCTCACAAGTGAAGGCAGTGAGTCGGGCGTAGCAGGGCCATGCGAAGACCTCGGTCGTGACCCTGTGCTTGCGGCGTTGGTCCTCGCGAGTTCCGGGAACGACGAATCCTGCATCGAGCTCAAGATATCACTGATCGGTCTTGTCGATGAGTCGCCGGATCCTACTGTCGTGGCAGCCGAGCGCGTCGATGCATCACGGAACATATCAGCTGACGTATAATTGACACCTCGCGACTGCCCACCGCTCCGCAGTCGTGCCTCTTCCTGCTGCCGTGCTGTCCTTAGGTTGTCGAGAACCTGCTGTTCCCTAGCAGTCAGTCCTCGCGGATCGTCTAGAAGCGCAGCTTGCTGTTGATAATCGCGCTGAGCCAGCACCTGACTCCTCACAGCCGACATATCGACTCTTTGCTGCCGGTGTCGCCTCCTCGCATCAGCGGCCTCATACCCGATCGGATGCTCGCCACCCTGCCGATATCGCCGGATTATATCTGCTTCAAGCTCGTCGAGTTCTCTCTGGTCTAGCATTAGTCTCGACTCAGTCGATATGTTCATAACATCATCCGTGGTCACATCCTCGTATGCCAGCCGCCGCAGATTTTCCTCCTTAGGATCCAGAGTTATAATTTGTCGACTCTTTAGTCCAGTGCGCAGATCGCCAATGCAGATCCGTCCCTGGTCTTCAGCCCACATCAGCAGATCCCAAGGATCAGGCGAGAACATCATGGTCCGTATGGCGCCTGGATGTGGAGCCGTCAGGTCAGGTCTCGAGCCAGGTACCACCGCCACCATAGTATCTCCGTCCTCAACATCCGCATCGTTGAGAAGACCGATATCAAAGACAGTAATGTACCCTCCCTCCGACCCCACAGCCACCAATTGCCCGCTCGGGTTCCACGCAGTGGTGAAATAGCACATCGTGCTCGCCTGCTCCGAAACATGCAGCTTCACCACCCTCGTCAAAGTCCACTTGACACTCGCGCTCGTAAGTCGATTATGCGGTTTATGGATCTGCGGTGGCGCCTGGGTAATCTCTCTCGTGAAAAAGTACGCCAGATTCATATCTCCAACCGCCACCAACGTCTGCCCATCCGGACTCAACGTAGCATGGTTCATAAAGTACTGCAAATCCAGACAAGCAGTCTCCGTCCCGGAAGGCAAGCTGTAGATCCTGACCGTCTTATCGTTATTCGTCAGAACCGCAACTATGTCGTCCAGATGGGCTTCCTCGTCCTGAATGCGGTGGATCGAGATCGAATTCACTATATCCTCTCCTATCCGCTGCACATTCACACTGGCTGCCCGTCGTCCGCCTTCGGTGTTGATCTGCTGTGCTTGCCGCCATGAGTCGAGTGGTAAGGCTGTGTCCACGTCCATGCTACCCCTCCCAGCAGAGCCGTCCAGCTTGATGGCCGCGAAGTGCCCGCGCTCCTCGCCGCCGATGCAGACGTAGCCGAAGCCGCTGGCTGTGCATCTTGCTTCGAAGGGGATCGTGGCGATGTGTTTGCGCTTCTTGGTGGAGGTGTTGAGGCAGTAGATTTCGTGGCCGGAGGCGAAGTAGAGGAGGTCGGGTTCGGGGGTGGAGATATAGTGTCGGAGTTGCCAGTGTCTAAGTGGTCACTGTTAGTGCTGATCGCATGTGCTGCCTTGTATAAGATACTGACGCGACTGGTATGCGGACGGGGTAGAAGCCCTTGTCGGCTTTTGCGAGATTGTGCACGTCGGGATGTCTGTCGTAATAATGATTAGCGTATGTAGTTTCAGAGTCTGTGTGCAACATACGGAATCCAATCGATCGCCATGTCGCCAGTCCTCCTCCGCCCTCTTCTTGCCTCGTCGCTGGTGTTGTTCGGGATCGGCGGCTCAGTGGGCTGTCGGCCACGTATACTCAAGCGAACGAGTGTGTTGTCGAAGAGTCTGTAGGTACAGTATATCCTTGGTTAGCCAGAGAAAGTGGTTGTGGTATGAACGTCGGTTGTGGCGTTGATGCGCAGGGTTCAATGGTGGGGAAGAATGCATGCATGTGTATGTGTGAATGATGCGGGCGGAGGCTACGTCAGGGTTTCTCGTAGCAAACGTTGCCATTCACTGTCGCTCATGTCTTTCATGTGGATATATAGGTCTTCGGGATATGACTTTTCACAGATCTACACAGGTCTCGAAAGAACAAAGAATCGCTGCTATGTCTTCCGAGCGACGTACCACATATGGTCGATTCCAATGCTGAGCTTGGCTTTTGCGACTTCCGCCTTACTGACAATTGTAACAAGGACCCTCATCGTTGCTGTCCAGACAGACCTCCCTCGCAAACACACCGCTCCTAAACGTGTTACAGACGCCCGTGCCAGGAGATGCGTCCCAAGCACTGCATTGGTCATTCTTGCAGAAAAGCAATTGACCTAAAACGTAGTAAGTGAGGCCCTCAGCTTGCTGAAGACGGCGACAACGAGCTTGCGGCAAAACCAAGCTGATCCGGTGACACTACAATTGCCCCCCGTATTTGTGCCAGAGAACCAGAGCATGCTCTGGGCTACAGACAGAAGGGCACCAGGATTAGCAGATGTCTCCAGATAGGGTAGGGTGTTGCACGTCGATATCTCACCGCCGTACGGTCCTCCCACTGTTGCGCCGTTAAGAGATGGGTGCCTAAGTGATGATTAGAAGGGTTAGCCAGTGCCTCGGACCTACGAGCAAGTGGCGGAGGGTCTCAGACCCCTTCCATCCATCTGCTTAACGTACTCCGAGCCGGCATAGTCATTGCAATTGGTATCGCAGTAGCTGCAGTATTATTTAGCACGAGCAGGTCTTGCGGTGTCTGACTGCTTACAAGTTGACTTGGCCCGCGAGCGACGCTGGAAGTGAAGCCGCAATGGCCATGGCCGATGCCAGTAGGTGTGTCGTGTACATGATAGCAGGAGCAACTCCGATATCCAGCAAGTTCCAGTGTGGCGCTTGTGAGTCGCAAGTTGCTGGTCACTATGGCGGCCAGCAGGGCTACCTACACCGTGAACATGACCCTCCAAAGGCGCAGGTCATCTCGGGACCGCAAATGTACCTGGCATGCTGACCGCAGGTCGAGACATGTGATGGGCGGGTCAGGCATTGTAGGCCGGCCATAAGAGACCTATGTGGTATGGCGCTGGAGGTTGCACGACGTGTGACAGTCCATAGCTGCTACCCACCAGCCCCGTAGGGCTGATGAGAATGGAGGATCCGTCCTGCTGTCGGCCGCTTTGCGCACAACGACGTCTGGGGCCCCATGGTAGTCTGCGCAGTAGTCTTCAGAGAGCAGACCTTGGGTTCTCCCGGTTCACACTTGGACGCTCACCAGTAGGTCAATATTGAGGTCCAGGTCAAGGAGCATGCTCCAACGTAGTTCTCGACAGCTTGCGCCAGCTTCTGTGGTCCTGTGGCATGAAGATGTTCGATGTCCTTGGAAACGTACATAGATTGTTCTTCGACAGGGTGTAATGTACTCCATGCAGGCAACTCTTGGCCTTGGGAAAGCTTTTGCTTGAGTCAGCAGTCGTGCGGCCACAGCCAGCTAGGGGTCAGGTGGAGTGCAGTAACATCACCGGCATTGAGGAAAACAAAATCAGATATCTTGAAGGTTTCTCATTGATCGCAGCAATCTGGGGTTGGATGGTTATGGAATCGCTTTCTTGTGCCTTTGCACTTGCACCTGTGCCATCGTCTCATGCCTTTCGTGCCTCCATGCAACCATAACCCATGCCCACCGCTGCAGTCCAGAGAGAAAAAAGATGTTACTTACTTCAGGTAGCCGTCGTATGGGCATACCATCGGCGAGTCATCTCTGGCTTTCTATGCCCTAGTAGGGAGAGAGCATGTCAGTGGGAGAAGTGGTAGCAGTGTTGACTTTGACTTACGTATCCTTCTGCACCTTCGCAACGACCTCCTCGACCTTCTTGAAGAGAGGATGCTTCTCGTCAAGCCCGGTGATGTCCTTGGTGGCCTCGGTCGCGCTCATCTGCTTGAGCTTCTTGGCTAACTCCGCGGACTCCTCGTCGCCCTCAACGTTCTGGAAGCGGAAGGCCATCTCCAGTCCACCGAGGAGGCACTCCACCTTGTCGCCGTTCTCGGCAAGCATGGCTGCTGGGCCGATGAAGCGCTCCTTGCGAGAGAGCTTGCGCAGAGGGGCACGGCCGACACGCTCGACGTTGTCCTTGAGCACCGGGTTAGAGATACGCTTGACGATGGCCTTGACGTAGTCTTCCTGCTCTTGCTTGGAGATGTGCGTGAACTTGGTGGTGATGAGATGGGCAGTCTCCTTGAGGGTCTCCTCGACAATGTCGTGCAGCTCTTTGTCCTCGAGCACCTCGTGGATGTACTTCTTGCCCCTGTTGTGGCCGTAGTAGGCGGCAGTGGCGTGACCGGTGTTGACAGTGTAGAGCTTGCGCTCGATGTATGGCTGAAGATCCTCGACGTAGTGCACGCCCTTGATCGCTGGTGGGTCGGCGGGCTTGAATGGCTCGCTCTCCACGCACCACTCGTAGAACTTCTCGATCTTGACGTTCATGCCCGCGCCCTCGTCCTGCAACGGCACAATCCGGTCAATAGCCGAGTTGGCGAAGCGGGCCTTGTCCTTGATGCTCGACTTCGAGTCCTCCGAGAGCTTCTGCTCGATGAAGCCTCTGAGAGTGTCGGTGGCACCGATGGCGTTCTCGCAGGCGATGACGGCAAGAGGGGTCGACTCCTTGCGAGCGTCGATGCCCTTGGCGATGGGCTCTGCGATGAACTTGAGGATGTTGGGGCCGACAGCACAGGTGACAATGTCCGCGGTGGCGATCTCGTGGATCACCTTCTCCATCTCATGCTTGCTGTTGATGGCACGGAAGTTGTCGATGGTGAACTTTGTCTCGCCCTCCGGACCAATCTCGGTGACCTCGTAGCTGGGCGTCTTCTGGAGAGTCTCAATAAGACTGTCCACGACATCCACGAAAACGACTTCGTATCCGGAGTTGTGCAGGAATTCGGCAACGAAGCCACGGCCGATGTTGCCACCGCCGAAGTGAATGGCCTTGCCGCCCATGGTGATTGAGTGTGTGTGAGGGTGGTTGAGTGAGGTAGCTAAGGTGTATAGTGATCAGTGTTGGAAGTAGTAAAGGTGGATGTTGTATAGAGGGAGTTGATGAGGAAGGTTAAGAAAGGAAGGAGCGGATGAGCACTACTTTATAGCAGGCAGCCAATGTCACAAGATCGTGGCACGTGGATCATGTGAAGGATGATGAAGATGTGAAAGCAGTATACTCACTTGAGTGAACTGAAGGCTTCTGAAGTGAGCTTGCTCGTGACAATGGTCCTGGTGATGGCGTCAGTGTTTGTGGTCTTAGAGGCGAGAAAGGTGAGCCCATTGGCTTGTCTTGATGACGGTGACCATTCAGCAAACCGGAGAGCGTACGTACCTTGTGGTGTTGCAAGAAGCAGTTGGTTAGAGAAGTGTTGTGAAGAAGAAGGTTTGGTGTTGTGATGGAAAGAAACTCGGTGAACTTTTTGACAACACACGTGGGGCAGTTTTAACCCCACCAGAGCAACACGTCAAGGCACATGAAAGGCCCGATTTTGATTTCGGACCATGAAACCGCAGGCCAATTGTAGTGGCCGCTGATACTTGTGCTGTTCACAAGTACACCTCCTGGCTGTGTTCAGACCGCCTGGTTCAACGCGTGCATATCGAGAAAGTAACCAGTGATCGTAACATGATGTCTCCATTAAAATGTATCCGTACTCCTACAGCCAAACCATTGGGTATCTAAGTTGAATAAACGAAGAGTGAAACCGAGCAGCATCTGCTCACATTACGTCCTGGGCGAACGAAAGCCAGAACAGATGCATTGCTTTTAGGCATGTATCGCCTGCTGCACGTGAGGGTACACCTTCACCATGCTTTGGTACAGCTCCGGATGTTCCCTGATCAGAGCCTCTGGGTCCCAGGCCATGGCAACAAAGATCGTGTCAATGCCGCTCGACAAAGGAACAGTGAAGCAGTGCGTGATTTGAAGACCGATCAAGAAGGCGTACGCAACGACGACGGGTGTAAAGTCGCCATTACTATTGTAGGCTGGGTCGGTGAAGATGAGGTAGAGGTAGGCCATCAATGCGCACACGAAGGCGACAAAGGTGGCGCCCATTGTGAGGACTGGTCCGATCAGGCACTCGTTGATGAGGGCATCGATGCCGCGGTCCTTGATAAGGCGCTAGAATAGACATTAGCAAGGTTCTCTCATGTGTGATAGAGATCACGTACCCATGTAGCTTTTGCAGCCGCGATGTATGGCTTGCCGTACAGTGCGATGTACGAGAATGCATAGCGGTTGACGAACTCGACAGCCCACTCGAGTATCCCGAGCAAGCATCTGAGGCAGCAAAACGCGCAGGCCGCAGCAGCATTGCCAGAGTTGGCTTGGCTTTGCTGGGCAACGGAGCAGAGTTGTCGGAGGAACTGAACAATAGCCACAAGAAGGCTACCAAAACAGATCGAACCGAAGCTGTACGTCAACGCCCTCTTCGCTGAGCCGCGAGTCGCGCCTTTCGGCGGGCTCTTGGGCGCAAAGAACCACGCACCGTACACGCCAGAGATTGTGGTATGTATTGTGTTCTTGAGCCACTCGGTGATCCAGTACGCGGCAAATGTGACGAAGGCGATCAAGCCGATTACGGTCGCGGAGCTGCAGTTTCCACCAGCAGCGCACGCTGGGTTGTTGCCAGGTTCAAACTTGACGTAAATCGCCACAAGGGTGACGCTGAAGTATGCTCCAAAGGCCGCAGCTAGGAGGCCTCCCAGAAAAGACACCAAGTATACATGGCCGAAGGTCTTCGAGACATCAATTGCACTCTGCAGCATCAGCACACTGAAGGGGATGCGCGGGATCCATGTCCAGAAGCAGTACGCCGAGAAAAGACCGAAGAGAAGGAAGACGATGCCGCCGCTCCAGTAGTGTCGGTAGAGCATGTAGATCGCAGTACCTAGAGTCCTACAGGTTGTCAGACCACCTGCGCATATCATCCATGGTTAATACATACCAGAGAATGTTCAGGATACCCGTGATCCAAATGAACTGCTTCGTAAACATCCGGGCAATCGCAACATATGCATAGCCGAATACCAGAGCGATCAGCAAGCAAAAGGCGAACAGCACGATGGTGTTGGTACTGAGGCCGAAGCTGTTGCTCGAGCCGTAGATACCGCCGCCGTTGAATGAGTACGTTGACGCATATCCCTGTATAGCGATACCGCTGACAGCGACAAAGCCCGCGCAGACTACGAGGAATAATCCGGCCGCCCAAAGGTCGTTCCACTTCGGTTTCTCAACTTTGAACGCTTGGTCGAACGACGGCTTCTCGCCTTGTGGTCCCCATTGGTTCTGGGAGTTCTGGTCGTAGGATGGGGGTGGGGGCATCTGCTGATTTCCATTGTATTGTGGTTGAGGTTGCCATTGCTGTCCTCTGTGTGCCTGCGCTGGCGGTGGTGGCTGCGCATCCATGTCGTAGTAGTCCGCCGCTTGGCCACGATGTTGCGCCATTGCGATACAAGATCGCAGGTGAATGTGGTTTAATCAGGTACTGCACTAGTCGATGTTTGAGATACTAAAGAGGTGACATTGGAGGAAACTTTGGGCGTGTCAAAGAAACATGAAGCTCGGTCGAACATGCCGTCGTCATTGCGCGTTTTAATTGGAGCCAGTGGGGTCCACCGAGATTGCCGAGATCTAGCGCCAAAGCCAGAAAGTGGGAAGCAAGGATGAGGTTGGATCGGCGGCGGTCTAGATTGCGGCTCTCAGCTCCTCTCTCGACGTACATCAACATCATCAATATTTCGCATTTAACTCACATGTACCGTATCAACATCAATGGTACTCCGAGAGTGCCTTGTCTCTTTGCAAGCCCTATCAGGCACCCAGTCTTCAAGCTGAAGCTGAAGTACAACCTTTCACCATATATTTGTTACCGGGAAAGACCCGACATCCTCTAAGGTGTACGATGCTGACGACTGTATTGGAACTCTGAAAGCAGATGAAGAAGGACTTATGCGGATGGCAGATGCCACTCAGATGTCACACAAGGAGTGGCAAGGTATCTGTGAGTGCTGCCGCACACCGCCGCCTTTGCCAATGTACCGCCTCTCCCAAACGATGACCGACAAGTACATGTAAACATGAGATTCTACTCTGTGAGCACTAAAGTTATCCAGAAATACGGGAACGTCCGACAGCTTGTCCAAATATACACATTCAATGCGATCTCAGCATGACAAACACATACACTAATCCACCTCTTCGTCCCTGTTCGCAGACTCTCCATTCTTCTGTGAGGGCTCCTCTTGCTTCACAGACTCTTCGTCTTTGCTCACAGACTCCTCATCCTTCTTCGCATCGTCTTCCTTCTGCTTGACAGACAAACTCGACACAGACTCCTGCAACGCCTTCATGTCTGCCTTCGACCTTAGGCGTTTTTTTTCCTTCTTCTCCGTTTTCGCTTTCTCGGCCAACCACTGCTTCTCCTGCGCTTCCAGTTGATCCTTCTGCTTCCTCTCCTGGTCCGCCTTGTTCTTGTTGGCCTTCGCCGCTTCCCACAAACCGGCAAGCCCACCACTCGACGACGCTCTATTCGCATCAGCAGCCTCTTCCTTGGCCCTCCTGTCCGATTTCGCCTGCTCGAACGCCCGGATCTTCTCCTCAGCCTTCGCCTTGTCGGCGTCTATCTTAGCCTGCTCGTCGGCTTTGTTCTTTGCGATCCTCTCCGCCCTCCTAGCCTTCTCCTTCGCCTTGATTTCCGAATCCATTCTCGCCTTCCTGTCCTTTGCTATATCCCACAAGGCCGCGACTGACGACATCCGAGTTGGCTTGGCGGTCTCGTCGTCTTCGGTCTCGTCGTCATCTGCTTGAGCTTGTGCATCGAGTCGAGCTCGCTCGTCCTGCGCAGCCTGCTTTTCCAGTCGAGCTTGCTCGGCCACCCTGGCACTCTCGACAAGTCTCTCCTGCTTCTCCTTTCGGATTTTCTCAATCAGCCTCTTTTGCTCCTCCATTGCAGCCTCCTTCTCCTGCCTCTCCTTCTCTGTCATCCTCGCCCTTTCTTCCTCGTCAGCCTTTTCTCGAGCCTCAGCTTTCGCTGCTCTGGTCGCCGTCGCGGCCTCCAGCAAATCCTCCGAATTGCCGAACCCCATACACCACTTGACAAAGCCGCCGACCTTTAGTTTCATCTCCTCGATCATCTCAATCGTCATAGCATGAACGACATGCTGCCGCGTCAACTTCTCATCGTCTCCAGTACGAGCCATGAACTGTCTCTCCTGTTTCTTCTTGTCTGAGAGCCACCACGTCTTCTCATCCGCCTCCATTTTCTGGATGTTCTCGACAATGTCGGCAACCATGGCGATCAGCGATTCGTTCGGCTTGTTGCGGAGAGATTTGTCCTCATTCTCAAGCATCTTGGAGTACTCGTCGTGAGCCATCGGGATCACAGAGTCGAGGTCTTTCTTGTACTCGAGCACGCAGTTCGGCCAGCGGGCTCCATCGGAGACGGTCTTGATGGCGCAGAGTTGACACATGTTTGCGGTTGCAGTATCGAGAGCTCGTATATTAAAAGTGTGTATAATGATATAGAGCGGTTGAGATGGAATTCGAATGGTGGACAAGACGACATACTGACATGATGGACCTTGAACAAAGAAATCTTCTTGCTGCCAATACACCGGATATGGACTTCGGCACAAAGTCAAGGGAACAAGGGGAACAACGAGCAGCCGAGTACGGCGTCGTGCGAGTATATTGTGTATAGCAGATCGATGCTTGCATGATGTAAGGTGCAGCGCACGGACCAGCCCAAGAAGTGAATGCAAGAATCCGCCCGAAATGTATGTTACCTGTATTTGGCCCCATGGCCACATGTATGTCCCGGGAATTCCATCAGTGTTGCCTGCAATCATACAACCGTCCACAAAGGTCGTGGCATCTCAGATCGCGGAAAGCTCGGCCTTCTCGTTACCGGATCTGTCTTGACACCAACATACGCCTGCCTCCTAGGCGGCGCATCGCGTGTCGTGACAGACCAGGTCGCCAAGTCGTAGTACTGCGCAATGGCGTGAACGAGGAAGCGACTAAGCCATAACGTCAGCGATACATCCACACCGTAGCAGGATCCAGGCTCCCCGTACCCAAACGAAGCACCATGATCATGCACCAAACTCTCAAACACAACCTTATCCCTCTCCAACCCCTCATGCTCCCTCTCCATCCTCCTCTCATCGCTCATAGCCCCATTCCTTCCAACAAACACAATCTCCTCGTCCTCACTATCAGCCTCAATTACCCCCTCCGCCTCCAACTGCCTCTGCTTCCCCTCCCACTGCTCAACAAACCCCCTAACCTCCACCTCCAAATCCTGCAAAAGCGCCTTCGCGCCCCGGCTCCGCTTAAGCTTCGCTCTCAACTCCCGCTTAACCTGCGCCGCAGCCTCCTCCTCTTTATTCGCCGGCGCATTGGCCTTCGCCTTTTTGGCGGAGCGCTGAGCGTTGAGGCGCGCGTACTCGGCATCCCAAAGCGGGGCGAGGAAGTACGGGACGGTGTGTCTCGGATACGTTGGCCGCACCTCCCAGTCTTCAGGCAACGGGGGCTGGGCGTGCGGGTTCCCGACTACATTGAAAGGTTAGATTAGCCTGTGCCTCAGAGAATCTCAGAGGAGGCTATTCTGGCCATTGAAAATACCTAAGCGGTCATTCTCCCAGCGGCGGCGCTGGCGCGATCCTTCTTTGCCTTTGAGAAGAGCTTCGCGGCGTTTGAGGCTATCTCGGCGGACTGGTTGGGTGCGTTTGTGGACGGTATGGACAGCTTCCGATTTGGGCCGGGAGGGTTCGTCATCGGAGACGGATGAGTCGAGAGGGATGTCGAGTTTGACGGAGGGGCCACGGATAATACGCGAGGGGGTCGGAGACGAGATGGAAACGGTGCTAAGGGCGTCTGCGGCTTGGGAGACTGTCCAGGCCTCCACGCGTTCGATCGATGACGGTGGCGTTAGGATGGGGAGCTTGATGGGAGTCGCCATTGTGCTGGAAGGAGAAGGGAACTGGACAACGAGGAATACAAGAAGCGAAGGGGGAAGGGTATCCCAAGGCGTGAGCCGAAAGGTCTATATCTATACAGAAACGAACGATGATGGGTCCATGGTTCAGGTTGCTTTGTGTGAGAGGAGGGGTCCCGGCTACGACTCATGCACGTGTCAGACTGTCTCAGGCCAATCAGACAGCTCATACAAAACATGTTTCCAGTCATGCACATGACTCCCAAGCAAACATACACGCTACATATGACACCTAAATTACACTACCATGGTTCTACAACCTCGCCTTTCCACCGTCCACCAGCTCCGCCCCAGCTCCGGATATACACAGCTTTCCCGTATCTTTTACCTTGCACTGAAAGATGACAGTATTCCCCTCCTTCCACATCTCCGTAGACAGTGTCTGGCCAGGCAAAACTGTACCTGCAAACCTGACCTTGATATTCCTGAACATGCCGTAGTTCTGGTAGACATGCTTGCCGGCAATGCCGAAGAAGCACAATCCATGCAGAATTGGGACCTCGAAGCCACCGACCTTGCTGAACTCAGGGTCCACATGTAGCGGGTTCCTGTCTCCAGACAAGCGATATACGCACGCCTGCTCCTCGGTAGTCTTCTCCTCGACAACGAGATCAGGCTGTCGCTTTGGCGGGTTGAAGACGCGAGACGCTGCGCCACGATCTGCGCCCTTCTTCGCACCACCGAAGCCACCGGCACCACGGATGAAGACGGTGGATTCGTTGTAGAAGAGATCTTTGCCCGTCTTCTTGTCCTTTGTGGTTTGATCAGTCACGATGATGCCTGCGTTGCCTTTATCGACGACTTCGACGAGCGAGGGGAACGTCTCCAGTACAGCTTCGGTCGGGATGGGGAAAGATCGGATCTCGAGGTACTGTTCGCCGTGTAGCAGCATCATAGGGTTGAAATTGGGCACAAGGTCGGCCATGCTGAAGGGGGCAACTGCGTTGAAGGGTGGGATGACACCGAAGGTTGGGATGACTTGGAAGTTCTCGTCGTTCTCGAAGACGAGAGGGAGGTCCTTCCGCTTTGCGCCGATGCCGAGATCTGTTGTGCGGATTAGCGAGTTGTTGTAACGATGAGCATCGTGCACTGCACTTACTGTAAAGGATGACATCTCTCTCATCGTAAGCAAACTCGGAGCCGTCTGCCTTCGCCTTCTTCGCAGTCTCAATAGCGTCCAGATACTGCTTGCCGTCACCACTGGAGGACGCCGACTTCTTCTCCTTCTTGACGAGATTTTCCATGATTTTCTCCTGGGCATCCTGAGCAGTCGAGGGGTGGTCGGCCCTGCCATCGTCAAAGTCGACAATAGCGTTCCACTTCGCCGCAACAGCTTCAGGAGTCATGGACGCATCCGCATCGAAGAGCACACCGCCAGTACGTTGCCACCTTGTCTCAGCAGCCCACCCGGAGCCGGACTCGAATAGACGGCCTGTCGCAGGTTGTGGCATCTTGTCTGAGCACATCAGCAACACGATTGGAGCGACGTAGTCCGGCTTGAATGCCTGGACTATCTCTTCCGGCATGATGGAGCGAGTCATGTTGGTTCCGGCGTTCGGCGCGATGGTGTTGACGTAAATATTGTACTTTTGTCCCTCCCGAGCAAGCGCTCGTGAGAAGCCGAGTATACCACACTTGGCCACCGCGTAGTTTGCTTGCCCAAAGTTGCCGTAGATGCCAGAAGTTGAAGTGGTGTTCACAATTCGACCATACTTCTGCTTAAGCATATAAGGCCACGCAGCCTTGCTGATCTTGTAGGTGCCGCGGAGATGGACGTTGAGGACGGAGTTGAAGAGGTTGTCGTCCATATTCTGGAACGACTTGTCACGGAGGATACCAGCGTTGTTAACGATCACGTCGATGCGCCCGTACTTTCCGATGACAGCCTGGATAACAGCCTCACCATCTTCTGCGCTGGCCTTGACGCCGAACGCATCTCCACCTAGTTTCTGGATTTCCTGCACAACCGGCTCGGGATCTGCTAAGTCGTTGACTACGACCTTCGCGCCGCACTTGGCGAACTGCAGGCAGTAGATGCGACCGAGGCCAGCTCCGCCTCCGGTGATCAGTACAACTCGGTCCTTGAAGTCGAGGTCTTCTGATGGAGGGTTCTTTGGCAGTTTCTGAGCATCCTCGAGGAGCTCCATGAAATTCGCAGGACCTTCTGGATGAGATGGTTTCGAGAAGTCGCCCACATCGGCCCACTTCTTCAGCAGCGCTCCTGGTGTGAACGAGTCGTCGGCACGGAGGAGAGCGCCCTTCGCACGCTCCCATCTCATCTTTGCGACACGTCCACCACCGACCTCAAAGATAGCTCCGCTCTCGTCGCTCGATGTGTGGGCGAGGACTGCTACCAGAGGAACCACATACTCCGGCTTGAGGACCTCGAGCACCTCGGGGGGCATCACGGTCGCCGTCAACCTCGATCCTGCAATTGGTGCAATCACATTGCAAAGGATGTTGTACTTCCTGCCCTCCTTCGCCAATGTCTCTGTGAATCCGACTTGCGAGAGCTTAGCAGCGGAGTAGTTGCACTGTCCGAAGCTGCCAAACAGCCCTGCCGCAGAAGACGTGTTTATCACTCGTCCGTACTTTTGTTTCCGCATATATGGCCATGCGGCTCTCGCGCACTTGTATGCTCCGATGACATGCACCTTCATAATCAGGTCCCAGTCCTGGTCCTTCATGTTCTTGAAGCTGATGTCGCGAAGAATGCCCTACAGACCGAAGTGCAAAAGGGTCAGTCAATGTCGTAGACAAGGTAGGGTTTTGCCCGTTGGTTTCGTACCGCATTGTTTATCAATATATCGATACGGCCGAAGTTGTCAATCGCAGTCTTGATGATCGACTCGCCATTGACCACATCGTCGTAGTTGGCTACTGCTTTTCCTCCGGACTGGGTGATCTCCTTGACGACGAGGTCGGCCATCTAGATGCGTATCAGCGTCGTTCATCCGTTCGACATCGATTGTTGCGATGTCTTACACTCGAGCTCCCGCCCAACCCATTGAAGGATCCTCCCAGATCGTTGACGACGACATTGGCTCCTCTTGAAGCAAAGAAGACTGCATATGCCTTTCCAAGTCCACCACCTGCGCCGGTGACCACAACGGTCTGACCGTCATATCTCAATTGTTGTCCAGCCATCTTCGTGGATGTGAGAAATGAGGTGAAGCAATCGCGATGGTGTAGAGAAGGTATGGGAGAGTAGAGAGGTGGTTCGGGGTGGTTTAGAAACGAATACGGTACATCAGCACATGATGCTCTGAGGTGTTTCTAGCTGTCTCACATGCCGAGGTTCGGCAATCCACTACCCGGACATATGTTCCAGGTTCCGTTCCTTGCAACACCCTGGCGAGTACCTTAGGTAATCACGATGGGAATAACTCGCTGGGCATGATCTGGTGCTATACAGACGAAGAGATCATCAGCCTGTACCATCCGCGTTTGGACGAAGTGATGTTCAGGTCATAGCGAAGGTCGCAGTGGTCTAGGCGATTTCCCGGCGACATCGGCCGATCAACAATCACATGAAAGTGTTCCACAAACAGTAGCATACCTGACATTTTCGTTTCATGTGACTGTCATCATGGCGAACGTCAGCGACGACAGGTCCGAACACTGCGTCCCGTTCATACTCGAGCGAATTGACGAACACCGCAAACACCATGAAAATCAGGGCCAGAAACCACCGCCGTTCTTCATAGGTATCAATGGCGTCCAAGGCGCTGGCAAGACTACGCTGGTAAGCAGCATATAGCATATAGGCTTCTTTACCCCAGTAGACTCTTCTGTATAGCATGTCTGATGGCCAGTAGGTAGAAAACCTCCACCGCACCCTCACATCCCCGCCCCACTCCCTCCCCACCCTCGTCCTCTCCATCGACGACCTCTACCTCCCTCACTCCCGGCAAGAAGCTCTCGCCTCCTCTCACCCTTCCAATCCACTTGTCCAACACCGGGGTGAACCCTCAACCCACGATATCGAGCTCGGGAAGAAGCTCTTCCGCGCCCTTGCAGGCCGGGAGAGCGGTATCAAAATCCCGAGCTACGATAAAAGCGCCTACAATGGTGCAGGAGACCAGAAACCGGAGAGCGAGTGGGATGTCGTGAACGCTGGGGGTCAGGCACCGATTGAGGTAGTTATCTTTGAGGGCTGGTGCGTTGGGTTCCGACCATTGAGCGATTGGGAGGTGGAGGAGAAGTGGAACAAGGCGAAGTGGCAGTACGAGAGGGAGGGAGAGGGGTATAAGGGACAGCTTGGGAAGAACCGGCTGGATAGTGTGATTTTTGTGAATCAGAGCTTGAGGCAGTATGATGAGTTGACTGATCAATTCGGTGCTTTTATACACATGTGAGTTGTGGATATATGTTCCTGTGACGCTCCGCTGATGGCAGATACAGCGATGCGGAAGACCCGCTGTATGTGTATGACTGGCGATTGGAGCCCGAGCGAGCTATGCGAGAGTCAAAGGGGAAGGGCATGAGCGACGAGCAAGTTATCAAGTTTGTCGACGGCTGTTAGTAGTCCCGGTGGTTAGAAGTGAGGTCGCGTTGCTAACGTTCATCGCAGACTTCCCAGCCTACGAGCTATTCACCGTAGTACTGCGCCATGGCATCTTCGGCAAAGACAAAGGCAAGCAGTTAAGGCTTGTGGTCAACAAGAACCGGCGTGTGAAAGAGGTCTACCATTTATAGGCTGTTACTCTATTCCAACCCATACAGTGCTTTTGATTGCCCTTCTCCGCTTTGATATCATATATCATGACTCATGGCTCATCAACCACCACGTTCGTCCTCCCAGCCTCATGCAGCTCTAGAGCCTCAAAGCCGTTCTCCGTAAGCCTGACAGCACCTGCTCGCACCAAAGCTTGCGACAGATCATCAATCAGATCCGTCAAGTCCTCGATCCCCACGCACAGTCGGATGATATCCTCCGGCAGCGAGCGCTCCTTCCGTGTCGCCGGGTCGATCGAAGCATGGCTCATGCGGCAAGGCATAGAGATCAGGCTGTTAACACAACCGAATGACACCGAGATGCCGAATAAATGAGTCGCTTCCACAATCCGCTCGGACAGAGCGACGGAGCCAGTCTCGAAGCTCAATACAGCGCCCGCACCTCTCGCCTGCGACCAGTGGAGCGCGTACTGAGGATGCGACTTTAGGCCAGGGAAGCGGACCTTGAATCCGTGCGATTCGAGGTATTCGGCGATAGCTTGGGCGTTCGCTTGCTGCTTCTCCATGCGCACGGCGAGCGTCTTGATCCCACGAAGGAGCAGCCAGCTGTCGAAAGGGGCCAGACCGCAGCCTGTCGAGTTGATCATGAAGTAGAACTTCTCGCCCAGCGCGACGTTGTTAATCCCGATGACTCCAGCCATGAGGTCGTGATGGCCGGAGAGGTACTTGGTGCCGCTCTCATACACAACGTCGGCGCCAAGGTCGAGCGGGTTCTGGAGGTACGGGGAGAGCATGGTATTGTCCACTGCGACGATCGCCGCCGGGTTCGCAGCGTGGGCGGCAGCTGCAATGCCGGATATATCCACAACCTTGATCAGAGGGTTCGTCGGAGTCTCGAGGAGCACCATGGTGGTCTTGTCGGACAAGACTGCTTTCACAGACTCCAACTTCGTCGTATCCGCATGATGTACGATGATGTCGTTGTTCTCCTTCAAGTACGTGAGAAGCCTATTAGTGCCTCCGTACAGATCATCTCCGGTGACAACCTCGTCGCCCGGCTTCAGGATCCTGGTGATCACGTCGCAAGCGCCCATGCCGGAGGAAACAACGAGCGCTCTGTTCGCATTCATGATTTTCGCCAAGTGTCTCTCCAAATGCGTCCTCGTGGGGTTGCCACTCCTCGAATAATCATACTCTTGCCCAGGTCCACCCTTGAACGTGGCAGACTGGTAGATCGGCGTGCTGGAAGCATTGAACTGGTCGTTGCTTTCGGTATAGACCAGCTCTGTGGCGAGCGCATATTTGCGGCCAGTGGAGGGGCTCGAGGGCGTAGGAGAAGGCGGCAGATCGTGACCGTCGAGGTCTAAGTTCTTCATGGCTTTGCCAATGCCATTCGGGATGCCGTTGGGGTCCATGATAGGACGGAGTTTGGTAGTTTTTAACGAAGACTCTTTCTGGGGGTCAGCGGTGTCGCGTGAGTGTTTCTTGCTATGATCATGCTTACAGAGACTTCGGTACGACCTGGTTATGAGAGTGTAATGATGGGCAGGAGTCTAATGTACAAAAGACTTCAGTTGTCACAGCAGGATTGTGTGTTTTAGAGATGTGGTGAGGAGTCAGAGTAAGATATTATTGCTGGTCGGTGCAAGCTCCACACAGGACGCAAGGGACCGGGACGTTCTTGAGAAGCCGAACTCGGCAGATGAATTGCCCGCCACAAGATGAATAAACGGGGTCGAAGGACTGGAAGTGGTGAAAGCATACTTGAGGTACGCCTAATTTATTATGACTTTTGAACACCAAGTTGAAGCAAAGACCGTACGGTTCTTATTCGAAGCATCATGAGCATTGGAGCATCACGAATTATTACTAGTGTACAGCTCATCATTCGCGATACGTCAGTTCGTTCGAGTCTATCTAGCCCACAACGTCCTCGTGGTCGACCCATGCCATATCTAAGTCATGAGACAGGAGTGTATGGCCTTCCAGCCTCTATACCAACCCCGTCGACCCCAACGGCTCATCCTCAGCTCGGACAGTAGATACTCGCCGCCGTAGCATTCAGGTATCTCCCCTCCGCAGATGCCACAAAGTCAAGCGGCGTCAGATACTCCTTGAACAGCAGACAACCCGTCTCGAGTGATCCACCAGTCGTCCCTTGATACCCCTTCGGTGTTGGTACCTGGTACCCCACGAACGATGATTTGCACTCTCCCGTAGTTCCGTAGCCGTAGCATTGCTGCTTGCATTGCTTCGCATCTTCTGCTTGTGACAGGCCGGTTGTGAAGTAGGCTTCGTAGAGTAGGTTTGCTTTCGCGAATGCCGGATCGGGCTTGTAGCCATTGACGTTTGATATCCCGCAGGCGGCATGTGGGAGAGGGTTGATCACTGTGCAGGTCGCTGGAATAGGCTCGGATGTTGGTCCACCTGCGCGCTCGATAAGAGGTGAGGTAGCTGCTAGGAGTGGGAGGAGAGCTGCGAGGTAGATGGAGGTGCGCATGGTGTTGAGTCTCCTGGTTGGTGATAGTTGGTGCTGATGTACCGGTATTGCTAATAGCTCTTCGAAAGATTGTGGGAGAGGTAATGAGGAGTCCACAAGTGAGAGAAATCCCGTTTATTCATGTGAGAAGGTGGTGGAAAGTGGCAGGACCAACTGTAATATGAGAGGCAGGTGCGTCTGGACCTACATGCACTGCAGGCATCTTGCCTGGGTCGGAGTGAATATGTCTGTTAATCACGAATACGAGGATTGAAGTAAATCTACGAGGTGACATCAGGTACGACGATTGAGTGTGGCTACTTCTCGTGTCGAGAATAGATGCGACCCTGCCGCATCGTTTGGTTGGCTGCTGACGGGAGTACGAGGCTGATGATGAGATGTGGTGACCCTGTAAGTGGCGCCGCTTCCCGGTCTTCGATGGTGGCTCACCAAACTGGTAGAGAGATACAGGTATAGAGCCGTGTCTCGTGGTTCAGGAGTGGATGGTTTGTCGTGTCGTTGAAGGTTGAAGGAGTTGTTCTTGGAGACGAGGCCTTGATCACACAGCGGCACTAGCGCCCAAAAATCGAGCTTACCAACCTCATCGCGTCCTCCATGTTTCTCCATCACGTCCTTGGAGAAACGGAGACTACTGTACTCGAAGGCGGTTGGACGGAAGTCGACGGCGATATTGAAGGTCGTAACCTGGCGAGCCTGGGAGCTGCGACCACATACCACGAGGCGACGTCAGTACCCCTCCCACACGGACGTCGGTAGGTCGCGGGTTGGAAGCGATGACACAGGGTCTACGTCGGCTGCTAGAAAGATGAGAAATGCATGTGGAGAGCGGTCGAATCCATAATATAGACCTCGATATGAAGCTACCGCTTTCAGGACCCGTTGCCCGCCAAAGCATCCTCCAATCTCCTATACCATATCAAGTCTCACGTCTACAACTTCGAGCTTTAGCTACATCACCCTCCTTCCAGCCCACGAGACGACGAGCCCAGCAAGATGAGCAACATATTCGACTCCCAGACGGTCTCCGTAGGTCAGTACCCGCTCAATCTCCAACTCAAAAACGCTGGCAATCGAACAAAGTAGAGTCGTCACAAAACCCGCTGTCCGGTCTCTGGAAGCCGGCCCACCTTCAGCGTCTATACTACGGCTCAGGTAGCGTCAAGAAGCATCTCATCGAATGTCTGCCCAAAGAGTCGTCCAAGGCGTTCATCGTCACTGGCAACTCGCTGTCCAAAACAGGGTTGATTAAGCAAGTAGAAGAGTTGCTAGGGAAGCACCATCAAGGCACATTCAGCAAGATCGGACAGCATGCCCCAATCAAGCAGCTGGATGAAGCAACAGAGCAAGTCATGAAGGACAGTGACATCGACACCATCATCTCGATCGGTGGAGGTAGCCCAATAGACTCGGCCAAGGCGATATCGTACCGTCTGAACGAGAGGTCCGGAAAGTTCCTATACCACATCACGATCCCCACGACTTTGAGTGCAGCAGAGCCCACCATGGCAGCTGGCTATACAAACGAGAGCGGTATCAAGACTGGTGTAGCGCACCCAGAGCTCGTTCCGCACGTGATCATCTACGATAGCTCGTACGCGCTCGAAACTCCAGAGTGGCTCCTAATGTCGACCGCCATGCGATCCATGGATCACGCAATGGAGACGATGTGTACGCCAAATCCAAGCAGTCTCTTTATGCATCGCTAACACTTCACCAGACCACCCAACCACCACAGAAATGCCATGCAGACAAATGGCCATGTACGCCGCCGGCGAGCTCTACGACAACCTGCCCAAATACAAGCAAAATTCAAAAGACGAGCAAGTCATCACCCGCCTCCAACTTGCCGCCTTCGCCTCCCTCGGTTTCCTCGCTCTGAACGTGAAAGGCGGACTCGGCCTCTCGCACGGACTGGGATATGCTTTGGGCTCGCCGTACGGTATCCCGCACGGCATCACGAGTTGTATCACGCTCGGCCACGTGGTCAAGCTTAAGGCAGAGAACTCTGATGACGATGCTGCGCAGATTGCGCGGATGGCGTCCCGCGTAGGTGTCAAACCGACTGGCGACAATAAGAAGGATGGTGTGGCTGTGGGCGACGCGATCTTGGATCTGGTGAAGAGACTCGATTTGCATACAACGCTGACGGAGAAGGGGGTGCCTAAGGGTGACGTGGGGAAGATCACCAATATGGCTACGAAGCTGGAGTCTGGGCCGCTGTACGACAAGGTGGCGAAGCTTGTGGAAGGTTTGTACTGAGCAGTCTAGCGACAAGTATATACCTCCCAGCTAGCTGAACAGCTTCTCAGCATTTCTGTGATATACATCCTTAATCTCTTCCGCGCTAAACAGCTCTTTCACACCCTTATCCATCTGCCCAACCAACAGCTCCACCCCCTCTGGCCGCGTGTAGGGAAAGTCGCTGCCATAGAACAACCTCGTGTGATCAACGCCAGCCTCCAACAACCCTCTAAGCTGCCCAGGGAATGGAAAACCAGCAAGATCGAAAAACATCTGGTTCTTGAACGCTTCCCTCGCTTCCTCCTCCGGCACTCCTGTCCACGGCCCAGGCACTAAAGTCGAAAAGCCAGTGAACCGTGAGAGCATAGGAGGTAGCGCACCACAGCAGTGTGGGAAGATGAACTTGATATCCGGACAACGTTTGACCGTCCCACTCAAGAACAAATTCGTCACGATCCGCGCGGTGTCGAAAAAGAACTCCATCATCGGGTTCGGGTATCTGTGTGAGAGCGGAACAGCCTTCATTGGCTTCTCACCAGCTGCCAGCGCCGAGGGCGAGCAAGGACATGTAGGCGTCGTCGGGTGGAAGAACAACGTCGCGCCTCGGCGGTTCAGTTCGTCGAAGACAGCATCCAGCGCAGGATCTCCCGGGTAGACGCCGTGGCCGTTGGTCATCATCACAAAGCCATCGCAGCCTTCGGATGTCGATGTAGCGATTTCGTCGAGGCATAGCTGCACATCTGGGATGGGCAAGGATGCGAAGTAGCCGAATCGATCTGGCATTCGCTTCTTGAGAGCTGCTGCGTACTCGTTGGACTCCCGAGCGACCTTTGCTGCGAGTTTATCGTCGCCTGGCACGAGATGTGTGCCGGGCGAGGAGATGGAGAGGATGGACTTCTTGATGTTCAGCTTGTCCATGAGTTGGAGGTGTTCTTCTTCTGACCACTCTGGGAGGTATGGCATGCTGTGGTGAAGGGTGTGTTAGCCAGAATGCAAATGCAATATCTTACTTACAAAATGGATATGTTCCTCGCCTAGCTGGTAGCAAGGAGAGCTCATCCATCGTGTACTTACCCATCGGGATTCGCTGGAAGCTGTTAGTGAGGCCACACTCGTACTGTTAAGGAGGTCTTCCTACCATGACCATGCTTGATGCAAGCTTCTCGATATGCCGGAGGTAAGAAGTGAGAGTGCGTATCAATCCTGTATGGCATAGACATCCTAGCGTTCGAGCAGAGTCGGTAACTGACTCGATGTCAAGTGTTTGCTGTTGCGGATCTACTCGAGGTCTCTTTATGTCTTGTCTGTGCAATATGATAATGTGTTTCTGGCTTTGAGAGCGATGCAGGCGATGATATGACCTTGAAAACCTAATCCGTTGGTGGCTCTTTGGATTGAGTTTGTGGTCGGGTCTCAGATGTCCGCTTTACACCCGCCATAGCGAGGTGCAGCTTCATGAGCTTGGCCGAGCTAAGCACAGCTGCTCTCCTGCTGTAAGACGGTATTAGCGCTGTCCTATAGCTACAGGCTGTTCGTATAGTGAGGGGTACCAGGAGATTGAGGGTTGACGACCAGCGGCTCGCGACTTATAGTCTCATACAAGGAATCTGTGAGGTGGCACCAGTAAAATCCAGAAGTGCTGATCGAATTCGAGATACCGAATGGCTTCCTTCCTGCTCAAAGACGTCCGCATCTTCGACGGCGAGACGATAATTGAGAAGGGCAGTGTTCTCGTCGAGAACGGTAGAATAGCTAAAGTATCTTCATTAGATATAGACTACGACGGTACCACGTACAACAAGCCCGGCCACACAGTGATTCCAGGTCTGATCGACGTTCATGTGCACTGCGACGGTGCCAACGAGGTGGCTCTGCCACAGTCGTTGCGCTTCGGAGTCACGACTGTCTGCGACATGCACAATGAGTGGCCGAACATTCAGACGTTACGAAAGCAGAGGGACGACGGAGACTGTGCTGATTTGAAGACGACGAGCTTCGCCGCTACGATCGACAATGGCTGGCCAATGCCGATTGTACTCGCGCATAATTCTGACGAGAAGGTTGGCTCAATCTCTCCGTTTGAATGCTCGATCGTGCTAACGATGGACACTCCAGACACTGGCCGAGCTTGCAACGTGGCCGAAACTGGTCACGCCTGAAGACGGCAGGAAGTACGTCCAAGACAGACTGAAAGAAGGCGTAGATTATATCAAGCTCATGCACGAGTCTGGTCTCGTGATGGGCGCCGACTGGAAGAAACCGTCGATAGAACTGCAGAAGGCCGTGATTGATGAAGCTCATAGAAACGGCCTGATGGTCGTAGCACACGCCACATGTCTCGAAGACACGGTAGAGATTCTTGAGGCTGGCGCGGATGGTCTTGCACACTGCTTCATTGACCAGCTTCCGAATGAGAGAGTACTTGCCGCATACAAGAAGAACAACGCACATTGCAACCCAACTCTCTGCGCAATGGGGAGTGGGACCGAAGAAGGGAAGAAAATGCAGGAGAAGTTTGCTCACGACCTTCGCGTCCAGCATCTCATAGGACAAGGCGAGCAGGAGCGCATGTGTATGTGCATGGCATTCGCCCGCCATGCGGGCGCTACGTTCGAGAACGCGTTCGAGACTGTACGGCAGTTGAAGGCCGCGGGCATCGAAATCTTATGGTGAGCTGAACAATATCCCTACCATTTCGAGATGCTGACTTGATCTATAGTGGCTCAGATGCTGCACGCCCAGCAGTAGGGACAGGGTACGGTCTGACGATGCACCAAGAACTTTCGCTGTTCGTGGATGCCTGCGGCTTCACGCCTGCTGAAGCTCTTCACTCTGCGACTTCCGCGCCAGCGAGGAGGTTCAACTTCTCAGATCGTGGCCAGATCAAGGCAGGCCTTCGAGCAGATCTTGTGCTCGTTGAGGGCAACCCGATGGCGGACATCAGCCACACGCTTGACCTGCGAGGAGTCTGGACGGCTGGTGTGCTTTGTTCGGCGTACAAAGATAGTCTGCAGCATTGAGTATGGAGCGTTCCGCCTCCTCTAGACGTCCTGGCAGCATGGGTGCAATTCTTGGAACTCGAACCCATCATGGTGGACTCGATGGTCGTTCTCTTCAATCTCTAAGCCAAGTCAGTGCTACTCAGGTAGGACATTTGCTGCCTGTTGTCTAGTAATGTAAGCACCAGATTTTTAGCATGTGAAGTTGCGTAATTGCCAAAAAGAGTAACCCCGCCGGGTCTCACCGATTTCGGCCCGAGGGCAGCCCACGTGCGCGCCAAGGTTGGAGATAACATTGCATAGATTTGCATGTGCTTGCGCCTCGGCGACGACGTCGTCGCGGTCCCAACAAATTTCCGTGTTCTCCACCAAGACCTCGGGAAGGAAGATATTTTCCAGTGGTCCTGCTCGAACCTACTCAGATCCGGGTCATGGTTAGACTCTTACACGGTCCGCGCAGCGCGTCGAGAGCAGAATCATGTGCCGTCTCTCCACATTCCGTGTGTGACACGGGTGCCACGCAAGCAAAGCCACCTCCACGGACGGTTTGGCTTGTCCGGGGGAACGAGCAGGGCGGACCGGGCAGGCCTGGCGAGAAAGGCGGCTGGGCGCATTGTTGTGAGCAGAAGCTGATGATAGCGAAGGGCGACTTTTTGGTTTGATAGGCTGAGCACCTGATGCAGTGACGAGATAAGGGGGTCGGTTTTTCGACCCCAACTGACGGAGCGGACCTGGATGCGCAAATGACACGTAACGTACCGACCAAGTCCGCGATTGTTCTTTTTCGTTGAACAAGTCGCCTTATACAATCAGCCTATAAAATTCTCCAAAACCATCACGGGTTTAAGATCGTGCTTTTGAAACGTGGGGGATTCTCGAAGAACAAGTAGAAGGCGGCCCTTCCGCAGCGAAGGTCAAACGCCTCCACGCACAGCCCTACACCCCTTCATCCACGACACCCACTCCATTCGATGAGGTGCTTGTTGGGCGTCGCATTAATCCGCCTTGTCATCGGTTGGCACAGCTGGTCGGTGTAGCGAGTTACAGCCACCAATCTGTAATCTTGGGCGAATTGCGGAGTAAGCTAGATGCATCTGGATAAAGGTGTCAGAAAAGCTGAAGATCCAGACCCGTGGACGTGGTACGGCTCCGGTAGAGCAACAGATTGGCTGAACATCCCCTGCGCTGCTGAGGCTCTTGGGCAGTCGACTGCTCGTACAAGGTTGCAACGTGTCACTCACACAACTTTCGGACCATCTCGCCTACGAAGTATTTGCTGTGGATGGCGCGTTCCCTTCGACGGAGTTGTCATGTTGAGGTTTGCTTTGTTCAGATGTCGAGAACACCGGGCAGACATTTCTACAATCCGGGGTCGACATCCCGCGTTTGAAAAGACATCCGCAAGGAACGTGACGCCGCTGAGAGTCTTATCTGTACAGTGCGATTGGATGTGCTGAAACATGCCAGCACATGCTGTTGCCTTTGCGCCCGTAGTTGAGATAGTCCGGAGAAGGGTCGATGATTGGAGCATAGCGACGAGACTTTGATTGAAAAGACACTTGTCGTGGACATAGACTTGGCAACCCAACCCCAACGTCAGTGGCAACTCTTGTCTTCTGGTTTCACCACTCCACATCTTCCAGCGATAAGGCGAGTTTCAACCTTCAGGAGCCGGAGAGTCCTCGCCGCGCCCGTGTCGCACAGTGGCAGTAGTGGGGAGGAAGGGGGGCTTCTCTGCTGGGAGGCTTTCGTTGAAGACGTTGTCGCCATCCTACACCCACGCAGTTTGCAAGCGTCAGAGCCGACGGGACCGCCAGACGAGCTAGCCGTGGACATTTTCGCCGTCTCCACAGCAGTGAAGATTTGATCACACAACCAACTACACGAGCCGCAGGCCCGCAGTCCCACAAAACGGACATCGCCAACAGTCAGCCGGCCGGCAGTCATCTCAAGCCTAAGCACAATCAACAGCGATAACTTCAAGGGCCACAGTGTACTCATCGTCTGCTGTTGCACCAGCGGGAAGTTTCGATCAACCTCCGCGTTTGCACTGACTCCAGGAAGAGTGGGAGACAACGCAGGTCCGCAATCTTCGGCTAATCGTCGCCCCACACAGCTCCGTGGCTCCTTCATCACCCGAGCCCAGCGTTTGCGGTTACATACCTTTTCCACACACTCCTCCTCTTCTCCCACCACGGTACCACACAACTGGACTCCCCTCCCTCGGCTTGTTTCCTCTTGCCTTGCAGGTACCCCGGAAAGCCTGCCGCTGCGCCAGCCAATTTTTTCTATCACAGGCTTACTTAAACCCTTGGCCATCCCCGGATTTCATGTGATGCTTTCACGATTGCTAAACGACGAGCGGAGCACTCAGTCTCATCTGCCACAACAACCTCAGCCAGCCGACGACGCCACGATACCGTCGCAGCCACCCCCTTCGAACGCAGAGGCGTCCTCGTCACTGACCAGCGACCAAATGGCAGCAGTGCAAACACTCCAGGCGGTCGGTGCGACCATGCAAAATCAAGACGAGAACAGATCGGATCTGCCGCGACCATATAAGTGTCCGCTATGCGACAAAGCCTTCCACCGTCTCGAACATCAAACGCGACACATCCGCACACACACGGGCGAGAAACCGCACGCATGCCAGTTTCCAGGCTGCACCAAACGCTTCAGCAGATCCGACGAGTTGACTCGTCATTCGAGAATTCATAGCAACCCAAACTCGCGGCGCGGTAACAAGCAACATTCTGCAGCCGTGCAGGCCGCAGCGGCAGCCATCCAAGGCGGTCTCTACGACAATCCGGCGCTTCAGCAGATGAATTTCAACAACCAGATGAACTCGATTGCGCAAATGAGCCAGATGAACCAGCTGAACCAGATGAGCCAAATCAGCCAGGCCAGCCAGCTCAACAATGTAAACCAAGCCAGTCAGATGAACGGACTTTCGCACTTGACATCTATGCCACCGCCACCACCACAGACAAAGCCGACGAGCTCGGCTCCTAGTTCTGGCATGAACTCGCCCAACGTCTCCCCGCCTCATTCGTACGCCACGTACTCCAGCAACCCGGGATCTTATATCACGCGAAACATCAGTGGCGACATCAGCCCGGCTCAAGGCAACTTTCACAGGCCGATGGACATCAACATGCTCGCCACTGCCGCCTCACAAGTAGAGCGCGAGAACAACAACATCTCTCAAATTCCGAATCAGCACCTCTCTTTACCAACAAGGGCACCCTACACCAATTACAACCACCCTTACCACACCGGTCGCATGCCATCTCTCTCATCGTACCATTATTCTTCGAACCCTACATCGCAGCCAATGTCAAGATCTCATTCGCATGACGATGACGACCAGTACGGGCAGCGTGCCACGAAGAAATCCAGGCCGGGCTCTCCTCAGTCGACTGCGCCACCATCACCAGAGTTCCCACACGAGTCTACTTCTCCAACACCCGACCACACGCCACTCGCGACCCCATCGCACTCGCCACGGTTGCGACCCCAGTACTTCCACAACGGTGTACAGTTACCAACGCTACATCATCTCTCTCTGCAAAACCAGCCGCCTCCAGCACTCGCACCAGTTGAGCCTTCAGCGGACGGCCAACAGCCGTACGTTCCGGCCCACCACAGCGGTCTGCGCATTAGCGAGATTATGGAGGCCGGCGACGGCGCTCAGAGAAAGCTTCCAATCCCGATGGTCCAGTCAAAAGACAACAGTTTCACGAAAATCAACGAATTGGTCAATGTTGAAAGTGGCGTCAACAGCGGCCAGACGAGCGCGATGGGTAGCGAAGCTGGAAACGACCTACACGAGCGATTATAACGCGCCGTGCCTGTCGACTCACGGCACGTACATCCACCGAGTACATGCACTCTTTTAATCACACCTCTCGACCACGTGCCGGTACGACAGTTTGCTGCACGGCTCACAGTACAGACGCGGACGGAACGGCCTATTATTTATTATGTTTGCTTGCGCAGGGCACGGAGTTCTAGCGCTATAGATCGGAAGGCGAACAGGAGTGAACGGCGCAAGAAGTATGCAAGTTGTCGTAAGACTGGCTACGCAGAATGGCTCGAGGCCTAGGATTGGGTTCACATTACTCTGCTCAGGTATGCTCATATCACGCGCTCGATGCGCCTTGTTGCTTGAGATAGATCTGCTGTATTGCATCACCACCAAAGCCTTCCCAGTCTTCCCCGTGTTGAGCCAGCTCGACGAATCGCTCCACTGTGGCATGCACAATCGCAACATCGCACGTCACCATCAATTCCATCATCCCTTTTCCCCAACTGCCGTGTTGACCCTCCGTCTGGGGACGCACTTCGCTACCCCAGCCTTTCGTTCGTTCGTGCCGCAAGCCCTAAGCAGCCCCTAGCTATTCCAGGATCTCGGAATGCAGAGTGGAGATCGTCACCATTTATTGCGAGAGAGTTCACAAAAAAGCTACATCCGATATGATGCCAGGAACACAAACAGCAAAGTCTGGGCCTATCCAATTGTTTCGACTCCCAAACTCACATTCATCCGCTCCACCCGCGATGCAGCGTCATCTCGAAAACGTGCTCGCTGCACCCCAGGATTCCGGGCTGACCAACGCTTTCTCCACCATCTCACATCCCCCAGCATTCGCATCCTTGCATATGGCATCACTAACCAACGATAACCGCTACAGCAGGTCTCAACGGTATGCGAGGCTAGGGGAGAGACTTCTCAACGTTTCGATTTTTCGATAGCTGATGACTGCCATCGCATCATGTCCCCTGCTTCCGACGATAAGCCTTGCCTGCGATGATTCGCTGGTCGGGGGCGCCTTGCGCATTCGCGGTGAGCGGCGCACCTCGCGCACATGTGCGACTGCTGGGCGAAACGTGCAGCGTGCGTTGCTCGGTTGGCAGACTGACATCCCTCGAGACGTGCGTGGCTGCATATTTGAACGTGAGACGTGAGACCAACCAGTTACGGTGCACACAGCCGACTACTTGCGCCGTCATGCATCCGGAGCTAAGGCCGTCCCAGATAAGGTACTGCTTTTCCGTGCATGTATCTTTGGTGGCTTACGGCTGTACCCCGGTCCGCAAGCATTGAATCTGTGGGGATCCGGGAGATAAGCAGATGAGGGGGAGCGGTATGCGGGGTGCGTGCGTGCGCCGAGACCGGCGAAACCGGTACGTACTTCTCCAGGTGCCGAAGTAGCCGCGAAGATTACCTGGGGAAGTCGGTGCGACGGACAGTACTGCCGACGTGGCAGAGGTAGGACCTGTTTCGTGTACCTGTGCCTTGTTGCTAGCTTTTGGATTAGACGTGTCCAGGCCTTCAGCTGAGTGATGCCGATCTTGTGTCCAGGTGCTCGATCTTCGTAGAAATTCATCTGGACCCAGACATAGGCGCACTCTCGTAGTCGAAAGCCACAATATTGGGTGGAATAGCCTTGTACACCAGCACTATGGAGTTGCTGGCCAAGAGAGAACATGTACTGGTGTGGTATGGCGAGTTCATGATCAATCATCGTCCGTCGGCTCGTCCTTGATGACGACCACATCGCTGTTGTCACCATCGTCGTTAGCAGCATCGCCTGCTTCAGCGCCAACAACCACTCTTCTTGTGCCACCTCCTTCCCGCTTGACTTCCACCACATCCACTACCCTGCCTGGCCTCGGTCTCACCTCGGTGGCAACGATGACCGTCTCAATGCCGGCCGGCACTCTCTCGTCCTCAGGTCCCCAGGGCAAGTTATCTACGTCAATCTCCTTGTTCAGCAGCGACTTCAATATGACCTCTGCACCAGCCTTGGACATCACCACATTCGCTTCCCTGCATCTCTCGCTACAACAGCACTCCAGACACCCTTCAGTACAATAACAAGCTTCCACACGGTCGCATGCTTGGTTCAGAAGAAGATCGATGAACTCGAACGCTTTCCCAGCAATGCCAGACCCATGTTGACCGCCTTTGTCGTCGTAGAACGTAAGTCTGGCTGGTCTCTTCCTTTGAGACTCTTTCTTCGCGAATTCTTTGACTGCGACCTTGCACTCCGTCTTCACGTCGCCAGGCATTGAGATCACGAAGTTCGGCATCAAACTCAGGATAGCGTGCTCGGCTGCATGAATGGCGCCCGCGACGTTCAGTCGCCTCGAGTTCAAGATCTCAATCGCCTTTTTCGGAACGTCCAGCCACATGCCTTTGCTGTGAATGATGATCGGAGGGTTGTCAACTTGCACCGCGTCCAGGATGCGTCTTCGCTTATCAACTTTGAAGAAGCCGAACACGACTTGCTTGATCTTGATGCTGCCAAAGAAGGCTCTGCTTAAGCTATCAGGGATACGACGGATGGCTTCAGTCTCGACAGGATCGATGTCCGTGTAGTCGCGTTGCTGTGTTGTCCAGTCTACCTTGACATACTCCACCTTGGCGATCATGCGCTCTGTGCTCATCTCCTTGACAAGGTAAGTCTTGCCTTGATGGAGAAAGATGCCACCTTCGTAGATGGTGAAGAACGCTCGACTAGCTTCCAGCTCTTCTAGTATCGTATTCTGGCCGCCTGTGGTGTTCACGATAGCGAAGTGGGAATCCTCGACGTCTCGAATGGCTACTGTTCTGCTCGGGTGCGGCAGGAAGCGAGCGGCTGTGTGGTAGAATCCTAGGTCGTCTTTCCGCAGACGTTCTTCGCATATTTCATTCAGCTGCTTGTTGAAGTACTTGTCGTCTTCGTCAGGACGTATGGGCATCTCATACGCCGCGCACTGAATGTGGCCTTCAAGCACAAGCATGTTCGTCAGGTCGACCTGAAGTTCGCAGTTTGGTCTGGTGAAGATCTCATCCGGATTGCTCATGAAGTACTGATCTGTTGGAAAGCAGTCACCCACCAGGACGCTCAGGCTGTCCTTATTTCTCCTTCCGGCTCGTCCACTCTGCTGCCGAAGGTTCGCAATAGTGTATGGAAAGCCAACGGTAATGACAGCATCCAAGCTTCCGATATCGACACCAAGCTCCAAAGCGTTCGTGCCGATGATACCTATCAGCTTTCCTTCAAACATTTCCTTCTCGATCCTACGTCGGTCTTGAGGTGTGTAGCCGCCTCGATAAGCCATGACCCTCGCCATGACTTCACTTCGTTCCAGTGTCTGTAGCTCATTCTTGACAGCCGTAGTGAGAATCTCGCACTGCTTCCGTATCCTGCAGAAAGCAATCACCCTCACACCTCGCAGGATTAGCTGACAGAACAATCTAGCAGTCTCAGCATTCGAGTCGCCTCGGCCAGACGTACGGTCGTTAGGATCCTTGAATGGTGTGTTCCAACATAGAAACTCTTTCCTTCCAGACGGGCTCCCGTCGAAATCTATGAGCGTCACATCTTCTAGACCGAAGACCGTTCGCATATGCTCGTTTGGGTTCGCAACGGTTGCGGAGCAAGATATGAACTTGACCTTGTTGTTGCCAACTGCTGCGCATATCCTTCTCAGTCGACGCATGATCAAGGCAACATGTGCTCCGAACAAGCCATTGTACACATGCAGTTCGTCCACAACCACGTATCGCAAGTTCTTCAAGAAGTTGCGCCATTTCTCCTCCTGCGGTAGGATGGTGATGTGAAGCATGTCCGGGTTAGTAAAGATGATACGAGCCTCATCACGGATATAATTTCGTTCTTCCATAGGCGTGTCGCCGTCAAAAGTGTCGCAAACCATTTCCTCTAGACCTGGCAAGTACCTCAAAAACTCCTTCAGACTGCGCCGTTGATCCTGGGCTAGTGCTTTGGTAGGGAATATGTACATTGCTCGGGTCTGTGGGTCCTCTTCCAGTGCGTTCAAGACTGGAAGCTGATAAATCAGACTCTTGCCTGAAGATGTGGACGTTGCGACAATGACATTCTTGCCCTCGTGGAGAGCGTTAATAGCTTCTGCTTGATGGCTATAAAGTGATTGGATTCCGCGTGTGTTGTACATAGCGTTGACGAGGTTCTGGGACAGAGCAAAATTTAGCTCGCCATAGACAGGCTCTTGCGGATCAAAAACTCGGTGACCGTCAGGCACGATCTGGCCAGTATACCATTCGAGACCTTTCAGTTCAGTGATGATCTCTGGTATGCTGCTTCGTTCCGTCGGAATACTCTTTGGCAAAGCACTCTTCGAAAGATCCGGCGGTGGCGTGCCGCCTCGACTGGTTGACGGGAACGGGACATACGGCTTGTGCTCGTCTTCTAATCGCAGCAAAGGATCAATGCCTAGCTCCACAGACTCGTTCAGCCAGACATTGATGGCAGAGGTGAACTTGACGTTCCGCTTCTCGATCAACTTCATCATCTGCTTCTGGCTGAAGACTGGCATCTTGAGATCTTCTTCACGTAGCTTCCGTTTCGTATTGATCACCTCGCCAGTCTTTGCGTTCTGAACCTGTCTCTTGAGATCTCCATCGATAAACTCGAACAAAAGAACCTCGCTTTGATCGTCTTTGCCTGCACCACTACGGTGAGCCCGCTCCTCGGCTGGCATGGCTGGGAACATATCGTGCACGCTCTTCTTGCCTCGCATATCTTCCTCGCCCATCAATGCTACCTGCAGCATCTGCTCATCTACATACTCGAATGTGGTCGCCCGTGGCATGAGTGCTCTGATCTTTGCGATATCCTCAACCTCTAGCTCCCGCTTGATGTTCGCTTCCACTGCACCTTTGAGGTTCTCGAACGTGGTGGCGAAGTGCTTCCGGGTGCAGCAGAAAGTGTAGACGAGGTTGAGCGCTTTGTGGGTTTGTGACAGCTTCGTGAACTCGGCGGGCCATGGCACTTGTGACTCGACCAAGTTGGACGAGTTATTGCGCGAAAGCGCAGGCGCGTTGCCTTTCGCCGTTCGACGGGGTTTCTTGCCACCATCGTGTGTCTTTGTGGGTACAGTTGTGGTCGCCGGCTCTGCGTTACCCGTGGGAGTTGTATCGCGAACATCCGTCTCTTCAATTTCGACTTCAACTTCGACTTCGACTTCGGCCTCAGACTGCCTCTTCCGCTTCTTCTTCGAGACCAGCTGGTTGCTCACCGTCGCCGCTTGTAGCTTGACCATCGTGACGCCCCTGCAGCGTTCGCAACTCTTTCGCAGGCTCAACCCATCTCGAGCTCGCATCCCCTAGCCCACATACGACTTAGTCGTAGCGATCGATCTCGTGCCTAAGCGCTATAGTATCCTGGGATTTTGGGGACAATCGTTGAAGGTGACGACATTGAATCTACACTAGTCCAACGCGCTTCGACGCGCGATCACATGCAACCACTCAGAGATAGCTGACTCAACCACGATCACAATCACATCTATATCGCTCCGGGCAGACCAGCAGCACTCGACGTCACGACACTCCTGACATTATCTCTAGAAATCGGGCTTTCATCCCAGAGCAGCCCCCGAAACCACGCTTGCGAAGACAGGTCTCCACATCAAGGAAGATACGATAGGACACCAATACAGCACCCAGACAATCGCGAGACCCGCCACTGTCAATTAACCAAACCAGACGTGCTTTGTACCTTTTGCCTGCTGCGCAGACGATGGCCGACATACAGCGAGCCCGCCTCGCGGCCTTCGAGCCATCCAAAAACGAAAAGCACGACCCTGGCCAAATAGTCATATTCTTCGACAGCCGCATGTCTACCACAGTCGACGACAAATTCTCAACAATACAGTCATACTGGACTGCGGGCCTCCACCGACTAGGATGGCCATCACTATATAGACAGGACCTGGATCCTGGCATGATCAGGCTGATCTGGTACACTCACGTCGGGAACGAAGGACATCGCGACTATGCTCTTCATCGTGCCTACGCTGTCAAGGAGATGTTCGACTCGCTATCGGAAGGTGGCTTCAGGCCGATGGTGCTGGGGTGGTCGGGCGAGAACCCGTTTCCAATGATCGGAGGTTCTGAGCCACCGCTTGAGCCCAAAAAACCCACGATCAAGGTGGCTACGACGTGGAGTGGGAAGTCCAGTGGGCACACGAAGGATAGCGGCACGCCGCTTGAGCGCGTCATGGCGATTATAGAGGCGGAAGAGATGAGGGAAGCGAAAGGGAGGGAGAAGGAAGTGCTTGATTCGGCTGGATCGAGTGGGAAGTATGGGTACCGGGATGATGTGAAAAGCCCGGTGTAGAAGAGGGTACCGCGAAGCGTGTTCAGTTCATGAGTGTCCTCGCCACTGTATATAACAAGCATCACCACAGGCCAGCAACGCTGTGATTTAGCACAACCCACTATGCCCGAACTGATGCAAAGATTACAGCTTTGCCAGTGTCGGCCAGGAGTTGTCTCTCGGCCTCTTCAAGCACCAATACGAGATGCGATGTACGAACTATCACCTCTAACAACACCGTTAGTTTCCACTATCAGTCTGCTGACACAGTACTCACCTCCAAATTCTACATGATAACTGACAGGAAGCTCGTTCTCGATCATGTACAACACTGGTAAGGGCGTGTTCTGCCTCCACTTCCGCTCCTTGACTCGGAACCGGATGCCCACGTTCTGGTCACTGGTATTGAGCCACAGAACATTCGGGTCATCTCTGGGGTTGAGCCGGGCAGTGACACTATCGGCTCTGTTCTTGCCGCTTCCACTCGGAATGGCAGGTGTCTCGTGATACACAGCAATCGGCTCTCCATCGGACCAATGCTTCGTCTCGCACGCTTTGGCCAGCCACTCTCTCCAGACTCGTATGTAGCCCTGGCTTACCTCTTGTATACTCGAGAGTATCCCGTACTTCCGCTTACCCAGAAATGCCAGTGTCTGGAGCTGGGAGAAGAGATCACTAGCATCCACAGATACGGTTTGTGTCACAGCCTCGTCTGGCCCAGGGATTCGAGGCGTAGGATTTGTACTCGGATGCGTACGACTTCCTGGTATATCCCCAGGGACGTTCCACATTATCCTTCCTGCTTCCGGCTCGTGGTGCTGCGGTCGGAATCTCGAGTACAATTCGAAGCTTTGCTTGAGCAGGCCTTCATGCTCTTCGCCACGGTCAATTGCTCGACGTAGCTCTTCCAGTCCTTCTGTCCCAAGCGTTCTACAGAACATCTTAGATGCCGTAAGTCTGCTCGCAGGAGGATGGCATTCGAGGTAGAACTCGTGTCCGCCCAGACCCGCTGCGATCTGGAGACGGTTGTGTATCACGCGCATCGACAGGCAGTGGAAATGGCGGCATATTGTTGTCAGGCGCGATACCGATCTCGAGCCGAGGATGTCGATGATACGGAGGAGGATCTGTGGTTGAGCAGGTCAATGGCTTTCCTTTGCTTCTGGATCGCGGGTGCTACAGACCTCGTTGGGAAGGCTGAAGATGCCGCTTGGAGTCTGCTCTACACTCTGCATGGTTTCCCCTAAGGTCATCAGTAACGCGGGTTCTATTAGATCGAGTAGTACCTAATGAGCACTTCGTAACTAGCATATGTCGTAACGACCACGTGATCGAGATCCTGATCGCCGATATCGGCAGAGCATCGCGTCGCGTCAAGCTCAATTTGAACTTCACCTTGTTCTCGGATATACCAGCTTAACCATTCTGCAATGTGAAGGTCTCGCAACGTCACCAAGCATGGCAGCACAAGGAGTGCGGGGTTATGTGGACCGCAAGAATGGCAACGCGAAGAACCCAAAAGAAGCTCAGCAGAACTACGAGGATCTCAAGTTCACGACTACCTCCAGAGGCAAATCCGGCCAAAAGCGCAAGTCTCCTGGGCAGAAGCAGGCTAACGGACACACCACTGATGGCGCACACCGTTTCTACGATACCGATGCCAGCATTGATACTTCGACAGTCGGCAGTGTGACCGGTCGTCAGTCAGGACAACCGGTGGCAGCTCATCGTGGAGCAGTGAAACGTGAGCTCAGTCCACAGCATGGCAATGATCGCAGTAGTCAATCAGAGGGCAGCTTTGAGACCGACGATGATGACGGGGCGCTACCTGACGGCCATACTGACAATCCTCCCCTTGGAGAGATCAATAGCAGACAGCACAAGATGTTACAAGGGCTTGGGCCTGTGCTGGAGCAAGCCCGCCATCAGCCCGATCTAGGCTACATGGGAGGTGACTCTTACCCCTCAACGACCTCTGGCCGAGTGTCAGAAGCCCGAACGGAGCGATATGAGGACTCTAATGCGAAGCAACCTCAGCAGCCGCGAGATCAGACGGTGCCAAACTCCACGAACCAGAGCCAGCCCTTCGTGTCGGCCAGTCTCTTGGCACGGCAACCTGGACGTGACCTTACCATCGAACAACAGGCAAACGGAGGCTTCACGTTTGGTAAGCAGGCCTCGAGGCCGCTCAATCTACATCGAGCAGGACCCGTTCATTCATCCACCGGCAACATCCCAATCGAGTCGAAGACTAATGTATCCAGCAATAGAGTGCAACCAGCATCTGTTCCTGTTATTTCGCAATCTTCTCCTCCGATTGGCCCGACACACAATCAAACTGATCGACAAGCGGAACAACTTGCACCATCTAGAGGCCTCGATCGTGGTCGTTGTTCCAAGTCTCGAGGTGACAGCCACACTGCCACCTCGGCAGAGCCGCCAGCTGTCGATCATCCACAACATTCGCCCTACCGAGCCAATGGACATGGTGAAGTGGACTACCAGTCTGCTGGTGCACACTCTCCCGAACACGAGCCTGCCCCTCAAAGCTCAGACCTCGATTACGATATCGAAGACCTGCGCCAGATGGATTTCCAAACGCTTAAAGATCAGTCCTTCGATTTCGACCCGAATGCCAAGCAGCCTGTATTGCCTACTGTCCATCAGCAGGACCCGCTAGAGCACAAGCTATCCACTGTGGAGTCGCTCGAACCTACCAGCCAGTTCGACTTCTTTGCCAGCATGTCACTGAACGATTGGGAGCAGGCAGGCGATTGGTTTCTCGGGCGTTTCGGCGACGTGCTCGCTAAGATGAAAGATGTTCGTCAAGGAAAGCGCAAAGCTGCCCAGTCCTTCGAGGACGAGATCGAGAGCCGCTACCTAGCTGTCGGTAAGAAGAGAAAGCTCATCGAGGTGTCCATGAACGAGATGAAGGAGAATGGAGGAAAGGTGCTCGCAGGCACGCCGAAGAAGGTGAGGACGAAGTGAAAGTGGTGGGAGCGTGGAGGTGTGCGTAAGACTTGGCTGGACCGATTGCTACGAGGTTGTGAAGGTGGCTGCGACATGGCGCTGCCTGGCCGACTGATCTGCCACGCTGTGCTTCACGGAGAGAATGAAAAGTACGATGCATGGCTGACGAACGACGAAGGATGAGTTTGCATTTGCTGGCGCTTTATACCCATATTTGCTGACTTCAACGCTCAACTGATCATAACTAAGTGTTCGGGCGTTCTTTGCACGATGAGTGGTAGATGCGTCACGGTTGGTGTTTCAAAGCTGCTCCGATCGATACCACCTCATATCCGGTCTACTCTTTGTGGCCAGCGGCTTCAAGAGAGTTCTTCCGAACCTGGGCGAGTTCTATTCTACCTTGCGACTACATTTCCTGCACCTAAGGGATGGTGAGCGTCTCTCCCGCACAGCCATTGATAGTTGTGAAGTTTTCTAGGTCCACGCCTTCCACGTTGCCATGTCTGCCAACCATCGGCAGCAGGGTCAATACCAAAGAAGCCTCCCGAACCTGCGTTGCCTTTTCTGCTGGCGAGCCTGTCTTGGAGCCTGTGAGACCAACGACGATACGACAGCGATGCATCTGGAAGTCAAACCAAGTGAGTGCGGCCTTCTGGCATAGCCTTCCGACCAGATGTACGTGCGAGTCGTCCAAATCGACGATGTCACTCAGCTCCGAAACTATTGTCTCGATCAAAGTGGCCCGACTGCTCTGGAAGCCCCGCTTCAATCGTGCTCGCGGATCGTGCCCCGATGGTGCTGGTTTGCCTAACACGTCGCGGCACTCCTTGATTGTGAAATGTCGCCAGCGCTCGGCTTTAACGCCAGGCAGAGGCCAAGTATAGCCATATGTGCTCGATGCTGGCCCTGTATTCTGTCAGTCTCTGCAATTGCCACGGGGGTTTTGTAAGACGGAAGACTTTTGCCACATTGCTTATTCCACTCTCCTTCCAACTTCAAACCTTCATCGCCAAATATGCGGAACGGGCTACAAAACATAGACTGATAGAGGTGGGACCTGCAAATTACATGATTGAAGCGTCAGCTTTCGCCTCGAAGGCTCGACCGGAGGAGACTGTCAGCTGCATGCATTCGCATCGTGCTTACCATATGAGATCCTGCACGACTGCCTTCCGGACCAGTCGTTGACCGGGTTGCTTGCCAGCAGTTAGGAGAACATCGTCTGTCCATATTTTCTGCTTCACCTTCCACTCTATCCGGCCAAGGTTTTCAACCATTTGATGCATTTCGAGGAACTGGGTCCGGATCTTCTCGTCCGACTTGCTTGGGATGCCCGAAGGCGTGAAGATCTCTCCTTCGTAGATTCCGTCGTCCCTCGTCAACAGGGCATCTTTGAGCTCTTTTACATCAGCATACAGTCGCTGCAATCGCTGCTTATGCTGCGCGTCCAGCTGTTCTTTATCTGCAGCGTACTGTTGCTCGAGTCTTGCGATCGTTTTATCATATTGGGCAATGGTGTTTTGCAAAGATCGGTGTCGGCTTCATCTTGGGCAATCTGCACAGAGTGTTCTAGCTCTGATATGTCCGTTTGATGCTTCAAGTGTAGAGCATCAATGGTAACCTTATGACCAGCAACGACAGTGCTTATTTGGTCATGCAAGTCACCCAGCTGTCTTCGGTGCTCTTCTTCGTTCCTCTCAAGCTGTGCGTTTCAGCTGGTCCGAAGCTTCTCCACTGTGTTGTCGTGGGTCTTCTTGACGTTCTCGACTTCTCGTCTGGATCTAGCCTCCGCCTGTTCGAGAGCTTTTTGCAACTTATTGACGATCTCTGCATGATCTGCATCCTTTTGGGTGAGTTTGAACTTGTGTCGCTTTTCGATCTCGACAATATCACGCTTGAGTTGCCATTCGATATCGTTCTTTGCGATAGCAACGCGTCTGTGATCGTCCTTTGCCGACTGCAGTTCAGCGTCCTCCGAACGAAGTGCACGTTGGACTAGATATCGGCTCGAGCTCGAACGCGGTGACGTCAAGATTATGTATACATGAACACTACGAAATTCTGGGTGCTGTGGAGGCTTGCGGATACGTAGCACCAGTAGTCAAGGTGTTGGAGACGGGAGTCTTACATTCGCTCTCTTGTGTTGACGAAACCGATCCCGATCCGTTCTCTCCCGTCGTTCTCGAACGACAATCTGGCCGGGTTTCAAGATGACACTCGCTCCACATACCATTCGTGTGCCCTCTGGTTACGAACAATTGGTCGATTAGTCCTCGAGCCATTCGTCAGTCCAGAAACGCAGCGATACTTGCCTCGATATACCAGAGTTTGCGAGCTGCTGGCAAGATAAAGAGAAGCTGCAACTCTTTTGGAAGTTTGTACAACGCCCGGAGTTTTGTGAAGACGATGTTGAGACGATTCTTGCCTTGCTTGAGCCATCTGGAACCAGATGGATGAAAGATGCAATTCCTCAATTCAAACGTGTAACGGCAAGGAACCCTGACGTGATCGCCGTCTTTGGAATGTGTCCGGTCCAAACACTGGTCACTGACACAGGCGCTCCTACAACGGCAACAGACAAGAATGTCTCGGCCTTGGAACTCGACAAGGGACTGGGGCCTTCGGTCATATTTCTAGATATGCGAAAAGACTGTTGGCGTGCCCCGAAAACTGATCACTGTCGTCCCCCGACCGTGCTTGAAACGTTAAGCGGTGTTACCGCTACAGCAATGGGGTTACTTGTTGCCTCGAAGCTTTACAATATCAGATTTACTTCCATTATTACCATGACCAATTGCTGGAACGATGCGAGCCATGAGAGATCGAGTCTTCGCCTATTATATACCATGGTACCGGAACTTGGGCTGGAATTGCTGCCGTGGCTACATTCGCCCAAACATTTCGGATGGCTTGGTTGTGAGGAGATGAACCTCGAAGAAAAGAAAAATTCTGCAACTCGTGAGATTCTCAGACTGTGCGAAAGGCTGCATCGGTGCAAGATTCTTCCGGTACGATATTCCGTAGAGGACATCTACGAAAGTTGGTACTTGAAGTGCGCCTTGGATTTGCATGAGTCTGGTGAAGCGCAAGATATTGCTGAGAGGAAAGTCCCAGACCACTTGTGGAGCACCGGAGCCGAATGGGCTGCCGGATTTGACGTGCCGTACATTCCTCCCACGAAGCCCCGAGCCCCCCTAAAGAAGCCCCGAGCCCCCCCGAAGCCCAAGACAGCCGCCTACGACTACAAACCAGCGGTACCAGTTGCGCCTAATGATGTCAAAAGTATCGTCAAAGACACTTTGGACTTCAGATGCGAGTTCTGCAACTCAATACATATGAGCCAGCCGGCATTGAAACAACACAGGACCCGGGAGCATGGAGACAGACTCGGTGTGCCGCCAAAGAAACGCGCGAAGAAATCTTAAACCGCTCTGACCACGGGACGAGTTATTCTCCAGCATGCCGAACTTCCTGAGGGGCTTCTCGATTCGCAACAAAATCAAAAGAAAGAGAGTCCCGGCGGACAGTAACCCATTTGTCGATCATATTTCAGAGGCAGAACCATATATTGCTTACCTGAGCGCTGGCACGAACGTACCGAGGGCAGCAGAGCTCGGTGAAGGAAGAGGGAGACCCTTCGTGATCGAAGGGGGACCCGCGCTATTCCAACAGGCACTCTCAGCGGAAGCAGGCCACCAACCACTATCTCCGGAGGAAGAAGTGCAACAGCGCGTCTACGAGAATGATCAATGCCTTCGAGAGGAACAACGGCGAAGACAGGAAGACCAGCTGCAGCACGAGTGGCTGGAAAGAGAGTCCGTGGAGAAAGCGAAGGAGATTCAGCGACTTACAGTACGCAAGCAACAATCCGAAGCAGATCAAAAGGATATGAAACGGAAAGAGAATGCTTCGAAGGACAGCATCCGGAGGGCGCGCCACTTGATCCGGAAGAAATACCAATTCGACATATGGATTTGGCACAAGCGTAATGTCCAGAAGGCTGATAGGGAGGTTATCCTGGCAGATTGCCGACGTGCAGACGAGTTTCTGCAAGAGCTTCTTTCCATCGTCACCGTCTGGGAGGAAGATTTGTTCAGCAAGGAAGAATGGAAGGTGGTAAAGAAGATCAAGGAGGGTCTCGGTCAACCAAACCAGTATGCCGTCTGGGGTGACTTGGCTCCCTGGGATCGTGACCCTGGCGAGAAACGAACGTGACTTCAAGACTGCCATAGCCTTCAGCGTTGACTTTACCTCCTACCTCTTCCTCCGTTCGTCTTGCAATCGTAAGTAAGCCATTCCAACTCCGTATCTCAAGAGCTCTTCGCGCCGGCGAGATTGGCTGCAGGACCATGCTCATTGCCTGTCTGCCAGCGGCACGCTGAGTACACCTAGTGGGCGGCCTCTTGAGTGCATGCTCGCTGTATCGTCCTAGCGAGTCTGGTCGGTGGGCAGGCTTGCGGATCGCCGTACGCGACCTACGACCCAGTCAATCTAGGCGCTCCTCCACGCGTGCCGTCCTGTATTCAGCAACACGGGCTACTGGCTTCGACCCTATAGGTAGGGAGTTGCCAGTAAATATGGTGTGTTGTCAGGCAGGCCGCTACTGCAAGGCTGGGAGAAGGCATAGATAATGCGATGCGTTGGCACTATTACGCAGAGTCAACCGCATCGTCTAATGCGTATGCTAGACCAAGGCAACGCAAGGCTAAAGAACTTTGTGTCGTTGCATCTGAAGTCCCACTTAGCGGGGCGGAGTATTTCGGAGCATTCCTAGCCACGCCATTTATGCTTACGGGCAGGATCTTTGGTGGGCTCCGCAGGATTATCTCGGACCTCATGTCGCGAAATAGGCGCGTACTCTGCGAGCAGCATCGGATTCCACCTGGTGTCTTCTTGTGTTTGTACATATTGAACTATACATATCGTTCCGCTGGGCAGGATCCAGCACGAAGAGATGTCTAATTCAGCGCCTCTGTCGCAGCCGCCCGAGAAGCAGCATCCCCAGCTCCCGGAGTGGGAACATGAAGTCGCTGGCCTGGACGTCGCAGGCAAGCAGAATGCCACTCCACGAGGCTCGAGGGGCGCGGCGCTGTCGTCTAAGCTCGACAGAATGCTACCGCCGCACAAGAAATACCTTGGAATGCGCAGAAATGTCTTCCTTTGCGTTTTACTCGCCGTCGTGCTCGCGCTCCTTGCTCTAATCATCGGGCTTGCGGCAGGCTTGTCATCGGGATCCAAGTAAGTCGAATCCTAGCCAGCCCATAAATGCGCGCAGTGCTAATGCGTATAGAAGCGGCCAAAACCTCCCTCTCCCCACCACCGGCGGCAAATTTGTTGGCGACTTGACCTACTATCAAGCTGGTCTGGGTGCATGCGGAGAGACAAGCGACCAGAACGATGACATAGTCTCGATATCACATTTCGTTTTTGATGCTGCGGGCTCGTCGACAGATACGGGCGGGAACAGCAATGCGAATCCGCTTTGCGGCAAGACGCTTCGCGCGAGCAGATATGATGAACAGTATGGCGAGCAGCGGAGCGTGGATCTGAGGGTCGTGGATCGTTGTACGGGCTGTCAGCCAGAAGATATTGATACTACACTTGGCGCATTCGAGAAGTTGGCCGAGGAGGCGCTGGGCAGGGTTGACGTTACTTGGGCTTGGTTGGAGCCTGTAGCTACTGGGAAGTGAGTTGTTGAGACCTGAAGTGGTTTTCGAAGGTGTTCGATGTAGCACGTTGCCGACTGAAATGGTTTCGGGGCTTCGCTGTGTCCTGGCGGAAGGCGTCAACCCTCTGAGCATCCCCGCAATCCAGGCTACTCAAAAGCCTTTCAGATTGGATGAGTTTGCGTGAACACCGGAGGCAATGGCAGGTGCTAGAAACTAGATTTGGGACAAGACAGGGCTCCTGGACAGGTCCTGCTCATAAAGGAAGCATGCCGTCCTTGGTCCGTGGATGGAGTAGCCAAAGCTGGGTTGAACGGTGAGAGTGAGAGTCGCGTAAGCGGAACAGAATGGTAAGGTGCCGCACGACTATCACATGGCGATGCGGAGTAAGGCGCCATTTGCTACCCCAAGCATGAGCGTAGATGGGGAAGGAGCAGCCAAAGTTCTGTTCATACCTTCCAATCGCTGTCGGCAAGTACTCCTGCACAAGACTTTATTCCGACCTCACTTGTTATTGCCTTCCAATCATGATCATATTGTGATCGTGATCCCGACCCGGTTGTTTGTCCCGATGCCGAGCACCTGCACTGCACTGCACTTATCTTCCGCCACCATACATATGCGTTGGCGAACTTGCCATTCTCATTGCCGATAAAAGCTTGCGATTGCGCGAATACATGCTCTCTCGCCCACAACCATACCATTAACCTAAGATTCTTGACGTACCATCAACACGAATGCAAAACTGGAGACAGCACACCTAAAGACATCTGCCCTCCGCTCGAACCATGCCCGACCACCACGCATACGGCAGACACGACAATCACAAAGGCATCTTTTTCGTCGTCACCATCCTCACGGTGGGACTATGCAGCATCTTCCCCATGATGTGCTTCAAGAACCACAGCGCCAAAGAGAAAGCCAAGAGACGGGAAGCGAAGGCGGAGGTAGAGCACGCACAGCGACGCCAGCAGCAAGCCGAGGAGCAAGTGGAGGATATGATGGCACCGAGGAGGCCGAGCAGTCGCGTGTGCTCTCCCACGACCGCTCACATGCCACACCATCGGCATCATCGACACCACTCCACGGCGCCGCGAGACCGCTACGACGGCCGGGGCCGCAGATACGACAGAGAGGAGGAGGAGGACTCCGACCGGAGTTAGCAACACCGTCGCCGTTCACCTCGACGGAACACCTACGACCGTCACCTGGATCGGGAACGACAGGAGCGTCATCACGGGAAAGCGCCGCCACGGCGATACCACCACAGCTCATGGGAGCAGGTGTTGCAGCCAATGCCAACGTTCTAGCCTCTGACACCCCGGAGTATGCCATGTTTATAAACGACGCAGCCTATCACGCCAACGAGCAAGCTGAGGGTTTGCCATCGCCCGCATTCCTGTCACCGCTCTGGAGCACACGGTGAGTTGTAAGGCAACATCCTCCATCAATGCCGCTTTGCTGACACGCAACCACCAGTGAACAATCACCATCGCCGCCTACTAGCGGCTCGGACCCTGACCAACCACCGCAGCCAACGCCGGAGTCTGGGTCTTCTCGCACCACGGCATCGTCGTTCAGGTCTTATGCGAGCAGCTTCGCCCCGTTACTACGCAACAATCGAAACGATACTCGATTGCTGAAGAGGACAAGCAAGCCTTCTGCGCATCTGGGCAAACGATCATCTACAGTACACCCGCCAAACGTGCCCGCTCGCTCTCCATCCTACTACAAGCCGAAGGTAGTCGAAGACTCT
>JAABUL010000136.1_pt1 | contig 149386 bp, 258 predicted proteins | sample 5559151 | NCBI WGS metagenome assembly JAABUL01 (sample SAMN10711876, study PRJNA513368) | rock metagenome | isolation source: Antarctica rocks | place: Antarctica: Victoria Land, Pudding Butte sud | reverse complement strand
GGGCGTGTGATGTGCCACAGCACGGAGCGTTCATTGGGAACGGCAACCCTGCGTGCGCCTTGTTCATTCAATGACCAGACGCCACATGCCAGCCATGAGCTGTGCCCTTCACCGCCTTGCTGTGCCAGCATTGATGCCGAAGACACACCACCCAAAACCAGAAGGTCATACAACACTTCCTTCAGTAGTTATTCTGGTGACTACTCGATTGGGCAGTCGTCGCTGTGGCCAGACACTCTTTTTCCGAAACTAGAGCTCGGGCAACGACTAAAGCAGACGTCGTGAGTTGGTCTGCCGAAGCCCAAGAGCCCAGCAGTCCACAAGAGTGCATGCCGAAGACATGGTCCCGCCGATATGTCCGCCATATGTGACGCTAGCATAATGCTGGCAGCATGTGCGATGTAGTAGTGGGACACATAGGAAGGTTGTATGCAGCGGTAAGGTGCAGTCTTGCTTCATCGTGCTCAGCTTTACCATGCGCCACTGTAGCCTTCGGCCGCACCGACTTGAGAAAGATGGGCAACGATGACACTACAAACTCTACAAAGTCTAAACACCGTTTGGGCAAACTGACAAGCGAATGTCCAGTCCGCAGTATTCATATCCAACCACCAAAGACATGCACAACATATCCAGTGCTGCACTGAGGCCTGCACGAATGATTGACGCCACTGCCCAACGACACACTACAAACAAGGAGGTGCGCACTCCAGGATACACCTCACTACCGGCCTGTTACGCTCCAAATTCCACGCATCTCCTACCCTTAGGAATTCTGCCAGTGCCTGTAGTTTATTTGGCGAGCTCATGCATGCAAGGATATCCTGACGATACATAAATCCCCGGTGCTGCTGGTGTGCGCGAACGAAATTCGAAGGAAGTTGGGCATCTGCAGCATCACCCCGGGGCCCGACCCTGACAATATTCCTGATGCGTACCCATGTGCATCACCACAGTCTTTACTCGTACTTCGTCCTGCCTTCATCTTCGAAGAGCTCACTCACAGACGGTGCTGGTGCTGCTACCTCTGCGGCGTGTGCCGTGCCAAATATTACCGGTCACTACATGTGTCTGTGGCGGTGTACAGGATGAGTCAGCCAGACTGTTGCGGCGGCGGAGGTGGCGGTGGCGGTGAAGGCGGGCTGCCGCCGCTGCTGGCATTGCCTGAAGTGGCTGGTGGCGGCGGGGCCGTCGTGGGTGTGCCGCTGCTTTTGCCTGGGGCCGGCGGGGCAGCCACCTCTCCGCCGCCGGTCGCGATGCTGGTCGCAGGGTTTGCCGCAGTGCCTGCGAGCGCGTTGACAGGCCAGGGCTCATCCTCACCGCATCACGTGGCCACTATTTGATCGCCTGCTCGGCTGCTGCTCGCTGCTGCTGGCAAGTCACTGCTGCGACCCGACTCGGCTGGTCCGTATGAGCAGGCGCCAGCCCCATTGCCACATGCCAGCTGCTGCTCAAAACCAGGGATACCCAGCCGAAACACGAGTTTTTGACGACGCGCTTCTTGAACAGGGACGGCATCCAGATGTACGAACCCCAAGCCAATCACTCATTAGGAACCCAATTTTCCACCTGGAGCTGGGGGGATGGCGCCGGCGCTGTCCGGGGGTCCCTCGAAGGCTTGCACGACGTCTTGCGCCGCCGTCAGGTTGACGCCATCGCGGGCAGGGTTGACGGTTTTGCCCTGCAGTATACAGCAACGCTCCACGTCTGGGGCAATTGAGAAAGCCAGCGTGCACACATGTTGCTGCTTTCGCAAGCAAAGCCAGCAGGATTCGCTGCAAGAAGGCATGTGCAGGCCGAAAGCAGAGCTGGATATTAAACTTACTGATTTTGTTCCAAAGCAATTTCGCGGGGCAACGCCTCACCGAGGGCTGAATGTCACCGGGCTCAGAGATATTGAACTGCACGCGCGTCTGCAGTGTTCCCGTCTGCGCGTCTGCACAGACCGGACACGTATCGTCAGACTGCGAGCATGCATGAGGTGATGCATGCATGTTTTTGGTGTCGCCTTGCCCGCCCTCTATTGACGCGCATGCACATGTTCAATGCGCAAAACAGTGCGCCTGTCGGTATGGATCTCTGTGTGTTCATTGAGCGCACTGTAAGGGATGCAGTCTGCTTGAGTGACCTGCGAGGACCACGGCACCCTTGTGAACATTGCCGGGTACGGCAGCAAAACTGTTTTCTGGACGGCCGCACTGGATAGTTCTGATTGCAGGCTGCACGCTCAGCTGCCAGTCGCAGCCTGGCGGTCTGCATATTGTCATGGTGGATGCAGGATGCACTACAAACAGACATGGGTCGGAGTTCCTGAACCCTGTGTGAACGCAACAACTCACAACGTCGCCGTTGTTTGCAGTGATGCGGATGTCTCTGCACGATGAGGCAAACATGCTTCACCTCCCTGCACAACCGTTCATTCCTGCCCCTTTTGGCAGGGGCACCAGTGCGTGGCACAGCCGGCAGCCATTCGCAATTTGGGTACGATGGCGGCCGAAAGGGGAACAGCAGGTCGAACTACTGAGGATGCAGCATGGATTTCAGGCGGCAGCGGGTTTCTGCACGGGTTTGAGGATGTATGACTCACATGGGGGGCTCCGGAGACTGCGGCAGCTCCCAGGTTGCGCCCCAGACGTTGTTCATGGAGCGCTTGGCTGGAGGCCAGACCGATATAGCGAAAGCTAGGTGGAGGTACTGCAGGACGCCCACTGCATGTACAGGAATGTGACACGGCAGTGCACGCACACACTGAACTGCTGCACAGTCAAAGTCTGGCGCACAGTCAGCTTGGCCGGCCGCAGTTGTAGTTCCGGCGGCTGACAATGGAGTTCATGCCACAAGTGGGAGGTGCCATGTTGAGACTCACGTAAATTTTCAGTCGAATCCGCGCATTGCCGCCGTAGTTCGAATCCACAATCACAACCTGGAAGAAGATAGCATGACAATTTGGGCAGCCAGACTCGGCTCACGAAGACATGGTTTTGAGGAAAGTGACAAGCAATCGGCACCTGTATGCAAAGCAGGCGTGCTGTCGCATCGCATGCACAATGCAGACAACTAGTCACCAGGTCAGTGGGCGGCGCGCATTCGACGCGGCGGAACTGGATATTGATGCGCCCGCCGCTGGGAGACGGATTGGCGATCTGTAGGTGGAAACATGAATGCATGAGCAAGGACAATCGCTGGTGTGTTCCTCGTGGCTTCTGCCGCCAGGCGTATGATATCTGGTGTCTTCCAAGCAGAGTACCGCATGGCTTTTGTAGCAACTGTACATCTAGAATAATTTATGTCACGGTGTGCGCAGGTAGTGAGCAGGCAGGCGTCAAGGCGCAGGACCCAAGGTCATCTGGCACAAAGACAAATCTGGCGGCAGACCGTTTCATCTGCGGGACACAAGAAACATGGGAGAAAGCGAGAAACGTTTAATCGAGTCAACTGGCGCACTATCTCCCAGGTCAGATTGAGCTGTGTGCTGGCGCACTCCGGGCAGCTGTCGGTGGTCACCGAAGCTTCAATAGCAAACAAGAGAATCCTGAGCTTCGGAAGTGACAGGAAGTGACAGGAAGTGACAGGCGCCACACCTTTTCCCAGGTGAGCGCCTGCAGATCCAGCTGGTTGCTAGCGCACTCCGGGCAGCTGTCCGTGACCATCACGACCATGGCGCGCCGCGCCGGGTCGGCTTGGCAGCTGCCGGGCTTGCTACCCAGGGGCCCCTGTGAATGAATCACGAGACAGCTCATGACAAACGCCAGTAGTACATGACACAGGTGTAGGATGCGGCGCGCTGCGCCCCGTCGGCGTTGCAGCTGCCTGGCTTGCTGCTGAGCGCCCAACAAATGCATCAAGAACACGTTTCAGATGCTGAAATGGAGCCGCGTGCTCAATCAACCAGAATGAAGTGCCTACGCCGGGTTGGTGGTGCAGCGGCGGCAAGTTTGAAACAGATAGCTAAGGAGCAGATAGGCAGCTTCCCGGCTTGCTGTCCAGAGGGCCCTGCACATGAATCACAAAAGAAATCAGTCTTTTAAGATATGTTTTCTTCATGTCCCAAGCCGGGTCAGAGATGCAGCTTATCGGCTTGCTGCCCAGAGGGCCCTGCACGATCACATAGGTAAGTGAAAAATCAACAATAGGGGGATGTGAGGGCCTGACATGGGCTCAGGAGCCGCCAGATGCGCAACCACCTTTGATCGGCGTCACAGCTGCTTCTGCAGCGTGAGGCTGCCCGGCAAACCACGCCAACAAGCTGCATGCGCTTTTCGCCTAAAAAGCGGAGGTCCGCAAATGGGCAGGGTGAAGGCCGCCGCATGGTCATGACGCAGCAGCTGCAGGAAGGAGAACTTTTCTGCGGACTGCTGCCCAGGGAGACGTGCGCCGGCAGAAATGGTGAAGTCCAGTCACAGGTACATTGTGAAGACTGGTGTGAAGAAACCCGGTGCTCCAGACACTGCACCTCGAAGCACTCCCCACAGGCCTGCGCACAAGCATGAAGAACTGCTTACAGAGGTAATATTAAGTGCAGTAATGCAGGAAGGCGGTGGAGGTCAAACGGTTCGACCACACAAGGAGCACTCCGCTTACAGCAGCTTGATGAAATGTACGAACGTGAAGAGAAAATTCACCTGCTGCGGCTCGCTTTGGAAGTAGTGGTTGGCGGTGGCGAGACCCGCGACGGACCAGTAGGGATAATCGCCGCGCGGCAGCTGTGAATTGTACATTGAACGATTCCGTCCCGTTTTGACCGTGCGAATGTATGAGCTGGACACGCAACAGCATCCAGAGGCATGTCAGCGGGCGCAGTGCGTAATTGCTTGAACAAATACACTCACCAAACCATATCCGCACGATCCCTGTCCACGTCAGGTCAAGGGTCCTCAGCGACAACTGCCAGAGCCTTGCGAGATGTTTTGCCGGCCGCCGCCGCAGTCATCGCCCCGCCGGCTCGCCTGCGGCCAAAGAGAAAGATATAGTCAACCAAGGACATCCTGTGAAAGCAGTTTTGATGGCCGCACAACAGCAGAAGCAGCAGCGCTGTCGTGAGAGTCAGCATGAAGATCTTGCAGGCCGCCGCCATTGCGCCATCGCCCCGCCGGCTCGCCTGCAGCCAAAATGACAGATGGATGAGGCCTTCCCAGCCGACCGTCGCATTTTCTGCCAAGTCCGGGTCTGGATCTGATCGGAAAGGATGCGGAGCTTCACAAGCAGCAGGTGCTTTCTCTGCTCCGTTCACAGACCGAGTCTGACCACCTCAGTAATCGAGTTGCTGGTGCCAGTTCCGACGCTGACATGCAGTACACGATATCGTCCGGCGACAGAAACAGGAGGTCTGGCAGATTGCTGCGCGCTGGCAGCGTCAAGTTCAGCATAGGACAGTGCACAACCAAGTGAGTGTCGGGAGAATCAGGCGAGGACAGTTGGCCGGCACGTCCGAAAGGCAGAGTGATCGGCGGCCAGGAGACTCGGCACGCAGAGCAGCAAGTCGCTTCATTGGACTCGCCTCTGTGTTGACTGGGCTCGCCCTGCTGTTGGACGGAGCAGGTTGGCCGCAGGCAAATTATTCGGCGGCTGGCTGCGATCAGAGCGAGGCAAATCAGAGGCCAGCACTGGCGACTCCGAGCATGTTGATCTGTGGACAACACCACGGGTCAAGGGCTGAAGAGCCGCTCAATGACCGATCCACGCGGTATCAACGGCGGTGCTTCAGTCAGGAGTGAACGGTTTGACGCACCACACGCGAGCACGTAATCCAGGGTACGTAGGCCTTATCAGCCGATGCCTGCCAGGCCCTGCGCCCGGTGGCACGTTTGCTCCAGCAGACACAGTGGCGGCGGGCGGCAGATCGTGGAGTGACGGGCAAACAGCTGAGTGGTGTTCAGGAAGAGACGTGGGGTACGGCTGGGGTCAAATGTGCACGGTCCAGAGGCGCTGTAATAATCGGCCAAACGCTGTCCAGGTGTCGTGGCTGCCGAAGATAGTTGCTCCAGCATGATCAGGGGGCATTTGAGGCGGGGAATCAATCTGTCGGAGGCTTCATTCTGGCTGTCCGACTCACAGCCTGCTCAGTCGGTCTTGGGGGGCAAGGGGCAGAGTGAATGACACCGACAAGGGGAATTGGACGAAGACAGGACGGGGCTCGCCACGGATGACTCCAGCAGAGAGCTACAAATCATCACTTCCTCATCCTCCTCATCCTCACTCGGCAGTTGTCAAACCAGTCATGACTGTGATATCACAAGTGCCCGCGGCGGTGCCCCGCTGCCACAGCGCTGTCCGAAACCAAAACCCTGGAACCCCTACGCCACACACAAGCCCTCGCCCACGTCGTGCAGCAGCGGCCGCTGACTTCTGGAGCCCACCCTCGATCACACGTAGCCCTTGCCGATGGGGTTGACCTCCCAGGCCGCCTGCGCCTCTTTGCCCCACGGTAGGTTGCATGCCTCCGCCTGCCGCCGCTTGCGCTTGCGAGGCTGCCAATTTTCCACCACCTCGCACTGCCAGAACTTGGGCGTCTGCAATAAGGACACGAAGGTGACATCGACAAAGGATCAGTTTGCATGCATCCGCCTGCCGCCGCTTTTTCTTGCGCAGCTGCCAGTTTACCACCACCTCGTATCCCAGAAGTGCTGCAGGCACGACACAAGCGCATTTAGCTACGACTTGAACCCCAAATTGTGGTGAGAGTCGAGGCCCTGGTCTCTGCCGCTTCGCCCAGCCAGAGCTTGGGCGTCTGCCCACGCAAAACATGCCCATTCCAGCCAAGCTGCATCGCTTGCACTTGCTGTGCTGCCGGTTGCCTGACGTCTTGCACCGCCAGGAGCCTCAGTGACTTTGCGGCCGCATCTGTGGCGCCGCCGCCGTCGTGGTCATGTCGTTGCCAGACCATTGAATCAGGGCCGGTCGTGGCAGTTTGCTCCCAAATAGCCTTGCGTGCGAGCATCTGAGACTGTCGTGCTGCGGCAGGGCCTGAAGCCAGGGCAGTTTCGCACGGCACTGGTGCCGCTCCGCCTGTTGCCATCAAAACATGTTGGAAAATTATGGGAAGATGAAAGCATTGCAGAGTGGTTGCCGCGCCACACCTTGCGCTCGTCTTTGCAGGAGTAGATTTCCTTGCCCCGCAGGTACGGGTAGTACCTCGCCAGCAGGTCCTCATCCTGCGATGCAGATCATTTTTCCCGGAAAAGCAATTGTACGAAAACGTTTCCTGTTTTCTGCAACACCATGTCAGCAGCTCCTCGTCCTGCGCGCACTGCACAAATCTGATCGGATTGGAATCTGATCTGATTGGAGTGTGTCATGAAAGGGCAGAAGGGGCTCCGGCGGGCAGGCGGACATGTTGGGCTGCAGGTACAGTGCCCGGCTTGCAGGTGGTGGTCTCAGGGGCGCGCAAACCACAGCAGCGGCTGCGTCAGCAGGACTGTGAACTGCAGGAACAGCAGCAAGGCCATGCGATGCAGATGTTCATGGTTGGGCACTTGTGGGAAAGGGCGACTTTCAATTTGAATGGGCGACTTTTAATTTGGATGCGCGCACAGGCATCTGCACCTGCCTCAGGGTGGGTTCGCGACCGCAACATGCCCTGAAGTTTCCTTGAGAAAAGCCTCACGTAATTGGGGCGCTTGTGGGGGAACCCGAACTCGGCGAGCATGCGGTCCCAGTTCATGCAGCGCGCCTCCTCGCTGCGGAAGGGCTGAAAGTCCTGCAGCGCCGCATACTCCCGCAGCAGATCCCGCAGGTACAGTCGCACGTCTTCGAGGCGCAGGTGCTCGTCCAGGAACTGCAGTGAGACAAGGGAGGAGCACAGTGAAGATGCATGAATGTATGGAAAGCCTATTCAGCGATATCAGGTGGAGAGCCGCTGCTCGCGCAGCAGATCCCGCAGGTACAGGCACACATCCTCACGGCGCAATTGTTCGTCCAAAAACTGCGATGCACAATAATGAGATTCAAAACAAATTAACGAGAAGAATTGAAAGGAGAAGGCGAAAGCTCTGCGGTGCGCTATTCTCCTGCAGCAGGTCGCACAGGCACAGCCCACTGCAGATTTTTGCACGAACCTGCTGCGCGGCTTCCCGCTGATGTGCACGGTGTAGGGCGGCTGCCCCAGCTGCGGCGGGGCTGTCAGATTTCGAAGGGTCTATCGACCCTTGACAGAAAAAATGGAAACACAGGGCAAATCATGCCTGCTGCGCGGCCTCGCCAATCTCGGAAGGCCTCAAACGGCTGCCCCAGCCGCGGCGCGGCCGCCAGTCGTCCGGCGACACCTCGTCACGGCCGCCCAGCGGCGTTGCCCAGGGTTTAAGGTCCCGCACAAACTGCACCGCCGCGTCCTTTTCGGTGGTTGTGATGCTGCCCGCTGCTTCCTCCGCGTCCTCTAACTCCTCCTCAGCTTCCTCTGCGTCGATTCAAACCAGAAGTCATCAGCATAAACGGAATGGTAATATTGATGTTAGGTTGGACCCAGTGACAGACACCTCGTCGTGCCCCCCCAGCGGCATCGCCCATGGTTCGAGGTCCCGCACAAGCTGCACCGCTGCGTCGGTTTCCGTCTCCGTGATGCTTGCGGCCTCCTCGCCTTCCTCTGGCGCCTCCTCGGCTCCCTCTGCAGGGTCTAAAACCACATGTAAATAAGGAGTTCCGTTCAGTCCCGGCATGAATTGCACCGCCGCGCCGTTTTTCGGTGGTCGCGCGATGCTGCCCGCTGCCTCCTTCGCCTTCCTCGGCTTCCTGCACTTGTGCCCCCTGTGCCGTGCTGTCACGGCTTCTGCCGCTCGACCCTGCGCCTGCTCGGCTTCCGCTGCGGCACCTGAAGAGAAGTCGTTGGAAGCACTTGTATTTCCTTCGCAATTGGACTTTTGCACCGTTGCGTCCTGTTCCGCCAAGGTGATGCTTGATACTTCCTGCGTCCTGCGCAGCCTGCTGCTCGTTGCCCTCCTCTGCGGCGGCATTGGAGCCGCAGACTCTCAGCTTGTCCTCCTCACAGCACAGATGCTGGTGGATGCGGTCAGGGCGCACAGCTCTCAAGCGCTAGGACAGCGCACACGTGGCCGGGCTCATCAGCAGCGTGCCGGAGTGCCGGCGCAAGAGGCGGCAAATGATTCCGGCGCGACTCTGCCCGTGTCACCGCCGGCACGCTGCTGCCAGCCAGATGGCAACTGCCACGTCTACGGCCACGAACAAACTTATCACAATCAGAAGGTTTTGGGAATGTAAGGGTTGCCGCGGTCCAGTAATCCTCCCGACTGCCTAGGCGCGTCAACAGCTGCAGTTCAGGCGTGCCACAAATATCAATCAGACTTTGCGACCCAGCCCACCTTCCACATGCCAGCTGTCCCGCTCCTGCGGCTGAGCGGCAGCCGCCTCAGCCGCCGCATTAGCCACCGCTCCCCCCATGCCGCTGCCGCCGCCGCCGCCATCCTGCCCGCCTGCTGCCGATTCCTCGGCTAGCAGCGCACGCGCCCGTCGCTGCAGCAGCCGCCGCCTCCGCCACGCCTCCGCATTTCCGTCACCGCCAGCGCTGTTGCCAGTGCTGTTGCCGGCCGCGCTGCCAGCGCCGCCCTGAGATGATGACGTTCTGTCACCGGCTGCGCCGGCGCCCGGCGCGCTTGCCGCTGCCGCGGCGGCTGCCTCCTCTGCCACCAGCTGTTCCATTTCCCGCAGCTGCAGCGGCACAGATGCGCAATCAGTGATGCTGTTGTGCGAGCACCAGAGACACTGAAGCGCTGGAGCAAGTCCAAGCAATCGCCCCTGGGAGAGCGTTTACATGCACGCATGCTTTGATCGATTTGGGTTGTTTTGGATGAGTTTCTAATACATTTCGGAAGAGTGTTTCCCCTTTGAAGAACACTTGTATACGTCACCTTGTTCACGACATCGTCGCACATGTCAGGCCCGTCAGCAACTTCCACGAAGTGCACGCCCGGCTGCAGCGCGCGGCTCCACCACTCGTAGTAGGTCATACGCGGCGCCAGCAGCGGCGAGCCGCACACCAGCTTCTGCCGCAGGTTGGACACGTACGCCCGGCTCTCGATGTACATGGAGAACCTGCGAGGGAATGCATGTCCAAGGGTGTTCAATGTGTTGAGATAGGTCCGACTGAAATTGGATGTACCAGCAGCGGGCTGCCGCGCGCCAGCTTCTGCAGCGGATTCGGAACATAGGCCCGGGTCTCGATGTACGTGGACAACTCAGAATAGGCAACGCCGTCAGATTGTGAGTGGCGGAAGAGGTCGCTGCCGGGAATGCCGCATTCGACCCCCTGGCGTGTGCTGCAGATGTGAAACGCGCGGCTCGCGGTGGAACCAGTGGACGTGAATGGAGACGGCGCCTCCAGGCTGGTAGGCAACACCACAAGGAAGGAAGGCGCCCGCCAGGATGTGTGTTCAGTGTCTATCTCAGTGTTCTGCCTTGATAACATGCATCGTGTCCTCGACGCTCGCAATGCTGCCCACCTGAAGTCGCAGGTGTTGGCGAGCGTCATGTTGGGTGTGTCCAGATCGAAGAGCGCTGCGTCTTCCTCCCTGCCTGCTTCCCGCAGCTGCTTTGGGCACTCCGTGAAGCGCCGTCTGCACGTCAAACATATGTGTTCAGAATGTGATGGATCTGTGTGCCCAGGCAGAACAAGGCTACCTCTTCAGCCATTCGGCAAGTGGTGAAATGGTGCATCGCCGCCTGCTGACTAAATGCACATGCAAGCAGCAGGTGTGTCGTAGTTTTCAAGGTTGTAGAGGCTCAGCACTTTTTCGCAGCAGCTTGGGCAAACACTCCTGCGGCTCTTTCAGGCAGCCAGCACCCAAGCAGCCTGCACGCCGATTGCAGCCTTTGGCCCGCAGAACGCAGTAGCACAGGCTGCAGATCAGCCAGCAAGCACTGCTTGGAATAGCCCAGGCTCGTTCCTGCAGCACTGCCGTGCGTGATGCAGATGCAGCAAGCGCTTTGGAGCACAACAAACAAGCGCACCCATCATGGGCCACGCTTGCCAAGGGCCGGAGCATCTGAGGTCGCATGGCGCGGACGCATGCTGGACCTGGAGCACCCTTTGCGCGACCAGCTCAGACAAATGTTCACCGAGGGACTGCGGTCTGGATGACCTAGGCAAACAGAACATGCAAGCAGTCGATGCACCTGGCAGGACCCGCGCCACCCCTGGCGCGAGTAGCTCGGGTAGGCTTGGGGTGTCGACACATTTTCTTCTGGTGTCTTGGCCATGGAGTAATGCGGCCTGGCCTGCACATGCTCGCAGCCAGGTTCAAATGCATGTCCGTGTCGCTAGCCAGTCGTTGACTTGTCCACCTGAGCTCGTCGCGCGAGGGGTGCTGCGGGTCCTGCGGCCGCGCCAGGCACCAACTGCATTTCCGGCTGTTGGCACAGCAGAGTGCTTCTCTCTATTGGACGGGCACCGATTGCGTTTCCGGCTGTTGGCACAACAGAGTGCTTCTCTTTATTGACGGGGGGACCAAAGTTTACCTGAGCTGGTCGCGCCAGGGGTGCTCCGGGTCCTGTGTGCGACCGCGCCATGCGACGCCCGGCTTGCGCGCGGCCAGTGGGATGCCAGCGTATTTCGCCTTCAGAAAGTCCGCCTGCTGCGGCCAGCCCACCACCAGGCCGCCCGCCGCGTCTGCAGGAAGGGAGAGATTCTGGCATTCCCAAAATTGAAGGTTGGTTCCTCAGGCCTGGCTTGGTTGCCGCCAGTGGCAGCGTATTTCGCTTCCAGATAATCCGCCTGCTGCGGCCAGCGTACCACCAGGCTGCCCGCAGCATCTGCAGGGCAGTAAAGAGCTACGACATGGGATTTTGAAGACTCTGCAAGGCCACCCGTCGCGTATGCAGGGTTTAAAGCGCAGCGGGTCAAGGGCGCGGCGGGTCAGGGCATCGGGATTTGGCATCGTTATTCGGCAGAGCCCAGTGACTGTGTGCCGGCGCAGCTACGGACCACGTGTTGGCGGCTGGCCTGACCACCAGGAGGGACCATCGACTGCCGCCAGGCCTGCTGAAAACCAGTTGAAAGGTGGCGTCCGGCAAGGGGATGTCCCAGTACCTGCTGCACTGTTCAAGATGAGGTGTTGAGGGTTTGGACTCTTTGGCGCCGTGCACTGTGGACGCACCATTCAACCAGGAGTGTTCGTGGCCGTAGAAGGTGAAGTCCGGGAAGGGGATGTCCCAGTACTTGTCGGCGCTGTTATAGCCCAGCATCGGCGTCGGCCGCTCCTGCGGCGACGCAAAAAGGAGGGGTCAACAGCCGTGCCGCGCCTGCTGGAAGTACCGGACAGCTTATTTGCGGCTTTGATAAATTTCGTGGGTCGAATATCATGGGCGTGTGAAGCGCCGAAATCTCTAGCATAGGCGCTGAAACGCTCCAAGGCGCATCGAGTCGAGCTCCCAGGTGAGATGCAACAGAAACAGCCCGCCGCGGCAAGCTGAAGAACCGACAACCCTCTGGCGCAGTATATCTGACGGCATCTCGAAACGCACCCGGTGCAGCTCCATGGGGCGCTTGTAGTCTACGGTGTCTGGAGACCGCTTGACGCATGGGAAGTCCGCCGTGTGCACCACCGCATCCACGTCCGGGATCTGCTTGACGGCGGCAATGAATTGAAAACTGGGTAGTGTAGCAAGCTACCTGTCATTCAAGCCTGGCTGCATCGGCACGTGGCCAGCGCGCAGCCAACTGCCAACGACAGGCGCTTTCCACTCGATACACCAAATGGGAGGGGTCGCACCTGGCCGGGGAAGGCGCGCAACACGTCCAGCAACGCAAAGATGACGAAGGGGATGTGGCCCTTGGCCGACGTGTTCCCTGCGCGGCACAGTTGGTTTCCCTGTTTTCATGCATGAACACACCCGAGTGGGCTGTCACCAATACCAGAGAGGACCTGCTGTCAGCCTCATCTTTGTGCAGCAGCATGCCAAGAACTGACTGTGAGCGCCGCCCCCGGCCCGCCGTGCAGGCACGCTTGCCAGGGGCAGAATCAGGCCATTTCCAGGGAGCTTAGCCCCTGAAGCCCGGCGCCTGACGCCTCCCCAGTCTGCCCACAAAACGCCATACATACATGCTTCCTGTCATTCGATGTGTCAGGGTTTCAGGGTGGTCTTTGCGCGGCGCACCAATGCCGAGCTTCATGGGGAACCAGCCCTGCTTGGTGCGCCTGGTGCGGAAGTCGACCCACAGCCGGCCCCGCAGGATCTGGAAGCGCAGCACGTCCCCCGCGCAGTAGCCTTGGAACAAGGCCGATGCATTGCGCACATCCTCCTGTACAGGAGCAGCCATCACACGGTGGTTATACAACACAATGAACGCCTGAGTGAAGCATGCGTTGCCGGAGCAGTAGCCCTGGGACAGCACCAACGCGTCGCGCACATCCTCCTGTGAAGTCCAGTGAGAATCTCAAGTCAACACTCCAGTGAATCTCAACTTCACATCTGTGACACTTCAATTATGTCATGCTGGACAGGAGCCCTGCAGCAGCGTCGCCGCATATCTCCTGTCGCAGGCGCCAAGGGGCGTTGATTCAGACGACGGCCAGCCAAACCATAAAGGCGGGATCCACTGAAATGATAGGATGGACATGTCTCTCGTCGTTGCCCACCTGAGTCATGCCGCCGGTCGCCACCCAGCGCTCTAAGTCCTTTCGGACATAGTCCGTCTGTTCAGGTGTTTCAGCAGGATCAAAGGCTATTCTTACAATAAGATTATATAAAACAAACCACTCCCACCACACGACAGTTGTACTCACCCTCATGATGCCACGAGGGCTGCAGGTAGTAAGATCTAATGCAGCCCACTGAAGTCACATTGACTGCAGTGCTGCAAGCAGCCTTCCGCACCCGGGTTATGCCGCCGGCCGATGCCCAGGGCTCGAGGTCCTTGCGGATCCAGTGCAGGTAGTAGGAGCGTTCTCCCGGCGCCGCCCGCCCGCCGCGCGCCATTGGATCGCCGTACGCGGTCTCGTTGCGCGCCCTGTGCCGCGGCTCGCCATCGGGCCACCTGCGTCCGCCGCAGTGTTGATATCTGGCATCCAGGACATCGCGGATGGGCACATCTGTCGCAGTCTATGACGCGAAATATGGACGCAGAGGCCGCATCAGCCACAGGGTGTCTCAGTCGAAAGTGCGCGCTGATGACGCAGATGGGAGGCCCTCTTGAGGCCCTGTGTTGCGGGCGGCGGCAGCGGCACATTCTTTTGCACCTTTGCAAAGTCGAATGCGTGTGATATTTATGATCAGGCTTGTCAAAAGCACACCAATAGCGCAAGTACGCCGCCCACTTGAGGTCTTCCTTTGCTGGAGGCGGCATCGTATGTTGATCCGTCGGAATGTATTTTTTGAGGAGTTTTTCAACTCCACTCGGGCTTGTAGAGACCCCACCAGTAGCGCAGGTAGGCCGCCCGCTTTAGGTCCTCCGGCGTCGGCGGCGTCGGCGGCGGCGGCGCGGGCGGCGGAGGTGGCGCTGGCTTTCTTCGCAGCGCCGCGGCGGCCAGCCGTCCCAGCGCCGACCGCTTGCGCTTTGCGGGATGTGGCACAGCGCCTTCGTCTGCACATTCCGAATGTTGAGGCTGTCGTCGAATGACTCACAGCGCCGACCTCTTGCGATTCAAAGTGGGATGAGGTGGAGTTAAGTGCTGGAACTCGTGCAAGTGACCTGAAGTCTTGACGCCTTGGATCTGTTGCACCATGTCTTGGAAATCAAGAGCTCCCTATAAATTATGAGCGCGCTTAATAGAGTCCCTTCCGCCTCACTTTCCGCCTGCTCCAGGGTGGCCCGCGGCTGCCGGAAGTCGTATAGGTGACTGCTGCCGAGTTTGTGTACTTGTTGCGAATCACGTCCGTTGTCCAGTCTGTTTTCTGACTGCTTGAATGAACCACCTTCGGCCTGCTGCAGGGTAGCTTGCGGCTGCCGGAAGTCGTACAGGTAGCTGGCGTCCGAGGCCCGCCGCTCACCCGGCCGCCCCTCCAGCGCCGCGCCGTGTGGTCCCGTCCGCACCCCCGGCAGCCTCGCCTGCAGACAGGGGTGACGCCCCTTGATTTACACTTCCTCCCTGAATTTGAGTTGAGTTGTATCTGTCTGTGTGAGTCGTGTCCAGCGAGGCCTGTGCGACCCAATGCGCACGCAAGGCACCCTCACCTGCGATCAACGCGGCGCAATTGCTCAGTGTTTCCATTTTCTTCCTTGCATTGGGTGTTCGCTTTTCCAGCGCCGCACCGTGCCGCCCCGGCAGCTATACCTGCAGCCGGCTGGCCAGCTCTGCCTGATCATGTGCTTGTGTTTGCCGCCGTTTGCATGCCCTGTCAGCACCATCTGAACACCTGAATGCACTGCCGGTGACAAGTGCACAGCGAGCAGTGGGGCCTCTCAAAACCTGTGTAAGTTTTCACCTGACTGCACAACATTGGCGCCGTGCACACCACCAGCAGACTTGAGGGTACGAGTGGAGCAACCGCAGGATGGACGGTCTGATCGATGCAGGGACAGCGTGCCATCAAATCGTCATCCGGCGGTGCCGCCGCCTGCCGCACCCCGCGGTGCAACGCCGACGGCGCATAGATGCCGCACGCCAGCAGCAGGCACAGCGCCGCAGCGGCATACGCAGCGCGCCATGCCGAGAGCCTCGCCGCGGCAGGCGCCGCGCCTCCCGCCGGCCGCCCCGCCGCCGCTGCCGGCGCGACCTTCCAGCGGAGCTGCGGCCAGCGCATGCGGCTGGCTCGGGCGCCGCCCGCGCACAGGCATCAGGCCATGAGGCCTGCGCCTCCGCACGGCTGTGAGCACGTGTCAGCGACCCTGCGTCAGTTGGCTGACCGATGTGCAGCGCAAGCAGATTCAGAATTGCCGTGTGCTACCGTGCAGATGCTTGATGACTAGACTAGACCGAGAGTGCTGTCAAGATGGCGTTGGCAGCAGTGCGAGCGCGATTGCGAGGAGCAATCTGAGGCCTCTCCGTAATGAGGTAGTAGCAATTCCTGCCAAGTCTGAAACTGTGGCCGATACTGGCTGTGGGTTGCCACTGTTTGTAAGCTGCCGAGGCTGCGGCTGAAAACTGCAGCTTCAGCAAATGTGCATGGTGCACATCATGTCTTCACCGGTTGGAGACTGCAGAGAGTTTACTGACCAGGCTCAGCGGTTTGGAGCGTGAAGCACTCTGTAATCCAACGTTGAATTCTATGCCAAGTTACACGTTGAAAAATGAAGTTGATGCTGCACGAACCACACACAAACACCGATGCTAGGTGTCACGCTGGTGCACACCATGGCTTAATGCCTTTCAATGCCGGACAGTGCCGCTAGACCCGAAAAACGAACTCCGTGGCGTTCCTTGGTCGCAACCACTCGCAACCATGACAGCAGTCGCCGGGAAGCAGCTTTGTGACTTTGATCCTAGGATTGGAGGCCCGCCATTCACCGCAGCACATGCACGCATGTGCCGCGGTGAGAGGGAGGATCCCCCGCAACTCCTCTTCCCTCTCTTCCTTGCAGCCTTGCATGGCCGGCTAAGCAAAACCCGCGGCGAAGCTGCGGGACAGCCCCGACCCAAGGCTGCATTGCTATGGCGGCATGGCTTCGTGAAACCCTCCTGTGAAACCCTCTACAGGACCTCCTCGGCGCTGGTGCCGAGCAGCGGCTCGTCCAGGCGGGAATTGGCCTCGGCGTTCCTGTGCCAACATCGAATACAACTCAGTTTGAGCTGGTCTCATTGCCGCACACAGTGTGCAGCCGACATTTGTAAGCAGCCCAATCTGCAAACCACGTGCTGCTTGCTCAGACGGGGTACGGCAGTGATCGCACACATCATTTGCAGCGACGCTGCACTGCGCTCGTGGTCTCCAGCGACACCACACCCAAGCCCACTGTGTCTGCAACGGCGGTGAATGAAAGCATTGGCCTGCGCATGTGCAGCGGCAGGGGACAGGGGCTCACGCGGAGGCGACGGTGTCGTGCTTGATGAAGATGACGGTGCCGAACGCGATCTTGGCCAGGATGTCCAGCACGGCGTAGAACAGCACCTGCAAGAAAGAGGTCTAGTGCCGCATGAGCAGAACCTTGCAGCGCCGCATTGGCGACGGGCTTGGAAACCCAATTGTTTTTCTTCCTGACGAGATTTGACCACTCTTGACGATGGGTTGATCGGAGACAACAAACCGGCTAGAGTTCGACAGCAGGTAGTGTGATGCTTGCCGCCAGCAGTGGAGATGCCAGCATGAGTGCAGAAACCTCCCAACGGCATGTGAGACGGTGAGACAGATGCGGGGCTGTAAATCAAAGGGCGAATGCTGCTGCTGCTGCCAAGCCTACCTCCTTGTCGGACGAGATCATGGCCTTGCCCTCAGACACGGCCCACACTGCAGATAAGGGTGCAGCAAATGACATGCCACCGACTTGATGTTGCCGGACGCCCTGCATGACGCAAAGCGTGGCGGCGCTGTCCAGGCAACAGGTAGGCAGGCAGGCGTGCCAGCACGCCACAGCAGATGTGGCTGATGTACAGCCGAGCGGGTTTCACGACCACAAGACATGCAACAACCAAAAGTGGAAACAAAAGCTGCGACAACATCAAAAGGGGCGGGAAAAACGCGCACCAATGGGGTACGCCCACCACAGGACCAGCAGCGAGATGGTCAGGCCGCTGTACAGGTTGCCAATCTGCACCAGACCATCATTGCGTGTTGAAGTGGTCCCGTTTCAGGTTTGAGGAAACTAGGGGTGATTAACACTTAGTCACCCCTAGTGAAACGTTACAACATAGCGAGGTGGACAGGAAGGTGCAACAGGAGAGGCAGGGGCGCGCCACGGCGCCGCCGCTGCGGGCGCGGCACACGCGTGCAGCCGGGACTATTACCCAAAAGCACGACCGCCACGCCACAATGAACCCCAAAGAGGCGATATGACACGGGGAGCAAGCACCCACCTCGGAGTTGCGCTTGAAGGCGGCGGCGCGCCCGTTGTTCAGCAGGCCGACCTGTGCCACAGGCATCACAGGCATCCATGTTGACTGTCAGGAGAGGTGCATCTCGCTAGGCTCAGGGAATTGCTGTGGAGTCAAAGCGCAACCAGCTGGCTAGACATGGAATGCGCATGGTGACTTTGACGCCGCAAAGAACGCACCATGACGACCAGCATGAAGGCGCAGCCGGCGAAGAACCAGCCCTGTATGCCACACGAGACACACGCCAGGTCACTCAGCGGCAGACCCAGCTTTGCATCACCGAGATTCGAGGCGGCATGTGGTGCAGTAGCACACGGCATCCTGACGCAGAAATGTGGAGCGAACGAGTGAGGGCATTGCATGCACAGGGCTCGCACCCATTTGAAGATACCCGTCTCCAGAGCCCCGAGGAGGCCGGTGACGATCATGGCGACATCGGCGCCTACGATCCTGTGTCACAGTTCCAGCAAATTAGGTTAGGTGTTCTCAGTGCGGCAGCACTGCCCATGACTGCGCCGAAAGGGTGGCGGTCCTGCATTGCTGACGCAGCAGCCCAACACGCACAGCGGCCGGGACCGCTGGCGATGCATCTGTAGTCGGATGCAGAATCCGACCACACGGATGCGACGCCCACGATGTCATGAAGCGTCAGGCACGGCCGCGTGTGGTCGCCCTGATCAGTCGCAAAGCTGAGGCTGTCTCAATCTGATCAACCCTGGGCACTAACCCTGGGCACTAAACCCTGCTCACCAGAGGGTGCTGCCCAGGTCCAGGCCGGACAGCAGCACCAGCTCCAGCAGCAGCAGCGGCGTCGTGAACATCCAGTCTGCACAACGGCACAAGATGTTTGGAACAGGATTGTGAGGCTGCATGACTGGTGTTTGCGTATCAACCGCCAGCATGTGCGGGACGCCACCTTGAGGTGGTATGCGAGGTTTAGGGTTTCGTGGCCACAGGGTCTCACGTGACAGCGTGCCCCGGCTGGAACGCAGGGCTGGCAGTATGTCGCATCTGCATGGCGATCAACAACAAAACCACTCCAGCGTAGCGGTCTGAGAGCGCACCGATGTAGCGAGCGTAGAACAGCTGGCGGTAGGTGTGGGTGTGCGCGCGCTGCTCGTCGGACACGCCCAGGCCAGTGGCCATGCTGTAGTAGGAGATGCCGGCGATGGTCACGATGAACAGGCTGGTGTCTGCGGCACAGCGGGAGCGCTAGGGTTCAAGCAGAGGCATCGGCAACTAGGGCGTCACGTCTGGCGAGGCTGGATCGGTGTTTGCAGGGCAGAGTCGGTGTCTGCGGCCCGGTGAGCCTGTTCTCAGCAGTCAGACTGCCAGCAGGCTGACTGTCAGGGTGCCGTGCGCCAGAAGATACAGGGCAGCGGAAAGCAGCGGCGGCGGCGGCGGCGGCAGGGGGCGCACAGCTTTTCACGCGCACTGCTGGCAGCCTCCACACCAACTTCCTTTGCCCATGCGAAATCGGTGCTGCCCCGAGGGGCCCTTTTTGGGCTCGATCGACACAGGCAAGGGTTCCTTCTACGCAAGAGATGCAGGTAGGAAGGTGCTCACATGCATTGGCACGCTCCGCTGGCTTCAGCGCGAAGGTCTTGGCCTGTCAGCGAGAGTGGTGCAGATGCTTGAACCAGCGATCACAGACGGTAGAGCAGGGCAAAAGGGTCAGGGCAAGGACAGCCAACTGAGCCAATACGCATATGGCACAGTGCAGAGCGTGGCAACACACCCGGCACATCCTCGAGCATGCAGCAACGGCAAACCGGCAAGACGCCTCCGCATAAGCAACACGTCCTGGAACTGTTTGGTGCACGCAGCAACGTTACAATTGTCTACACGCCTTCACTCACCGCGAAAATGACGAAGGTGATGGCGAATGCGATGAACGTCACCCAGAGACTGCGCAACAGTCATTATGGTGGTCAGCATGCAGGTTGATTGCTCTTCGTCAGCTCTGCGTGGTGTTTGAGGCGCCGTGTTTGAGGCGCCGAGCAACCAGGCGTCGACATACAAAGTACGAGTTTTGCATGCGTGGGGTTGGTGGCAGGCGCACACGGGGGGGCGTGCGTGCACTTATCGGTGCACCTGCATTGGGCTTATGGACTGTCAGCGATGCGACTCACATATTGTGGCCGAAGCCGCTGATGTGCTGGTGCACCTCCGCAGGCGGCAGCGGGTGGTGCTGCGCGACGTCGGACATGGCGTTCGTGAGAGAGTCCATTGCGGCGACCGGCCGTTCAGAATTGAATGTGGGACTGTAATACAGGTTCAGCTGCAAATTTTACAATGCTGATCGCGACGTGGCATATGCTCCACTCTGCTGGCAAACCTAGCTGCGGAAGCAGGTGGAAACTGCCTTTAGGTGTTACGTCATAATCAGTAAAGCCCGACGGTCGATGATATTCAGCACGTCTTTTATTAAAAGTTGTATTACACAGCACAGCAATCCAGCAATCCAGGCAGCAGCGCTGCCGTCTAATGCAACGCCACAAGGCGCGGTGGACAGGAGCCAACTGAATCACGACACAATATGCAGCACAAGCACTGCGACATATCATCTGACTGAACCACAAATTGAGCAAAGATTCTGCTGCACCGCGCATGGTCGCTGACGTGTGGCAATGGGCCTGCCGCACAGACGAGACGGCCAGCAGCGCATACAATGCCGTGAACCAAGCAGATCTGCTGGTCTGCAAGGGTGGTCCAGCAGCAGCAGCCCCAGCTGCGTCGCCAACAATCCCTAGCTGCGTCGCCAGCAATATATGTCGTGCCAAAGAACGGTTGCGAAGTGGCAGCCATGCCGCCACTGTGCTCGCAGAGAGCAGGCAATGCAATAGCCCCTAGCATCTAGCACCTCGCGATGAGCCGGCCGGCCGGTGGTTGCTTGGCCCAGCGGCTAAACACCAGCATTCCAACGTATAGTGCAGCGAAAGCGCCGGCGGCTCTGAGGGGCGCGCTAACGAGGCGCTGCAGCACGCCCGGATGCGGCGCTCAGACGCTGGCGGCTGCGTCCCGCTCGAACGGCCTGCCCTCATGCGCCGTCACCGGCCCCGTGTGTCCGGCAACGCCCGGGCTGCTGGCTCCCGGGTGAGCGGTCACGCCGTGGCTCCCGCTACCCAGCGCAGGACCGGTGGTGTGGGCCGCGGCGGGCGTGCCCGTCTCGGCGACGGGCGCGGTGCCAGATGTTGGAGCCACGCGGCGCTTGGTGGTCGCCGTGCCGCCGCCGCCCGCGAGCAGGCCGCCCAGCGGCGCGTTGATGGGCGCGTTCAGCAGCGACGGGTGGGCTCCGTTCCTGCATACGAAGTGCACATCAGATGAGCTGTGCAGCAACGGCGGCAGCACTGAGATGGGAGGATGAGGTGTGAAGCGCGGAGCGAGGCGCCGCTGGGCACACGGCTCGTGAGGCGCCCTCATCTGGTGATGGCCAGCGGTCAGAAAAAGCCCGGAGGTCCGGGACCCAGTGCATTTGCGCAGTTGTGTCCATGATGGCTTGCAATTGAGCGGGTCGTGCGGAATGTGCGTGCCGGCGAAGGCATGCCCAAGATGAAGATAGATCCATGCGGTGCTGCTTGGCGGCTATCGGCTCTGCCGGCTTTACGATTAAGCAAAAAAAGGAACAAAAGGCAGAAGGAAAGGCGCACAGCTCCTCCTCCTCGCGGTGCTGCCTGGCAACAATCGGCTCCGCCAGCAACATGATCATCCAGCCGAAGATAAATTTGGCGCACAGGTCAAGGATGCCGTAGAAGATGGCCTGCGCATTTCAGTGGCAGGGGGTGAGGGTCAGAAACGACGTGCGGTTCACCGATGGTGGCAGCACATTCCAGACGACAGTCACCGTGCGGTGACGGGGGCATTTGTCAAAAGAAGATTGACTGAGTGAGCAGCGCAGCTCACCTCTGCCTTGCTGCTGATGACGTTGCCGCCCTCGGCCAGACCCCACCTGCGAGCGGCATGCAGCAATTTGCTTCACATTGCTTCCTGGCGACGCTTGTCCAGCAGTGAGTGGCGGAGACGGATGCAGAGCAGGTCATACAGAATTGTGCAGCGGCCATGGCGCTAGTCGCTGAATAATTGCAAAGTCTCAAATGGCTGAGACTCACGCGATGGGGTAGATCCACCACAGGGCCAGCAGGTAGAGCGACAGGGTGCTGTATATGGCGCCAATCTGCACGAGCAGCAGCACTCGTCTCAGCAGGGCAGCATCTGGCAGGCATATGACCTGGAATGATCGATCCTTCGGTCCACGCGCTCAAGTCGACTTGGTGCGAGGCGGCGCTGAACACCCACTGGACATCTGCTCGGATATACACTTCAGCCGGCAAACCCAAGGTGAGAGCTGAGAAAGGCGAGACACCTTTTTTGAGCGCAGGAAGGCTGCGCGGCGGCCCTGGAACAGCAGGCCCCACATGATGAACACCATGAAGAGGCAGCCGATGGCGAACCAGCCTGCGACGGCATCAAGAAAAGACACGTCAGCACAGGCCGACCCACATACCGGAGAAGGAGAAGGCCACCAGTGATGCCCGCGCGCTGGGCATCGGACGTTTCATCCTGTATCGCGGCCAGCAGTGTCACAGGGAAATGACGCTCACCCCACTTGTAACGGTTCGGCAGCAGCGCGCCGAACAGGCCGGTGACGATCATGCCGATGTCGGCGAAGACAATCCACAGCGTGTCGCCGACCGACAGGCCCGCCAGCAGCAGAATGTCCAGTAGCAGCAGCGGCGTGGTGATGGTCCAGTCCACGTAGCGGGCGTAGTAGATGGCGCGCGCGGTGTTGGTCTCCCTGTAGACCTTCACGAAGGCGTAGCCGCCTTGCGTCGCCTGCCGAGAGCGACGGGTGAGGTCGGTGACCACATTCACAATGACAATCGGGACCTTGCGTGAGCTGTCAAGTTGGAGCCCGAGAGGTGCCCGCAAAATGTTCAAATGGGCAAAAACGTGTTCATTGCAGCCGCATGAGACGCCCAGCCAGCGGAACCGGCGACACCAGGCCGCCTGCACCTCACTTGTGGGCTTGCTCTTCCCACGTGCTCGTGAACAGGCACTGCATCATCCGGCAACTCACCATCGAGAAGTATGCGCATGATGCGGTAACAAGGATCGCCAGCGTGCAGTCTGCGACGCGCACAGACTTGTTAGTGAGGTATACGTTCGTAATGTATGAAGACCTACGTGGCTGCTGCCGTCTTCCGGAGGTGCATGACGGTATTGTGCAGGGGCGGCGCACGCCGATGTGATGCTCTGAATCGCTTGAGAAGACGTCATGAACACAGAAACTTCCAGGAGGTGGACAGGATGCATGAAGTTTGTCAGTTGACTCACATCCATGCGAGCGCAGCCCGGGCGGCTTTCTGTACGTCAGCACGGCGATGGCGATGGCGCTCAGGCTGAAGAAGGCAAACACAATCCAGTACTGCGACAGAACAACAGGCTCGTCAGGGACTGGCGCGTCTGCGCGCGCAGGTGGCGACGCCTTGGGGCAAGCAGCCAGGTGAGGGGTCGTGGCACCCGCACAATCACGACGCGCAACAGTCGAGCACTGCAGGGAGCGGCAGGCCTTCTCACCATCGCCTCGCCTCCATGATCGATTTGCACCAGGTTCGTGGTGCCGGGAGACACTGTGGTGCCGGTTACGACGCCAGTGGCACGGCCAAGGGTCGCCATTTTAGCTTGCAGCGGTAACCTGGCGCCGATCGTGGGACACAACGCCGCTTGATGCCTCGAAACTATGCAGATGAGACCGCAAATGAGGCACTTACTAAGTCGCGGTGGGTCTTTCCCGTCAAATGTTGCAAGAGAAGCTGGCATTGACTATTGGGCAGCTAGTCTCACACAGGGAACTTACGTCCGCATCGATTAGGCCGGTGATTAGGCATGCACAGCATGAGCGCTGCAGCAGCGGCACACAGCATCGCAGCCCATCAGTCGCCTTCCAGCTCCGTATCTACTGCCATGCCGACGCTGAGCGTCAAGGCGGCGCTTCCGGCGTCATTCCCGCCGCCGCCGCCGCCGCCCAGCAGCACGCCAAAGTTGATAGCCGCGCGGTGGCGGCGGAAGGACGCCAGCGTCAGCAGCGGCTCCGGCCCCGAGCGCTGCCCCGTGACGGGATCGCCGCACACCATCTCACACCGTGCGCACGGCCCTGCAGTGGAATCATGAGGAACACCAATCAGCGGGTTTATGTGCACTGAGGGACAACAGAGGCGCCCTGGGGTCGCCACACATCACCTCGCACCGCGCGCACGACCCTTTGGCGAGTCGCACACGTCAGCAGAACCCATGTATTTGCAGCGGCAGCGACAGGTCCAGCAGCAGTCTGCAGTAACTGCCAGGCCACCCACTGGCAAGACTTTGCCACGCCCATGTGCAGCGCAGTTGCGCAGGCGCTCCTTGCAGTTGCGTCTTCGGCACCAGGCCCACCTGCGATGCTGAAGGTCGCCGGCCCGATGCGCAGCCGCCGCCAGGCGTCCTCCGCAAAAGCGGGCGGCCCCTCCACCAGCAGGTTGGGCCGGAAGCGGGCGACGTCCGCCAAGTCGGCTGCTCTGCCGCCGGCCGTCGCACCGGCGCCGCCGGGTCCGCAATCGCCAGCTGGAAAGGCGCCCGAGCCCTTCAACCCTGGGACGCCGCCGCCGCCGGCGGCCGGCTTCTGCTGCGCCGCCAAGGCCGAGCTGCCGCTGCCGTTGGCGTCCCTGACGCCGCCGACGGAGTCCGACGGGCGCAGCGCATTGAGTGACACATCGTCGAGCGGGATCCGGCGCCGCAGCTCCGCCAGGCTGGCGGCAGACAACAGCAGCAGCTGCCCCTCGTTGGCGAAGCCTGTAGGATGTGACACTTTGAATATGGAAACTTGATGCACTCAGTGACAAGCAGCAGCTCCGTCAGCCTGGCGGCGTTCGCCAGCAGCAGCTGCCCCTCGTTGACAAAGTCTGCAGCAGACGACGAAATGTACGTTTGGCATAGTCAGTTTTGTATCAGCGCAGGTCGGCGGCGTTCCGCAGCAGCAGCTGCCCCCTCAATGGCGAACCGGCAAGATGGGTGAAAATTTGCAACATACGAGTTAGTGCGTCCTATGGACCAGCACCTGCCTCTCGTCGGCAAACCCTGCAGCACATTCGATCATGTTTCCAACTAAAAGAGGGAGAAAGCGGACCTCGCCCCGGGTGGATGCAGCGAAGACCTCCTGATCTGCATATGTTGCATTCGCTTGCAGCCAGCAAAATGGCCAGCGCACAGATGCGCGATGCGCAAACGCGCTTCAACAGCTGCCTCCTGCTGCAGCAGAAAACAGGCACGGCTTTCTCTCCGCACGTTTGGCGGCAGCACTTACCAATGGTCTCAGAGCGGCCTGCCCTATCGCTGCTGCTCTGCACCGCCTCCTGGCTGTGCCGCTGCCGCACGTGCATTGCCGTCCGCGCGCCCGCCTGCTGCCGCACCAGCGTGCAGGGCGTGCCGACTGCGGCGGTGAACCAGGCGGCCGCCGCGTCGGCGCCTGCAGGGTCGTCTTTGGCGCCGCCGCCGCCGCCGCCGGCGGGCGGCTGCGCTGCCTGCTCCGCTGACACAGCCTGCGGGCCAGCGTCGTGAGGACATCAAGCCTTGTTCTCTTGTTGATATCGCATTGCTGCAGCTGCAGCAACGGGTATGGGATGGTGCCAAAGCCACCGCCGCCCCTGCCGGCACATATGCACCCAGGCAGCGCTGCGGTGTACACAAAAGCGCGGCACGGTCACCAAACAGCAGAGGATGCTCCGAAAAGCCTTTGGTGGGCGCTGTCCAATTCATGTAGCGTATACGAGGAAGCGTACCGCGCAGCCGGAGACTAGATCGCCGCAAACGCGCACGCTCACGCCCGGCTGCCGTTTCTGCTCCCCGCCCTGCAGCGCCAGGCTGATGCGCAGTGGCCCGTCGGCGTGCGGCGAGTGCACGTGCATGATGCCTGCGCGTTCAGGGAACACAGCCCTGAGACTCGGCGAAGCAATGCGCCGTGCCTGGCAGATTAGTCCGGGTGTGCCTCGCGAACGTCTGCCACGGCGGATCATGACATTTGCCTACATGTGATGGGTGCCCGCAACTGGTAGACCTGACCCCACAGCAGAAGAACCGCTCCACTGGCGGCCCTGAAATCGCTGGCGCATGGTCTGGACATTCACAGTCCAAACCATGCCTCAAGGCTTCTGAAGCTGAAGCACCCGCACAACCCCCTCCATGCTCATCACTTCTGCCATGGCAGGTAACCCGCCTTGAAATCCCATCACCATCACCTGCTTCCAGCTCGAGTCTTGGCTGGACGGCGGCAAGCCAGCCCAGAAGAGTCTGTCAAGGATTAGCAAACAAGACGCTGAACCTCACCTGCTTCCAAGTCGAGGTGCGGCTGAATTGCCGCCAGGCGCTGGTGTCGGCCACGCCGCAGCACGACTCCCTTCGGCCCGACGACCGCCCACTCGCGGTCGAATGCCAGGCCGTTTGGCCCCAGAGGCCAAGACGCCGCTGCCACCTGAACAGTAGAACAGGGTGTTGTGCTCACAGTGGTGCCCGACTACTTACTACAAGCTTACAGGATGACAAATGCAACACTCTTCGACCGCCCACTCGAGGTCGAATGCCATGCCGTTGGGTCCCAGCAGCCAGACGGCCGCCCTGCCTTGGAAATATAATGTTTCACAAACGCTGAAGCCCATTGAACTTGCTGTGAGACTTTGCAGATGCGGAATGCCAAGAAACCGGTCAGAGTTGGTGTTTGAAACGCACCGCCGCCGCCGACTTGATGGGGTACACCCACAGGCCCGCCAGGCGGCAGCCGCCGGCTGTGCTGCTGCTGCTGCCGCTGCAGGCGACGGAGGCAGCTGCAGAATGCTGAAGGCCATCAGCCGCGCGGTCGATGCTGCCGCTGCCGGCGCTGCAGCCGGCTGCGCCGAGGCCGGCGGGGTGTGCAGGAGCCGCCTGCCGCTGCCGCGTCGGCGCTGCCAGCAAGGGCTCCGCCGGCGGACGCGCCGCTGAACTTGAGGCAGCAGCTACGTCGGCACGGGCCTGCGGGGTGCCAGCCAAAGGGGCGCCCACGGCCGCTGCCGCGCCTCCCGCTGCTGCCGTGGCCGCTGTCGCGCCTCCCGCTGCTGCCGCGGCCGCTGTCGCGCCTCCCGCTGCCCCATTTTGGGCAGAGACCGGTTCTGACGCCGCCGCCGCCGCCGCCTCTGCTTGCAATGCCGCCGTTCCCGGCGCCGCCTCCACGAAGAAGTCTCGCACCAGGGCCACCACCGCCTCCGCATCCGCAAGATTTGACATGTAGCCGAAGGACGCCCGCACCGCGCCCGTCGGCCGCCCATCTGTGTGCATCAGAATGATTCATCAGAAGGGAAATATAAGTATGAACGTTCATGTACACTGCTCTTGAAGGCTTTTATCCGCGTCTGTCAGGTTGGCATGTAGCCAAAGGACAACCCCATCAGCTGCCCATCTGTGTTCATAGGGATGTGTGCACGAGAAACGTGGCTTCTGGAAGCATTTCGATGTGGATTGAACTGGCCATCAGCCAGGCTGGAAATATAGCCAAAAGGCCAGCCACACCGCGTCCGTCGGCGGCCCATCTATGTTCACGAGAAACGACGTTGCTCGGGCACAGCACCTGTAGTTGCTTCGTTGACGGCAGGTGACTCGGTTGTCTTCGGACGCGGGCCAGCCAACACTGCTTTGGAGTGCCTTGCTTCAGAGAGGTGCAAAACACCTCTCTGTTTTGCACCTATGATGTCGTGATCATCCCAGCAGGTGTGGCCCCCCGTCTCGAAGTGCGCCCGCACATCCGCCGCGCTCAGGCGCAGCGCCGCGGCGGCGGCGCCCGGGTTGCAGAAGGCGCCGGTTCGCAGCCGGATGCGCCGCAGTCCCGCCAGCTTTTCCACCTCCCTACGCACAGATGATTCATCGCTCAGTGCTGTTGTGCGCATTGCAAAAGGCGCCCGTGCGTAGGTCGGATGCGTCACAGCGCTGCCAGCTTGCCCGCCTCCCTGCGCGGACATGAAGCAGGGCTGTTGACAAAACGTGAAAGGACTTATGCCGTTTCACCCCGCCTCTGACCATGCTGCACACGCGGCAGCGCCGCCAGGTTTCCACCTTGCTGCGTCGAAAAAGTTCGTCACCGTTTGTTTTTGATTGACGAAGGGGCGCAGAAGGCGCTTGCGCACAGCCGTGTGCGCCGCAGCGCCGCCAGCCTTTTTTCAAACTTTCAACATGCGACTCAACGGTCGGATCTTGACGGCAGAACAATGCTGCACTTTGATTGAACCCTTGATAAAAACCCTGCACCGTGCACTGCCGCCAGCTTCTCCCCTGCCTGCGCCAGCATCTGCAATGTGGGCTGAACAAAGACTGGCGCTTCCGCGCAGCCCTCTTGCGCCGCAGGGCCTGATGCTGCCCCTGCCTCGCCTCCACTTCCGTGCCCATCTGAGCACGCCACAGCAGCGGCTTTGCTCCCTCGTAAGAGTCACGGTCCCAGGGCCCGCAGCAGTGCGTTCTTTTTACCTGTAGCCCACCCACGAGCCATCCGCGCGCAGCAGGTTGAAGGCCACGATCGGACCCTGGCCGACCACGACGGATGCGCTGTCCCGCTCCCTCCCGCCATCGCCGCTGCCGCGGCTGCCGCCGCCGCTGTGGCGGCCGCCGCCGCCGCCGCCGCTGCTGCCATCCTCCAGTGTCGCACTGTCCTCGCTGCCGGCTGAGGCATGGCGCGGACACTGCTCTTTCGCTGGTGCTCCCGCTGCTGCGCTCGTGAGTAGTTCCGCCGCCGCAGCCGCCACCGCCGCCGTCGCCGCAATGTGGCTGCCGTACACCTTGGCGACCGGGCGGCCGTTGAAGTGCCGCAGGCTGACCAGCTGCTGCACTGTGTGCCTGCATCAGAATGCGGAACGGCAGTTTGCAAGCCAGACCGCGTGGGTGCTGCCACTATTAGCAAGGTGGCTACATACGGGTGGCCTCTCAGCATGCTCAGGAACAACATTACTCATCTGTGGAGTGTGCAGTCGCACGAGGTCTGTGAGAAGTCTCGACAACCATCCCACAACCGCGTCAGCCGCCGTGCAGAAGTGCGCGTCTGCTCACCGCGTGAGGGCTGACGTGTGCGCATCGATCGCGGGAAAGCCGCCGGCACGCTCGATCGCGGCAAACCCGTGACGCAGCGCCGCGATGCCGAGAAAAGACGCAGTGCCGTCTTCTAAGCCAGCCGCGCCCTCCCGTTTCCTGCATGTGCATATGATGCATCTATGACATCGTGGCAACATGAAATGGCGGCGCAGCGCCGCGATGCCCAAACAGGCAACCAGGCCCACCGCACCCTCCCGCTTCCTGCAAATCATCATGTTGTCAATTCCCAGAGCCCTGCTAAGCAGCAGTTTCGCTTTGTCGTAGCGCAGCGCCGCGATGCCAAAAAGGAGGCGGTGCCGTCCTCCAGCCCTGCCGCGCCCTCCCGCTTCCTGTTGGTACAACACAAACACATGATCTGGCATACAGGAGTTCGAGGCAGTGCCGCGATGCCGAGAAAAGTCGCGCTGCCGTCCTTCAGGCCCGCCGCGCCCTCCCGCTCCTGCAATGTCTCATGCTCAGCCTTGCCCCCAACAAGCATCGTCATGGCGCAGCGCCATGATGCCAGGAAAAGAGGCAGTGGCGGCGCTCTGGGCCCGCCGCGCCACCCCCGCTTCCTGGTGTCAAAAATCAAAAGTCAATAGCCTTGACGTCCGCAAGAGTGGCAGCCCTGACGTCCGTAGGAGTGCAAGGAAGTCGGGTGCATGCCATGGCGACTGGTCTCTCCCAACTTCGCGGCAGCCTCCTGCTTGTAACGGCAGCTGAAGCGGGCCAGAGAGTCACGGAGCGCAAGGCATTGCCACTGTCACCGCGCAGCTCTAGGTTTGCTGCCCTTGCACTGCTGGCTGCCTCTGTGGTGGTGTTCGGGCATGTCTCTGACACACCCCTCTCGGAGCTGTCAAGCGCCTAGTCCTCAACCACGCGTTGTGCTCGGCGTCGGCGGTGGCCACGAGAACGCTTGCGCAGCAGTGGCAGCTGCTGAGGGTCAACACCGAGAGCAGACCCCACCTGTGGTAATCGGCGTCGGCGACAGACACGGCAACGGTACCGCCGCCGAAGAAGCGCTTGCGCAGAAGCGGCAGAACGTCCCGCCGCACCAGCAGCGCCCCAAGCCCAGTAGGGTAGCCGAAGATTTTGTAGTAGGACAGCGCCTGCACGCCGAAGTAAAGTCATTCAGGCTGTAAGGTTTCAGGTTTGGGAGTGCTGCACTAGGGGCAGGAATGGCAATCCCAGTCCCGTCCGGGGCCAAAGATCTTGTAGTAGAAGAGCATCTCGGCATCAAACTGGCCATGAGTGCTTGCGAGACTGTCATATAGAGCTGGCGCAGGTGTGTTGAAGCTCCTCCGAGCTCAAGCTCACCACAAACTCGACGTCGCCGGCGCTGAGATGCGGCGGCGACGTGCCCCACACTTTTGCAGCATCCAGCGCAACCAGCCATCCAGTGTTGTGAATGCATTTCACATGTACATGTTCGCAGATTTGCGGTCTGACGCTCACCAGGAAGTCGACATTGCCAGCGCTGAGATCCGGCGGCGACGTGCCGCACGCTTTCGCGGCGTCCAGCGCCACCAGCCAGCGACCCTCTGGACCGCCAACGGCTGCCTCAGCCCGCCTGTGAACGGCCGCTTCTGCACTGCTGCCTTCAGCCGCCGGCCCAGCTGCATCCTCCCCTGCAGGGCGCCGCACCGCCGCCGCCGCTGCTGACCGGCCAGCGGTTGTGCCGTCGGTGGCGGCCGCTGCGCCCACTGCGGCCCCGGCAGGGCTCGCAGCCAGCGTCGCAGCGGAGGCGCCGGGCCGCCGCACCGCCGCCGCCAGCGCCGGATCGTAGCGCACGCCGCTGAAGTTGGACTCTGCCGGATGGGCGAACAGGTGCAGCAGCGGCGGCGGTGAAGGCTCTTCGGGGGTGCCGCCCTCCTTGGCGCCGCTGCCGCTGCCGCCGCTGCGGCCGTCGCCGCCAGGAGCACTACTGTCTGCAGGGTTGCTGATGGTGGCTGGTGCGGCAGCGGTAGCGTGGGTGCCGCTGACACTGGTCTCAGCCGCTGATCGCTGCATGCGCTCGCCGGTGGGCTGCAGCCGCCAGCCGCCTGCCACGCCGCCACCTCCAAGATCATTTCGTCAAACTGGATACAGTCAACACAGTGCTGCGCGGGTCCTGGCTGTGCCGCATGACCCAAAACTCTCAGGCTCGGTCGCCGCCGATCGCTGCCTCCACAGACAGAGGGCACCAATCGAAAGGGTGCAGCATTGAATTGGGGCCATACCCTGTGACCAACTCAGCGCTAGCGCCTGCGCCACTCCATTTCAGCATCGCATGCAGATGGTGCTCAAATAACCCTCAATTAAGTAATCAGCGGTCTGCCACGTGCTCACCCTGGAATCGCGACGGCAGCACTGCCTGCGCCGGGTCATCGGCCACCAGCGCCTCCTTCCGCACGCCCCTGGAGCAACAATGCTCTGCACATTGCGGCGTATCTCTGGACCAAAGTTCAGCGCTCACCCTGAGACCGTGTCGGCAGCACCGCCTGCGCCGTCGCGCCGGCCGCTAGCGCCTCCTCCCGCATGCCAACCACGCTGTTGTGGTTGTCCACCGTGTAGGTGAAGACGCTGCCGGCGCTCCACGGAAACGCCTCCGCCACCAGCTTCAGCGCGCCTGTAAGAGAGCAAACTTGACAGCATACATATGCATACTGCACACTTGTGTGACAACCAGGCAAAGAAGCTGACGCGGCCGCCTCCGATAGCTTAAGTGCGCCTGGAACCAGTCGTCTGGGAACTTGAATGTACAGATGAAATGTGCACATCTGTGCATCAATCAGGCAAAATTGCGCCATGTCTCCACGGGAATGCCTCTGCCACCAGTTTCAGCGCGCGTGCGCATTGCTCGATTGCCACCCGTGCCTCTGCCAACCCTTCAACGAGATCCGCCAAGTGCAATTGCATTCGTATGACTATGCTGTGACAAGAAAGAGCATAGATTGCTGCTGCCACCGCCGCCACCCGCCGCTGCTGCTGCAGCTCTACTCCATGTTGGTGTGTCCCAGGCTGGGTTGTTGTTTTGGGTGCTGCTGCTGCTTTTGCTGTTGCTTTTCCAACGCACTTGTCAGAGGTGAATATGTGTTTACAGTCTGCCGCTGCCGGTGCTACTGCTGCCGCTGCCTCAACAAAAAATGTACTAGCCTGCGCTGCTACCGCTGCGTCCCCACCTGTGGCGCCGGAGGTGAATACGCATTCATAATCTGCCGGCGAGGCACGACACATCGCGAGCGTCGCTGCGCGCGCATCCTCTATCGCCGCCGCGCTGCTGCCGTCGCCGCCACCGCCGGCTTCCGTGTGCGGATTGCCGTAGACGCTGCCCGCCAAATCCTGCGCCGGGGGCATGACTGGCGATTATGATGAATTGAGCAGAGCTGTCTTGTATTGTTGTCCTTTTGGCTTGCCACGTGTTTGGCACGCGCTTCCTTCTGTGCACGTCAGCTCCCACCATTTTGCAAACCCAGCGCCGACTTCCAGAAGGTCATCTTGGGGTACTGCTATCTGCGACTGCGGGCTCTTGCAGCTAGGCCTATACAAAGCCAGCCAGCGGGCAACTGGGGGCACCAAATATGCAGCGTCTTGCGTCTGCGCTGTCATGCGGTCTGACCTGGAACACTTCTCGCAGCTGCCGCTCTGAAGGCAGCGTTGCCCCCGCATGGTCCACGTACACCTCGCTACCAAGCCGAGCGAATTCGTTCGCTCGCATTTGTCCCAAGTTCTGCATGATGCCCGGTTTGGTGCTGGGTTCTAAAGCTTCATGAACTGCTGTCAGGTCAGCTGGCGGGTATCGTACAGGCAAGCGCTGCTAGTTGAGCGCTCTTTGAAGCGCACATCCGGTGTAAGCAGACTGCAGCACGGCGCTGTCGATTCGCGTGCTCATGACCTATGAGATTGGGTGGGGTGCAAGCAATCGCGGCGACTGCGGACATGGCAAGTCCACACTATCGAAAGTGAATTCAGACATCTGTTAGGACAAGCAACAACTGTGCAGCAAGCAAGCAGTACGTGTCAATGACCAGAACATCATCAGGGGGCAGATGATTGCAGTATTTGCATTCAACCGGGGCGTCGTTAGATCATTTTGGCAGCATGTGATCTGGGCAAATGTGTGATCGGGGTGCCCTCCTTGCTATACAGCACTTGAGTCTGATGCCGGCTGGGAGTCGCAGCGGCGGCGGCGTTCGGCAACACGTACTTTAATTATTGAAGGTGTGGGTGATGCACTGCCGCAGGCGGTGATTGATGGCTACTACCGATTCGATCGTTTCACTTCACGTACTTCGCAGGTCAACGGTCCCAAGTGTACGGCATACAAACAGCCAACAATGAACTGACGTCTAATAATACCCCGAAGGCAGCCTTCAGAATGGAGTTGACACACAGCGCCGATGCTGCGCTGCATGAGATTCGAAAGGCATGCCAGGCGTCTTGATGATGGCGCGAGACCGCGCACAGATGTGCCCCTGCTGACACCGGCACAGGCCCCACTGCCTATCTCTGCAATCGGCCTTCCTCCCGCCATGCGGTGTGACGCGGCTAGGTTTAAACCAAGGAATTTGCAGAGAAAGGTTGCCCCTGCTGCTCGGCCGCGCCCACCAGGCCGGCGGCACAAGCCCAGGCTGGAGAAATTGCGTTCGTTTTGTAAATGCTTCCCGCGACTTCAACCCTTGCGCAGCTGGCAGCACAGGAACCAGGCTGCTGCCACGATAAGCGCCACAACCACAATTACGCCGATAGCGATTCCTGCCTTGGCGCCCTTTGATAGGCCCCCGCCGCCGCCGGGCGCCTCGCCGCCGACGTCGTCACCGCCGTCGTCCGAGTCTGCCGCATCGGTGCAGGTTCCATAATAGGTGTTGAACGTCACCTGGAAACAGGAGCAAGATCAAATTCCAGAACGTCCCCAATATTCATCAGTAACGGCACTGCCGTCCCCCGAGTCCGCCGCGCTGGTCCCGTAGGACATGCTGGATATTACCTACGAGCCGTCATCAAAAGATAGGTTGCATTAGATATCGAGGCATGTTGCTGTGTGGCCCTTGCTTCATCTGCAGTCACCATGCTGCGGCGCCGTTGAGTGACCTACTAGGCGTTACGACTGCAAGCCAAGCGGCAGGCTCCCGTGGTTACGTTGCAAAAAGTACACACCTAGGCAGCAGAGGCAGACAGACCTTCAGGTAACTCCGAACATTGCGAAGTCTCCTACTGTTGACTACATTCATAGAAATCACAGTGCAATCTGAGGTGGAGAACGGCAGGAACTCGACACCAATGGCCCCGGACCAACATAGCAGATAGGGGCGCACCTTGATCGTCGTCCGCACGTCACTGGCACATTCGTTCTTCACAAAGAAGTAGATGGTTGGCACGTCCCAGCAGGTATTGCCCGAGTCGACCAGGTCCGTCTGGCCGATGCCCGAGTCCGCCAGGCCGCCCTCCGGCGCTGCGAAAAATTCGAAAAGATTTTCACACTACGGAGTACTGAAATGTGATAGACTTGAACCCGATGCGCCGGCAGGTCCGGCTTCCCGAAGCCCTCGGCGAGATTGCTATGACATTACAGTACTCAGCTGGCCAAAGTCAGGTGCAGCGGCAACTGCCGTCATAGCAATCAGCAGCGCGGGAGGGCGAGCGGCGCAGGAGGGCGAGCGGCACGACAGCAAGTGCGCACCCTTGCTGATAACGTTGTTGCAGGTGTCGTTGCTTGCCACCGTGATCTCGTCGGTGCAGCTGTTGACGATGTTGAGCGAGGGCACGGCGTAGTTGTTGGCGCGCGTCTCGGGGCACGAGCCCATCGTGTACATGCGCGAGATCCTGTTTCGGGTGAATGACGAATGTTCAAACAGATGAGAACGTGTCTCACAATGTAGCGCTTCAACGAGAACGTGATGTGGGTTGGAGGTGGCGTGACCCCTGGCGATGCTGTGCAGCCGGCCTTCGGCGGCGCAGCTGCCATGCACAGGAGCGCCAAGAATTAACAGCGGGCAGCCGCGCTTCAGCATGTCAGGAGCAGCTTGGAACATGCAGCAGACTCACGTCAGGCTGTCGTTGGTGCAGCCAGATGGCAGCGTCGTCGGCAGGCCCCTGCAGGGACAGGGGCTTTTGTGAGATGCTGTGCTGCAAGGGCCATACCGTGCTGCATTTTGCATGCAACAGCAGAAGGCACTGGCCAAGAGACGAAAAGAAAACAAACAGCACAACAAAGCACGCACAGATAGGCGCTGTAGTTGAAGCCCGGCGTCCGGTCAGGGGCATATGTGAATGACACACAGCCTGCGTGCTCGCACATGTTTGCAGCTCAGCCCGGCCCAGGGTTGTGATGTCGCAGCGGCGGCACTCACACACAGTCAGATGCAGAATGTCAGACGGTCACTAGCCGTGCAGCATGCTGCTCAACGACAAGCAGCGGCGCTAGGCTCTGCAACAGTGATCCTTGGCTTGTCTTGTGTGCAAACTGTCTGGGTGTCCGGGAACGGATCCAAGACTGTTGCAGGCGCAAGAGGCGCACCTCCATTGCCTGGCACAATGACCTGCTGCGACTGCGAGGTGGCGCCCGCTGCTCCCACCCGGGTGGAGGTCTCGTTGTTCTGCGTGGCGCAGCCGGACAGCAGCAGCAGCGCCGCCGCCGCAAGCGCCAGGACCGCATGGTGAGCCATGATTCTCAGCAGAAACCTCCTGCGAGCACTGGAAAGTGGGGGGGTTCTGCAAAAGAAGACAAGATGAACCAACGGCTTGCGTGCTGCTCGCCAAGTTGCACTTCCGCCTTGGCTGGGTGATTTTTATCGGCTAGGTGATCTTTATTCAGCGTGATCGAGGAGGGCAAGCGAACTCTGCGGCAGCTGCGCCGCTGCGGCCCTTGCTATGCTCAGCAGTCATCAGCCGCCGCTGCTGACTGCGGTGAAGATTTAGGCTAAGGGCACTCACCAGCAGGTAAAGTCCCATGGACCCTTTCACTTGACTTGGAGCCATGCTGCATGCATGTATACACGCTGCATGCACGGCATGCATTGGATTGGCGGCGGCGGCAGGGCCAAAATACGACCACATCGGAAGCGACAGCCGCGGCGGCCGCGAAAAAAGAAGAAATCATAATGCGTCATGTCTGCTGCAAGCTGCCTCAGGGTCAGCTCACGCCAAGGTGGCACAGCAGCTCAGTCATGGTTGGCATGCGTGCATGAGTCTGAGCACGTCGCCTCATCGCCGTGGGCGCGATCGCTGTGCCGAAGAAAATCCCGCGCAAGATTTGAGAGTGTGACCCGAGGCCAGATGACAGTGGTGACTGTTTAGCACTTCCGCTGGTGCCCCCATCCTGTCAACCGCCCCTCTTCCTCGGCAGCAGGCAGGTACGCCGTCCTGTCCTCATCATTATATGACTGAGACGTTTGGAACCTTTCGTGTTAGTATCGGCAGGCGCGAGCGGATAGGTCATGCGTGCACCTGCACTGGCGATGCCGGCGGACACGGTGGTAGCGACGTTGGCTGAGATGGGCGCGGGACCGCGAGCAGGGCGCCGCAAAAGGATCTAAGACACGAACGGTTAGGGATTGAGCTCGTGCTAGCCGTCACAAAACAAAGTGGCCTGCGCGCGTGCCGTGCGTGCGACGATTATTAAGGGGGGTTGACCTGAAAGTGGGGGTGGTCACAGATAACGACGGAAGCTGCTTCTATTGCATCTGCGTCGTTGAGCAATTAGCGAAATCAACATCAGCTGCAGGTGTTAACGAAATCAAAAACGGCTTTCTGACTACAGTACTGATGAGCGTTGTGGCATTTTCTGTGCCCCTGCGCCGCATAACCGCCGGGGAGCCACATCATGACGCCGCTGCTGGAGACACCTATGCCCATAGAAGAATCGCGCAAAAGTGGCAGTCAATGGTGCGGAAACAGCTACATCTTGTTCACGCTGCAGCAGCAGCCGCCGCCGCCGCCTTGGCGGCACAAAACTCCAACTCTGCAACGTGGGCGGGGCGGCGGCATCGCCGTCGCCAGCCCTTGATGGTGTCTCCTCCTCAGCTCAGCTCCTCAGCTGGCAGCAGCAGACCCAGGACAGCAGCAGCACGACGACGGCCGCGACCGCTGAGCCGATCACGATGCCGGCAATGGCGCCCTTGGACAGGCTGCCGCCAGGCGGCGCCGTGCACGTCCCGTTGAACGCGTCCGATGTAAACTGCGTCGAGAAAGATCAAAACCTTGTACCGGGGCTTTGATTCAGGTTGGGGGGTTGCCTGGACGTGATTGCTGCCTTGTGCTTTGAGCACGACGCTAAGCGTCGTGGCATGACAGACCACTGGACACAGCGCGACGTGTGGAACAGCAGGTGTCAAATGCATGCGCAGGGGACAACACCCTGAGGCGCCACACGTGTGCCGATGACAGGTAGCGCTTGAACAGAAGGAGGGAGCTATCATATGCGCAATCAAAATCTGGCTGATATACTGGTAAGTGATGGCCCCACCTGGACGGTCACACTCAGGTCTGCCGGGCAGTTGTTCTGCACGCGTCACACAGGCGCATCATTCAAGGGCTTCATGTAATGTAACCACTGAGGAGACCACACGTGTACAATACATCATAGCGGCCAGGCAAAGAAGATTGACCGAAAGAACGTCCTTCGTTGAACAAAGAAACACGAGAATGGCCGTCGAGGGCGCCGCACCTGCACGAAAAAGTAGACCAGCCGCGGCTTCCAGCACACCGCGTCGGCGTCGATCAGGCCGCCCGACTCTAGGCCGCTGTCTATGGCGCTGCCCGGCGCTGCACAGAAGCACGATTGGCATTCAGTTTATGGTGCTGAAAAGCGCGGCTTCCGGCACACAGCGTCGGCGTCGATGAGACCGCCCGACTCCAGAACGCTGTCTACGGCACTGCTCAGCGCTGCAAGCAAGCGTGGTGATCACATTCAGTGTATTGCTCGGATAGGCGTGCGGGCGCAAGCGCAGCGAGCGATTGAGAAAAATCTCGCTGAAGCATGCCATACCGGCCGTCAGATGCGCATAGTTAGGCGCACAGGGTTCCCATTCGAGCAGCTGCCCATCTGTGAATATTCTAGACTGCTGCAGAGTGACAGCAGTGCAACAGAGCCGTGCACATCTGCTTTGTAAAGGCTGGAGACCAGCGGGATCTGGGAACACGCTCACCATTGTCAAACACGTAATTGCAGGTCGCATTGTTGCCCAGCTTTACTTGGTCGCAGTCTGCAGGCGAACACACATCTGCGCTCGGATGCTGCTGAGGCAACGCCCCCAGAGGCGGCCTCCTCGACATGGAGGCAATATCGCTGCATGTCCCAAATGTGACGCTGATGCATGTAATCGCTGAGTGCATGTAATCGGCTGCGCGACCATGACAGGCAGCAGGCATCGTTGGTTGCAGGGGCCTCGTCAAGAGGGTGCACCCGCGTTGTCGATGTTCAGGTATGGCACGTTGTAGTTGTTGGCCCGCGTGTTGACGCACACGTTGTTCACGAACATCTTTGTGACCCTGCGCAGCCGACACGCCTCTCAACTTCTGACAGGCAAACGGCTCATGTGAGCGCGACATGGTCGTCAGAACATGCAAAGTGGCGGTGGTTCTGCGGCGTGCGCAGGCGTGCGAGGACGCCGCTCCCCACCTGATGTCGTGGGATCTGCACGCTGTCGGCAGCGGGACCTGCAGGGCTGCAGACGCCAGACGCGGGGCGCGTCAGTCGCCAGACAACAAGCCTGCCGTGCGGCGATGAGTGGCCCGACCATGGACAAGCAGGGCTTGCAGCAGGACTTGCCAGATTCCTCGCGTCAAGCATGAGCTGCATGAGCACTCAGCAACAGCTCACTGAGGAATGCTGAGTAGTTGAAGGCATCTGAAGCCGGCTGGAAAACATACGGCACGCATCCTGCGGAAAATGGACACGCGCAGGTCAGGGCAGCGAGAGGCACTAAAGTATTGCACTGATGCAGCACACAAAGGGCCATATCAAGCAGCAGCATGCCTGCTGCGCCATGCCGCAGCGCGGCGCGTCACTCAGACAAGAAAGAGCCGCACCGCCGTCAGCGGGGACTTCCGTCCGCTGGCTTTGCGATGTCGCCGAGGAGGTGTACATGGACTGAGCGCTGCAACCGCCGGCAAACAGCAGCAGGGCCGCCAGCCACGCGCAGCTAGCAGCGCGCTCCATATTGCAGGAGGCGTCCAGGCGCCGGCAGCAGCAGCGGTAGCGGTGGAACCCGCTAAATTGCGACGCGAGGCGGTCTGCGACAGCCTGCGACAACAGAGTCATTTGTTTCAAGGTCACACTGAGCTGGTGTCGTGCTTCCTGATGGGCCAGAGCCGCTGAGCTGCGGAGCGGCTCCGCTCGCAGCACGGCAGCATGCGGTGCTGAAATATTTGAAGAGTGGTTGTGTTCAGCGCTGTATGCCGGCATATGACTGATTATGCTTGATGGCTGTGACATCGGGGCTGGTGCCTAAGTGCCAAGCGCTTCCAGGCTGGGTCGCTTACCGGGACGCTGCTCGACGCTGCTGCCTTCTGGCACACGCTCGGAGGCGACACGGCAGCAAGACAGGCGCTATTCCAAGCTGTGAAACCACCACGTGGGGTAATGGCGTGCGGACAGTGCCGGGCGAGGAGGCTGGGCTGAGTGGTGCTTCCAAATTGCGCACAAGCACAAACAGCAACTACTCCCGCGCGCACACGTGCTCCGCAACTCGACACTGATGCAGATGATTGAACTCGTGTGATACCGGAATGTGATTGTGCCGCATTCAGCCGCATCGCTGCAAAGTTTCGCAGGTAGATCGCAAGCGCAGACCCGCCGATATGATGACGGCGGTGATGAAGACTTTTGCTTGGCAGGGGCACTCGTGCGCAGCCAGCGAGCCTGCGTGAGAAGGCGAATCCATGCTTCTGTTGCCTCAGCTTGTTCGCCGATTTACAGGTGACCACCAGCACATATTGCTATTGATCAACAGCTGCATGTCGGCGGCGGCACAGACGCCGACGCACACATCACTGAGGCATGCACGCCTAATCTTTAGCCAGAATGAACGCCTGCACTTCCAGAGGTTTCAACATGCGTCGGACTGTATGCAAATAAGCCAGTAAAACCCAATTCGTGGTCAGAATTGCACACACCTCTGCTCGTCCAGACCCAGCAGAGAATTTGTGGGCGCCTCACGCACAACAGCAAAAAGTGCACGGCGGCATACGCTGCCGGAAGAGAGGATAAAAACCTACTTCAAATCACGGACTTCGGCCTTCTATGGCGATCAGACAGGTGGCGCCTGCCGTGCTGGAGACTTCAAGCAGAGGCTCCGAGCACAAACTGGCGCCCGCAAGAATCATCAGACGCGGTGGATCGATTGATATCATGAGGCGGCAGACGCTCAGGTGAGCGCCGCCGTGACCAGCGAGCTCACGCCCACCAGGACGGCCGCAGGCAGGATGCTGCTGAACTGCAGCACGTAATTGTGCACACAGTCACGGAGAGATCTTGACTGTGCAGCGGGATGTGCAATTGCGCAAGTGCTGTGCTGCAATAAGCATGCGGCACAGACTGCGCAGCCGGGGGAGGCGCGCACCGTGAATGGGACGCTCTGCGGCGCAGCCGCGGGCGCGGTGGCGGGCGCGATGTCATCTTGGCCATCATCTGGACATTGCCCAAAGGAAGGGTGTGAGCTGCTGTGGTGCATGATGCGCAAAGCGGTAGTCATGATGTGCCGTCATGTGCAGTCCGTTGGTAGTCACACCCGAGCTCTCCCTGCCTTTTAGTGCCTGCTGCACACGCGCTGGCAGTGTGTCTGTCCCACTGGTGACATCGTCTTGCGACGCATCGAAGTTCAGGCCTACCTGCGCCATCGTCGTCAATGACGGGGCCGGGTGCCAGGTCGTCCTCGCCATCGTCAGAGACGCCTGCAAAGGGGAGATGATCTGGCTCAGCCCCACACGTGAATCATGCATGTGACCTCTGGATGTCTCAGCCGCGTGCGGCAGGCTGTGGTTGCGCCATGACGCTGTGCAGACTCTCACTGCAGGTAATTTGACCGGCAGCAACGATCCCCACGCCAGGATGGCAGCAGTACGTTAGCAGTTTAGCGGCCAATGGCGTCCGCACCACCCATCTGCAGTCTAACAGCCAAGCCGGACCGGCAATAATGCGCACCCGGTGCGGTGCCCTCGACGTCATCGTCGTCGCTGCCGGGCGCGGCTGCCGGAGTGCCGTCGTCCTCGCCATCGTCGCTGGATCCCTGCGCCACCCAGCCACATGACTTGAGCGTGTTCGTTCAAAACGTAGCCTGCAAACGCACACGGAGCAATGAGGGTCTGCCAAGCCCCTTTGCGGTTGCAACTGCGTTGCAAGATTGCGCACAGATGGCACGACAAAGAGCTGACTCGTCTATGAGACGATCATACGCCGGGACAGCAGTGAGCATGCAAAGACAACGAGTTCACAAATCGTGTTGAGACAGCCAGGCAACTGCTGGCAAGTCTCACCGGCGCGGTGCCTTCGATGTCATCGTCGTCACTGCCGGGCGCGGCCGCCGGAGTGCCGTCGTCCTCGCCATCGTCGCTTGTGCCCTGCTCCATGACACCACATCGTGTTTGATTGTGGCGGTTTGACAGACTACAAGCTGAGTCGTCAAACGAATGAGGCCTCCAAGCTTCAGCGCTGCCTCTGCGCACAGGCTGAAGCGGGCGGCGCAGAGGATCCGGCTCGAGAGACAGCCGCTCGGTTTGGACGCAATTTCATTGCGCAATGGGTTAATATCGTTGCCATTAAGACACAATCAGAAAGGCCGGCAAGCCTCACCGGCGCAGTGCCTGCGGTGTCATCGTCATCGCTGCCGGGTGCAGGTGCTGCCGCCTGCGACAGCCATCGGCCCCTGCAGGTGGAGACCAGATGGATTATATAATGCAAACAAACACAATTCCCTTTCATATTGAAGAAGGATGCCCATGCAGCAGGTACACCATCAGAGCCAGTTGTCTGCCGCTGGCAGGGATGCACACCTGAAGACGTCCTGCTGCTGGACGGCGACGCCACCGTCGATGGTGCCTGCACGCACAAGAGTAAAGCGCATCACCACATATAACAATCTGAGTTGCTTGATGGTTCTGTTGCGCCAGCTTCCTTTTTGGTCAGTGACGGAGGACCCAAGCTCAGCATGCGAGTTGCAGAGCCAAGCATGGAGATGCAATGTCCGCGCCTCGCCTGCTACAAATGGCCGTAGAAATCGTGACCATCTCCATTCCGAGTATGAAGGGCGCTGTGCGCTGCGCGACTCGACAGCAGCTGCTGCACATGATTTTGTTGGCACGCCCAATTTCGGCAACATTCACCCCGTGCGCTACTGACCAATGATCGCTGGCTCGGCGACATAACTTATTCACTTCTGAATAAATTCGGTCTGACCTGCAGCCGTGACGGCGACGCCCAGGAGCGCGGCCGCCACCAGCAGCAGGAGCACGTTCCTCGCCATCCCGAGGACCTAGCAGGATCCGGTTCCGGAACCGGAAGCTTTCGCAGGTTGGGCCCGCGCGAGTGCAAATGCAGAGTGCGATCTGAAGATTGTGCAGTGTAAACGATAGGTATGAGGCGCGGCAGGGTGTGCAGGGAAAGCTGGGAGTGGCGGGTGGATGGCTCGTGTCGAACTCATGCCTAATGAGTCACTAGGACAGCTGTATAAAACAGGGCAGACGTCCAGGGGCAGACGTCACAATGTTGCCTTGCAAAAATTTCAAATTCAGTATGAGGGGCAAGTGAAGCTATAGACACCCATGACTGCAGCAGAGGGCATGCATCTCGCTGGTGGCAGATGCGCGCACCTGTGCTGCTCAGCGTCACTGCACGCTGGTATTACAGAATGTTGCGCCGAACAAGAGTGCATCGCCGTCCAGAGACTTGCCCAGAGAGAAGCTTCATCCAACCCCAATTTCAGCAGAGGTACTTGATCTGTGCTAGGAATGTGCTGCGCACTGCGCCCTGGCAGGGCGACACCACCTTCGCATGCGCATCAATACTTCCAGGTTCCTTGATTCACGCGCCACCCAGCGCCTAGCTTCCAGGAGTCGGCGATTGGCCTGTTTTGCTGCCCGCTGCTGTCGTTGGCTCCTCAAAGATAGCCCCCCCTCCGTGTGGCGCCTAGGCCAGGGCGGCGATCACGACGGCGGCTGCCGCCACAAAGACGGGCACCGCTCCGCTAGCGACCTGCACGATCCAAGGAGAATGAAGTGTTGGCAGCTGCACAAGGTTCGTAACAGCGTCACAACATCCGCGCTCGCAGTCTCATCGCAAGCGGCGAAGGGCAGCACAGCTGTTGCATGGTGTGCAGACCACGTGCTGGCAGATGATGCGACAGACTTTCATGAGTTTACACGACCCTGCGACCCACCTGCAGCCGCGCAGCCTGAGGCGCGGGCGCCGGCGCGGTGGCCGGAGCGATCTCGTCCGACCCGTCGTCTGCGCCCTCATCGTTGCCTGCAGACACAGAGCTGCTGAATGATTGAGTGGTCCGTTTCAAGTCCTTGGCAACGAGCTCGTGAGTGAAGGCACGCGGGCTTTGCATGCACACTGCGCCGCTGGATAGTACAGGCGCCGGCCACTGGTTAGTTCAGGTTGACATGTGTGTTGCTGCGTCTCACCGGGCGCGGCTGCCGGCGGCATAGGCACCTCGTCACCGTCGCCTGAGACGCTCCGAAAGCACCTCAGCGCCGGCAGAATTAGTCAAAGCTATGCAATCTCCAGGCAGGTTCCAGGCCCAAAGCTGCCGACCTTGCGTCGTGCAATACTGCGCCATTGGGCAGTCCGTTCAGCGTGCAGTCGGCAGCGAGTCTGCGATGCAGTGGCACAACCTCGCCGCTTCGGTCGGCCTCCAGCGTCACGCCGGGCGGCACAGGCACCTCATCACCGTCACCTGGAAAGAGAACACGTGGGCACCACTCTCAGTGGCAAGAATGCTACAGGAGCAGTGTGCAACATCAGAGATCAAACCACCAATGCAAGGGATGGCGTTGGTTGATGCTCAACAGTGAAGCTTCACAATGCCCTGGCATTGCGGCGCAGGAGGCGCAACAACGCTAGCACGCGCAGACCACCAGGGCTCTAATGGAGGCCTCGGGGCGGCCGTGACGCTTCAAACTAATCACCGCTGGGGTCGGTGATGAGCGAAACGTCGGGCGGCACCGGCGCCTCGTCACCGTCGCCGTTGGGGTCTACCTCAGTCGTGACGCCAGGGGGCGCAGGCACCTCATCGCCGTCGCTTGAGGCAGGGGACCACAATGTCAACAGCGCAATCTTGGATTGTGTCTATGCCGCCACAAGAAACATATGCATTCAGATGCGCCATGAACTGCGGGATGCGGCGGCATCTGTCCTGGGACGGCCGCTCCATTGCCAGCCAACAAGAACCTACCGCTGGGGTCAGTGATGGTCGTCACACCGGGCGGCGCCGGCACCTCATCGCCGTCACCTGAGACAGCGGAGCATCACGTCAGAAATAATCTCGAAAAAAGCTGCACCTCAAACAAGGCTGCCGCACAAGGCGTCGCAGCCTGGCATGCACATCAAGAACCACAAAACTTCGCTGGCATTGCGGAGTGCAGTGCTTTCGACCAGTGCTTTGACCCCATGGCGGCACTGTCTTTGCCCATCCGCAGTGTCCAAAACATGCTAGCTACGCTGCATGTTTCGTAACACCTCGACCGGGTACTGTGGCTGCCAAGACTGTGGCAACCGAAACACACCGGTCGGGTCAGTGATGGTCTCCACGCCTGGTGGCGCCGGCATCTCATCACCGTCACCTGGAGCATCAGAGCATCGCGTCAGAATCGGAGTCTCGGGAATTTCGTGAACCGTTCATGTCAGCAGAGGGGGGAGGTTCAGAGCAGCCTGACAGCAAATGCCGTTAGGCACACGAACCAGATGCCAGTCTCTGCGCATCCTGCTGACGGCATGGCGGCAAACTCGGAATCTAATCGTGCTGCCCCCCGCGAGTGAAGGGTGGTCGTCAGTCAGACGACAGTTCGCGATGCTGTCTGTTCCATTCACTGCGCAACAGGAATGTATGTGCTCGGACTGGGGTCGGTGATGAGGTCAGCACCGGGCGCAACCTCGTCGCCGTCACCTGGGTGGAGAGAACAAAAAATCTGTCAGCGTCAGCTGGACAGATTGAAGGAGCAACAAACTCTCAGAGAGGTCGGCGGCTCACAAGCACACGTGATCAAGCTGCGAAGTGATCTCACCGCTCGGGTCTGTGATGGTGGAACCAAATGTCCGCCGCCTGCAGTTGACAAGGAGAATTACATATCGGCGATCGCACTGCAACTACTGCCCTGGTTCTTGAGGACATCGAGCACTGCTCGATCCCGATGGTGGCATGTGCAGAAGGGGCATGTACCACTGCACATACATGCATGCAATGAGGTGGCGCATTGGATTGCTGACAAATATTCTCACCCAGGGTTGCCCAGCAGCTCGTCGTTTAGCCGGGCATTCCCCGACACCAGCCTGCCTGCATTACAGAGTTTTCGCCGAATGGACAAATGTGCGCGGACGCAATTAATTACGAATTCTTGGGTAGGTCCGGGGGTGAAAAGATCTTTCCCAGAGATATTGGTGCAGGTGACGGCGATCAAGTGCGGACGCTTCACCGGCGCATTGCATCGCAACAGATGCCAGGCAGCGTCAGCGGCGGAATTGTCACGGGCGGCGCGCGTGTGCACGACGCCGCGTTGGCGGCTGGGCCATGATGAGCAGAGCGCTGCATGCACATCAGGCTATGCGCCGCGACCCACCTGACGATGCTGCTTCTGCCGTAAGCGGCGCGAACGACAGTGCAACTGCCAGCGCGGCACAGCAGCAGATACGGGCCGCTCTCCCCATCGTGGGCGTGCGCGCTGACGGCCCTGTACTTCAGGTAGACCTGGCAGAGACAGTCACGACCTAGACTCACAATTGCAGATTGAAACTTGACTCAGCAGAAGTAAATGCGCAAGTTTGTGTGCAATCGCCCACGTCGTGCACCGTGCACGTCTGAAGTTTTGGATGAAGTCAAGGCGTGTGCACGGCGCATGGGTGTTCCCGGCAGCAGCACGTGACTTGGAAGCAGCACGGCGTTACCCACGTAAAATTATTGGCGGCAGGGAACAATTGAGCTCCACAAATGGGCGTTGCAGGCCTGCACACTGGCAATTTCTTCACCACATGACGTGCTGAATTTTCAGCGTCCAAGTGAAGGTGTGATTGCATCATCAGCGCAAGCCGCGCATAATGCATAGCGCCCTTCAAGGCCTGAGGATGTTGGCGATGGTTTGAACAGCTTGGCACCTCCTGCATTATTGACACACATGTTGGTGGGCATCTGAAGGTCCTGCAGCTGACCTGCCGGTCTGCAGCGCCAGCAGAAAGGAGACGCTGAATGTGGAGCATGGATCCAGCAGCCCGGTTAAGTACCGTAATTGTCTTTCTTCACAATCACGAGACGTCACGCTGAGCGCTTCAGTGCATGAACCAAAAAGGGTGTTCGCAGCGGAAGAAACACGTCATGCTTCACTGCTGAGGCGCATCTTGCTTCTGCCACGAACGTATGATTCGCAAAACTTCATGGCACTTCTAGTTGCAACTCTTCAGCAATTGCTGGCTTCCCCACAGCCTGCCCTATAGAGTTTCCAAGAGGGTTTCCACTTCAAGATAATGCACTTCTTTCCACTTCAAGATAATGCACTTCAGATTCTGAGGCCGACTAGCAGCCGACGTCCATGCGGAGGCGTGACTGCAGGTCCCCTCACTTGCGGCGGCCAGTCGACGACCGCCGCATCAGGCGAGCGCCGCGAGCAGCAGCGAGCTGACAGCGATGACAGCGGCGGCCGGAGCAAAGGAGCTGACCTGCGAGTTGTGGAACACGCAGAGATGTAAGTAGCCAGTTACTGTCACAAAATGCGGCATCTTGCTCATGGGACGCAGCAGGGCACCTGCCCGCTGGAAGTCTTGTGACATTGTGCATCGGGTCCCGTGTAGTCGACAGGCATGAGACTGGACTGCTATGCAGCAATGTACATGACATTGCTGTTTGGGGCGCTTGAAACCGGACGAACGAAGCACAAACGTGCCTGCAGGCTGGCGGCCTGGGGGGCGGGCGCGGTGGCCGGCGCAATCTCGTCGCCGCCATCGTCAGCGCCATCGCTGCAGCGCAGACATCATCATACTTGATTACGTGTGCTCAGAACATGTGCTGGCAGCCCCAGGGCAGCAATGCAGGCATCGGATGCGCCGAGGAAACACGGCAGCAAAATGTATGGGACTCACTCATCAGGCGCAGGCGCCTCGGCCTCGTCATCCTCGACTGCAGCCGGACAGAAACTGACCTTTCAGGCGACCAGCTTGAGTCACATCGAGTCTCATACTGGGCCGTTTCTGAGGAGCCGCACAGCAGCGGGGTTACGCTCATGCTGAGAAAATGTGGCAGCATGCTACAATGCAAAGCACATAAAAGCGCATGCCTACCAGCAGACGCCCCGGTCGGGCCGGCAGCGTCATCGTCCGGGTCGCTCGGCGCGGGGCCTTCAACCTCATCGTCCTCGACTGCATCGAGACATAAGGGTTGTTGCTCGGCGACCGCCACCTGGAACCTTGGCGCTTGCAGGAATCGGCAACATGCACCAGAGAGGCAGGCACCGCAAACAAGAGGCACGTGCGCAGGCACAGGTGTTCATGCATCCCAGGCAGAGTGGCTGCAGCTGGGTTATGATGCAGCTGGGCTGTGATGTAGGCAGCGCGAATAGCAGATCGTGGGTGTCGCACCGGCAGTCGCTGATGCAGGGCCAGGGCCATCATCCTCAGGGTCGCTCGGGGCAGGGCCCTCAACCTCGTCGTCCTCGACTGTACAGCAATACACGTGCTGCTGGGTCAGAGTCGGAAAGTGACTTGCTGCATCATGATGCAAGATGCAGTGCGCATGCCGCCGCCCAGGGAGCTTCTGCCAGCGTGAGCGGGTGGCACAGGGCTAAGGGTGCAGGGCCCGCAGCACGCAGGGCACACTCTTCACCGCAGCAAGGCAGCACATGAGTACTGCGGTGCATGCACCATGGGCAGCACATCATATAAGTGCCGCACCGGCGGTCGCAGACGTGGGGCCGGGGCCGTCATCCTCAGGGTCGCTCGGCGCGGGGCCCTCAACCTCGTCGTCCTCGACTGCAGGATAGCGTGGGAAGGTTGCTCACTGACAGTCGAGATGCGAGCTGCTGCTTGATCTCGACGTGAGAGCGTACTGCCAATGCCCATAGGGTTACAGCCAAATCGCGCGTGTGACGTGCACAGAACAAGCACAGTGCTGCTCACTTTTAAGTGGCCACACAGCAGAATGCAGCGCTGCATGCAGCACGGACAGCATGGTATAGGAATGTCGCACCGGCAGTGGCCGAAGCTGGGCCAGGACCGTCGTCCTCTGGGTCTGGCCAGAAGGAACAGGGGAAAGCGTCAGGAACGGGCGGCCCAAATCGGCGTGCGCATCTGCCGTGCCCATCTGCCATGCAGCCTGTCGGAAGGCAGCTGCGGACTGCTTCACTTGCTGCGCAAAGTGAACAGCTACTTTTCCTTGATGCGCTGCCAAGGAATTGAGACGTGGCAGTGGCAGTCAGCTTACCGCTGCCTGGTGCTGGGCCCTCAACCTCATCGTCCTCAACTGCGAGCAGCACCAGGCACAAGCGCATGGCATTGGTGCGTCATCATGATGCATGTGCAGATGTCACACCGCCCGCTCACCGCGCACATGCGGCTGACAAACGTGGTCGTATAACCCAACAGCCACCGGCAACATGCGTGCGAGGCTTTGCATCATGCAGCATGCGCGATCTCACTGGCTGTCGCGGAAGCGGGGCCGGGGCCGTCGTCCTCAGGGTCTGCGCGGTAGCTCACATGGTATGAGACACATGCAAACTCACTTGAGCTCTTGTGAAGCAACAGCAGAGGACATGTCCAGTCATGAGTAGATAGATCCATGATCTGACCCAGCACAACAGTGCAAATGCAAGGTGACTGCGGGTAAGGGCGGCTGTGGATGTGGATGCTGCACCGCGAGATGCCTCAACAGCAGGGGCGGGTTGAGCATGCACTGGACATTTTGAGTGTCGACTGATGCGCACCAGAAGGGGCGGGAGCTGCGGCCTGCTTTAGAGAGCGCATCCTACAGCACACTAGCAAAATATCTCAGCCTGGGACCATACACCGTCGCACAGGCTGGGATTGAAGAGAAAGGTCGGTAAACAGCAACACAGAGGTGTGTATGCAGGATGCGGCAAGGTGGACTTTGACAGGCAGCTCGACTAGCATCTCGAACCTTGCGAGGCCATCGATCTCTGCGCGACCACCTGCGACAGCAGAACATTTGCTCGCTCAGCACGCTCAATTGTTCAGATGCATCAGACTGTGACAGAGTCTCTCACGCAGGCTTGCAACAGCCAGGAGTTGCTGTCCTGGCATTCTGCTGGGTATGTGAGCTGTTGTCGGCTGCGATGGACCTAGCTGACCAACATCATCATTTCGCATACATGCAGCAAGCACTGCATCGTGGATCCGGAAAGCCGAGGAGACAGGAGGTGTGAGGATAAGACACAGATCGTGCCTGCCGCGACGGAGGCGGACGTCGCCGCCGAGCACAGCAGCAGCGCCGCGACGAGCACGAGCGCGCGGTTCATGGCTGCTGATTGAGCCTGCAGCTGCAACAGACAAGGGCGCGGCGGATCCTGACTGCCTTGGGTGTACGGACACGATCTTCGATGCCGCTCCGCTGGCGGCGCACTGGATCACAGCTGGGCTGCACCTGCGTAGGGCTCGTGCCATGCGCACTTCGAGATTCGAAAAATTGCGTAACCTGTCACGTGCACCGGCCCTGTAGTGCAATCTTAGAGCCAGCGGAATGCAGTCGGCTACGTTGGCCAGTATCTGCTTCCAAGAGTCCTTCTGAGAGTTGAGCTTCAGTGTCCTGTCCGACGGTGGTGGGTGTCTCTGAGTTGCCAGCAAGTTGCGACGGGGCCAACGCGTTTGCCGCTCAACTGACGCTTTCCGACATAACCCTCTTCATATCGCTGGAAGAAGTCTCGTTTCAGCTCTGCATCCGTCCGAGGCACGGTTGGCTCGCCGGCAAGGTGCTGCCCGGTGGTCTTGACGACAGCAGCATACAGTCCTGCACGTGTAGACTCAAGATCATCTTGCATGTTCATCCATCCACGATTCAAGACTGGCCAGACTGCCCGCTGCAGGAGCAGCTTTCCGTTGTCGCCAGCGGCGTATTGCCGCACAGCGGCCAGGTGGCGCCAGTGCAGCAGCTGCAGCAGCAGCGCGCTGCCGCACCACATGCTCAAGCGGTAGCCGCAACAAACCTGCGCAAGTGGGGCGACCATGCCGCCGGTCGCGCCGGCCCGCCGACGCGCCAAACCCGGCGGGTTCCCGCCTTCGGTGTGGCGCCTTCATGTTGGGGGCTTCATGTTGATCTCATGAAAAGCCGACCTCACAGTGCTTCTCATCGATGTGCACTTCGTCATGCACTGTTTCTTGCACATGAAGTTGCTTGCAGTTGACTCTGCACCTGGCTCGGCCCCCAAATTGGGGGCCGCGTCTATTGAGCGGCTGCCGCCGCTGATCGCAGGTCATCAACCGCTGCAACGTCTTCAACCTGCTACTGAGCCTGGGCATCATCTTCCTGGTGTACCGCTTCTGGGCGTACCCGGCGCCGCCACCGCCGCCCACCTTCATTGAGAAGGTGCCTCGGCCCATGCTGATGAATCTGAGATGTTTGCGGACAGGGAGGAGGCACCATCATTCGCATCCCGCTGGCGGATGCCTGATATGCACTGTCTGCATGCATTGACCGCGCATTACCGCCGCCCGCAGCTGGACCCGGCCCTGATAGACCTGGCGGTGTGGCCGGACACCCCGGGCACACGCGACTGCGACTTCGTGGCTAGCTATGGCCCCGGCGGCAGCAACGACAGCCGCGCGCTGCTGCTTCGCGGCGGCGCCCGCGCCTGGCCCATCACCGACAGCCTCAGCCTGGGGCGCCTGATCTACAAGTACCCGGACCTTGTGTGAGTCGCGCCGCCCGCCCCTTCTGTCCTCACTTCATGAAAGTGTTAGCTGCGTGTGGCGCCCTTGTGTGCTGTGCGGCAGCCCTTCAGAAGCTGTGACGCACACAGGCAATGCAACAGCCTCGGAGGAGTCAAGCTGTCCGTTCAATGTCGCAATGCACTGTGCCTTCGGCACATTCCTAGTGTGCATGTCGCAGCTGTGCGATGCGGCAGCTGCGCCGCAGGCGGGCACCACATTGAACAGCGCTCCACATCTGTGTTTGACATAGCCGCGTAAACAGCACTGAAACCCCGCGTTGAGGTCAGGAGTCGGTGCCTGTGTCTGGAAGGTCTTGCTGCACAGACTGGTCACACTCGACGCGTTGCATTCTGTTTCTGCAGGGGCACAGTGACGGTGTCGCCCAGCAAGACGTTTACACTATTTACCAACAGCAGCGAGCAGCAGTATGCGGACGCGCACCTGTCCGCAGACCAGGTGCCGCCCTGCTCAGCCTTGCTTCCAGACGCGCTTCCTACAGTTCGAGCAGCGGTCCCAAAAGGTTTTCTCGCTGCTGCTGGAGGATCTGCGCATGTTCTGGCGCTGCGCCGCTGGCGGGCGAGCTCGAACAGGCTCCCAAGGACAGCACCTGCTGGTCATGGTCTCAAGACATGCACAGAGAATAACCAGCTGAACCAGGCGCAGCACGACAGCAGAGTGTTGACGCCCTCACACCCCCGCGCAGGTGCCGGCCAAGCTGGTGACGATGCCGATCAAGACGTTCGGCGCGCACATGCGGCCTTCGCGGCTCAAGCGCCGGCGGCTGGCCAACCTGTACTACCAGGACGAATACTACTATTGGTCAGGCGTGCCGCCGTTGAAGCTGGGGCACCACCCGTCAGAGCCGCCGCTGAATTGCCTTGTCCAGCCGACAAGTGAGTGCTTGTTTTTCCTTTGTTTGGTGCACACAAACATATCCTTTTAAAAGACCAGGTACCGCTGAAGCTGGGGCACAACCCGACAAAGCCGCCGCTGCCTCGTTGAGCCGACAAATGAGTTGCCTTTTCTCATATGATGATATTGTTCGCCATTGCCGACTGGCTGCAAAAGGAGAATGTGGTGGCGATGAGAGAGCACTGAAGCTGGAGCACCACCCTGAGCAGGCGCCACTCAGCTGCCTCGTCAAGCCGTCTAGTGAGTGCTTCATTTCTCGTTTGTTGCATGCACACAAAGGCATCTTCCAGACGGATTCGCCTGAAGGCATTTCAAACGCCAGATGTGACCCGAAGCTGCTCGGATTTACGACTTTGTCATGTGAACCTCGCAGAGGAGCCAGGGCAGGAGTGGCTGTGCATCACAACGGCGCGGCTGCAGATGACGGCCGCAGATGACGGCCCGATGCCAATGACATGTGCCGCCGACATAAGTGTGCTGCCTGCTCGTATGCTGCAGAAGCGCCGGGGCAGGAGCAGCTGTACATTACAACGGCGCGGCTGCGGGTGACGGCGAAGGACTCGGTGCACATCCTGCACTACGACACCAGCCCCTCGCTGCTGGTGCAGCTGCAGGGCCGCAAGCAGGTGGGCTGCCCTGTTGACTGTTTCTCCTTTGTTGATCCTCGATTAGCGGTTGCTGAATTCCGTACACTACAATACTCGCGGCTCGCTGCTGGTGCAGCTGCCGGGCCGCAAGCAGGTGGGCTGTTGTGCTGCTTTGCGCTCTGCGCCACCCTGACCGTCGCTTTAGTTCATCATCAGCACGGCATGGTCGGATGTCTGTTGCAACACCGGCGGCGGCGCCATAACCTACATTGCCGCAGCGGCTCTGCGACTTGCGATCTGCCGCCTTCTCTCAAGAGCTGCTGAAACGTCCTGATGTGTGTGACCCTGCAGGTGACGCTCATACCGTCGGACCAGATGCAGTACATGTACCCCTACGAGCGGGGGCACCTGCTGTTCCGCCGCGCCCGGGTGGACCTGCTCAAGCCTGACTACGAGGTTCGTTCCACCCCGCTGCTTCATCTACAAATCTTTGCAAACCTGAAATTTGTGCGCATCCTACTCAGCTGTGCTTTACTTGGCTCAACCTGTGGCTTGACACAGCCATGCATGGTCACAACAGCCCTGCACCAATCCTAGAGAAATAAAAGTGGGAGCGCGCCTACAAGTGCCATTCCCTGAGCAACGATAGGCTGGCAGGGAAGGCAGGCGCCTGTTGCGTCTGTCGCCAGCCGCTGCCCTGCATCACGACGACCGCAAGCGCTGTGCTATGAACTGCCGGCTGCTGGGCCTTGGGACTGCTGGCTGCTGGCCGTCGCATTGACGGCGTGTCACATCTTCTGTTGCTGCAGAAGTACCCGCTAGCTAGGAAGCTCAAGCCGACGGAGCTGGTCATGTCGCCGGGCGACGTGCTCATCTTCCCGAAGGACACCTGCCACCAGACGAAGACGCTGACGGTGCGCTGGGAGAGGACTGAGAACCTTCGAGGGTTTGCTGGATTGGAGTGGCTGGATTGGACATTGCATCGCCACGGCTCGGGGCTCTCGATGCACGGTGCTGACACCAACAGACACATCAGACGCATGCACACATACATACTAGATATTGAATGAAAGATTGACATAGTCACTTATGTGCCGTCTGCAGGACAACGTCAACATGTCATTCAGGTGAATACTTCACACTTCTACCACTACCGCTGCGCTACAACCTGTTGTGGAAACAGAAAAGCAGAACTGCTGTGCGGTAATCAGTCGTTTCGCTGATTTGGCTTCGCATGTCCTGCTCCAGGTTCAAGAACGCAGTAAGGTGGTGAGGAGGGAGCCAGTTTTGGACCAAGCAGCAGAGCCCAGAGGGATGCAATGGCGTTTTGACTGCCAGCGGTCTGGCAGCGTTATAATGCTGCACAAACGCTGGTGACGACTGTTGCCTTCGTGCTTAGCATACCAGCCATGCTTCATTCATGATCTGTCCCTACGCTTCTAGAACCGGCCTGTGCCGCTGCGTCTGGCGTGTTTGGCATCTCTGGTCACAGAGAGCTCTTGTGGAAACGGCATGCGCGGCACAGCTGCTTGAGCCGCGGTGATAGCACCCTGTCAAGGGCATCAATTAGTGCACACCACAGATACCTACGTTCCTGATTGTGTCCGGGCGCAGCCAACAAACGGTCAAGCCTGCCCCTCTGCCACACATGCACATGTTCGCCAGCTGTGTAATCGCTCCAAGACGCCAACGCACAATGTGAGCCCGTGCAAAACACGCTCCTCGTCGGAAAGGGGAGCTTCCGACGATGAGCTTTCAAACCTCGCCGCCTGTATGCAAGCACTTCCATTCGCTGAGAGAGCGAAACCTGTGGCACTCGGTTCTGCTGGCGCTGCTGCATCTCGCGTGTCAGACACAGCTGTGTGAAGTTTCGTTCGCTCAGAACACCACTGCAGCCGCAGTAGCAGCAACACAAACCTGCCAAAGCGGCATATGACTGTGCTGTGAACCGTTTCACGCAGGTTTAGACGCATCGATCGTGTTGGAGGCGCTGCGAGGGTGCAGTGAATACGATGGTGAAGTTCAGACAGCCACACATCCAGGACAGGCTATGCGTCTAGCCTCCCATGAAGCTGGGCCTGAACGACCTGCACAAGCTCAGCCATGCCGAAACGGGCCTGCCGCTCGCCAATGGCGACAGTGAGCGAAGCTCGCTGCTGCCGGCGGTACCGGCGTTGTCAGCAACGTCCATCATCGCGCCAGTCAACAGATCCCGGGAAATCAGCGCCAGCCTGGTGTGGGGGCTGGCGCTGTACGCCATGTGCACGGTCTGCAGCAGCGGCATGAGCGTGCTCGCCAAATTGGCGCATGGCCGTGGCACCCCCATCATGCAGATTGTCCTCGTGCGCTCCGCCATGGTGCGACGCTGCTCCATTACGATATGATCCCATTGATGTGACCTCATCATGCCAAGGCACCAAGTCGTGCTGCAAGACCGTCTCTGCATGTGGTCGCAAGAGCAACTCTGGAGCTGGCGCCATTTCTTCAATTCGCCGCGGCACTGCTCGCAATCATCCTGAGCGTGTGAGCACTCCCTCATGTGCTGACACGTCTCATGCACCTTCGGCAGGTGGCCAGCTTCGCGTGGATCAGCGCCATGCACACCCGGCACGGCGGCGGCGGCAGCGGCGGCGGCTTACAACGTGTTGAAAGCGGCGGCGGCCTGGGCGGCGGCGGCGGCAGCAACGACGGCGGGCTGTGGGGCAACCGGCGCTGGCTGCTGCTGCTGCGGGGGCTGCTGGGCTTTGGCGCGGGATCATGCCTCTACTGGACGGTGCGTGAACGGCGCCATGACCGCTGCCGGCAATTGAACGGGCTGTGAAGATGTGGGGACACGGTCACAGGGCTTATTGCCAGGGGGCTGCATCGCTCGGCTTGTCTCAGGACAGCCAGCTGCAGGCCCAACCAAGGGTGTACGGCCTCCTGGCACTCGCAGATCCCGCCAATTGCCGCGGCGCTCATGCGGCTGCACTGTCCGGCGCCAAACCTGGACGTAACACGGCAGCCGCCCTTGCCGCACTGCGCCGCCGTCTGCGCCTCGCTGCGGACTCTGCCAAGGCACCTGCTGTGGCCTGGCCTCCGAAACAGTAACGCATCTGCTGTTGCACGGCCAACTTACACTCACAATCCTGATGTCGATCAAATCGTGCCGCATCACGTCAGGGGTGCTACTCCCGATGAGCGACGGCCGGGTGCTGACCCACTGCTCGAATCAGGCTGTGTATTTCTTCTCAAATGAACCCTTGCTGCTGGTGTTGTTCAGGTGGTGGTGCTGCCGATCAGCGACGGCCTGCTGCGGACGTTCTTTGCGCCGCCGCTGATGAAACACCTGCCTTTCAGCCTGGTGCAGCTTGAACCCTTCCTATTGGTGCCTTTCAGGTCGTGCTGCTGCCAATCAGCGATGGCCTGGTGCTGACCTCCTTTGCGCCGCTGCTGGTGGCGCTGCTCAGCCCCATCCTCATCCGGGAGGTGCCCTCCAGGTGGGCGGACTGCAACGAGAGATGTGTATCCACAGAAGGAGATGCTGCTTTGTTCTGCCTTTCGGCCGCTTGCTGGTGGCGGCTTAGCCTCATCCTCATCCGGGAGCGCCCCTACAACGACGCCTGGTGTGTTGATGTGTGTAATTGGCGCCGCTGCAGGATGGTGCTAGTGGCATCCCCTCCTGCCGGCACTATATTAGTAAAGTACTACTGAGGTCTCACTCACGCGTTGTCCATGGCGCCGCTGCGCAGGGCCGCATTGGCGGGCATCCCCTTCTGTACCGTGGGCGTGGTTACAATCGCGCTGCTCGGAAGCAGGCACAAATACTTCTAGCAAACAACGCTCTTGACGCGCCTGCCGCTGCCGTCATCATGCAGGACGGTGCTGGCGGGGGTCCCCTTCCGCTGGCACCACGTCTGTTACTCAGTCTACTATCTGGGTCGCACAAACACGCAGCCGATGTTGCCGCCGCACAGGACGGTGCTGGCGGAAATGCCCTTTCGCATCGTGGGTGTTAGTCATGACTGCGTGGCCCTCCCTGTTTGGGAGCTCTCCGCAACACCCTAGTGACATGTCCAGCGTCGCTGATGCGCAGGACGGTGCTGGCGGGGATCCCCTTCTGCATCGTGGGCGTCGTCATGATTGCGCGCCCGTCCTTCCTCTTCGGCGGCAACGGCATCCGCACGCTGGGCGTGCTGGTGGCGATTGCGCAGACGACATTCTCGGCGCTGGTCAAAATCCTCGTGCGGGAGCTGCGCACGACAGAACAGACGAACGTGAGTCCGCTGCCTCTGGGAATTGGAAATAAATTCTGAAAGCAGGCGCGCTGGTCGCGATCGCGCAGACGACCTTCTTGGCGCTGTTCCAAATCCTATTTTGCGGGAGCTGCGCACGACCAGACGAACGTGAGTCCCGTAGACCCTGAAGGAATTAGCAGCCTGGAAGGATCGACAGCACCGAAGCGTTGCCAGCACGGAACGCATGCCTGCATGTCTTTCGAAAGCTCGCACACTTCCAGGGGTCTGCAGTCGCTTCCCAAGCCATTGCAAGTGCACTTGCGGACGACGACAAACCCCACGCCAAGCCTCCGCTGCAACGCTGAGCCAGATCCCTTGCTTGCCGGCGCTGACCATCGTGTGCTACCTGGGCTCCATCCAGCATCGGCGCCGCGCTCGGCTGCACCGTGGGTCTTTAAATATATACAAACATCGTGCTTACCTGGTTCTTCGCTGCCGCAGACCATCGTGTTCTACCTGGGTTTCACATCCAGCATAGGCGCCGCACTGGGCTGTACCGTGGCGGGTTTCGTGGTGCCGCCCGATGTTCCCACCTTCCTCGCGCTCTTCGGCACAGGTGCGGGCCCTGACGCCAGCATCGTCAGCGGAAAAACCTGGTCTCAGAAACAAAAAAGGCCGGCTGTGCACTGTCACCGTGCGTTCCCGCTTGTATGGCGCTCGGCACAGGTGCGCGCCGCAGGGCCAGCGATGCAGGCAGAGTCAACCTTTAAGGTGTAGGACTTTGACGCCGGCTTTGTCTGCCCTCTTGGACGCTCCCGCCTTCCTGGCGCTGTCCGGCACAGGTGCAGCGATTCTATCGCCAATGCCTTCAGTGCCGGCATCCTTGACGCAAGCATGCTGATGCTGCGCATGCATTCGCGGCTTCCTGCATGAAAACCATGGATGCAGTAATTTGGAAACCCTGTCTGGGATGCGACATCGGCTCCAGGCAGGCCATTGCGCAGGACCTGCTACCCAAGACCTGCAGTCCGAGACTCGGCTGAGCCATATCTGTGCCTTTGCAGGGCTGGCGGGCTACGGCAGCCAGGTGACCATGACAATGGCGCTGCGGCGCGTCAAAGCGGCGCCCGCGACGGCGATGTCCTACTTGTCCGTCGTCTGGGGCATTGTCGCGGGGCTCGCCATCTTCCATGTGAGGAATACTTGCACTCCATATGGATCTATCCTCTTTGCCCCTTTCTTCAGATGTGCCTGATTGCTGGCCCCATTGAGCTGCGCTTCACACCTGCTCGGCATGGCCCGCCATCGCACGCGCTGCCCTTGGCGTCTGGCCACACTCATTCCCCGGTGAAGTGCGTTCAGCACGACCGATCCCACGTTAGGCATTCAACATGGCCTGGGGCTGAACGAGCGCTGCGCTGTGCATCCGCAGGAGTCGCTGCAGCTGTGGAGCATGGCGGGTGCGCTGCTAATATGCAGCAGTACGCTGACGGTTGCGCTGCTGGAGCAGCGGCGGGTCAAGAGCTTGGAGGCCTCCCGGCGTTTGCTTGCCACCACCGGCGGCACGGCCGCCGAGCGGGAGGTCATGCTGGGGCAGACCAGCAGAGCGCAACACACCGCCGCGAGCTGACCAATGACAAACCGCAGCTGGCGGCCGGAGGCTGGGCGCGGCTTCGCGCGGTGGCAGCCGCCATTCATAGAAACAACAGCTCAGTGCTTTGTCACACGCTAGAGGACAGGAAGAGAGTGTCACACACTAGAAGACGTTGCTGCTAGCCAGGTTTGCTCCATGTTGATGAGCTGGCATATCAGGGGAATAAAGTGAGTGAAGGGTGCGGTGCTGAGGGATGTTTTTTGTTGACAATGCAAAACCGTTTCAGAGGCCCCACAATCGATTCAGCTTGTGACAAATAATTTTCAGGTGCCTTTTCGAGCCTTCTGTTGTCTTCCCAGGATCAGGGGACCATCTCGCGACAGCTGCACCTGCAGGGCTTGCCCAGATCAACCAGAGCAATCGCCAGTGACCTCGCACGTACCATGGTGACTGCTGATGAGGTTGCAAACCTGGGGTAGCTGATGTAGAAGCGGAGCTGCAAGCTCGGGGATTTTCAACGACGGGGCTGAAAGCCGACCTGGTGGACCGCCTGACTGGAGCCCAGCTAGCCAGCGCCGGCAGCGGAGAGGTGAGCATGACTCGTCAAGTGATGTAGACTGCTTAGGCACAGTGCCTGGACAGTCCGTAAAATCTTCCAGGGATAATACATGTGATCTTGGAAAAAAAGAGCGGGGCGCCTTCCCGAAAGCGGGCGCGCTCAGAGGAAGCTGTGTCCTCCGGGGAAGGGGCGTCTTCAGAGGCGGAGGCTGGCGGGTGGGAGCTGCTGGGTGCTGACAAGTAGCACAAGGTGGCACACTAGCTGGATTCAGGTTCGACGGCAGCCGCGCCCGCATCGCAGACGCGCTGGGGCGCGATGCTTGTCCACTCGACATGGCCTGCGAGAGATGAACGCTGCACGACCGCAGTTATGCGGGGCCGCTGCCATGCCACGGCAGTGGCTGGCTGCTGGAGGAGGGGCTTTGACAAGCACTTGTCGGGGAATATATCCCGGATGTCACGCTCCCCCGGCAGCAGCATTGCCAGGGGTCAAAGCCCAGATGACAGCGCCGGCGCCGCAAGGGTTTCCTCCCCGACTTAGCGTACAATGAACGCCTCAGAGAAGGAGGGGTCCCCAGAATTACTCGCCTTGATGCTCAGCTCGGCCGCCCGCGCGCCCGCCGTCTGCAACGCCAACGAACCTGTGCGGCACCTCGCTCAGGGGCGGCGCCGGCAGAGCGCTGCTGCTTGAGGCAAGATACCATGCACAATGAACGCCCCAGAGAAGGGAGGGCCCGCAAACTTGCTCGCCCTGATGCTCAGATCTGTTACCTTGCTGCTTGGCGCTACAAGCGCCGACACGCGTGGCTGGCGCTACAAGCGCCAGCATGCTTGCAGGCACTGCAGAAGTGCGGCAGCTGCGCGCTGACTGATTTGCAGAGACTGCACGTTTGCGGACGTGTAGCCAGAATCGAATTCGGGAGTAGAATCAGACCGATCTTCAACAGACTTGCGAAGGTGCTGTTGCTGACCCAGTATGACGTCTCGATGCATCGAACACTCACAACCAGTAGTAAAGGGGAACATTCAGTGCTTCTGAAGTCGGTTTGCAAGCTCGCCAGCCGAGTTCGTCGCCACGTCAGAGGACTGCCAACTAGATCTCCCGGGATTTCGTGTATTTCGAACCTCCTGCGCAGTTGGTGCATGACAGGCCTGACTTCAAGTAGACTAGCAGCATAGCGCTCTCAATCACAGCAGCAGCCCGCATGTGCACTCTTGGAGCGCATGGCACCTCAGGGGGGGGCAAACACCCGCGGAGGCAGGGCCACAGGCCGGCCTGCAGATGGCGAGCCAAAGGGTCAGCCACAGCGGCGGCGCGCGCGCGGCCCTCGTTACCCGGCCGACGCCCCTGAGCAGCAGAGCCTTGAAGAGCCTGACGAGCCGGCCGGCAGCACGGCCACGCCAGTCGAGGATGTCCTGGAGGCAGAGCTCGCTGATCAGCCGGCGCCCAGCGCGGCCGCACCAGCGCCTACTGCGGCCAGCACGCCTCCAGCCGGGCCGCAGCCGCTGCCAGACGATTCTCGTTCACAGCGTCAGGCTATGATGCGGACAGTCGCGCAGCTTGATGAGGCGATCAACAAGCTCATGGCGGATGGCAAGGTCGCAGAGGGCGCCCGGCTGATGCCCATCAAGCTGGACGCGCTAAAAACGCTGGTGAGGAGATTTCACTAGCAAGCCTATGTCTCACGCATCTCCTACAGATGGCATGTACTCTTGCCATTCACTCAGTGGTCTTCCGAGACCCTGCAGACTTTCGCTTCTGGCCTTCATCCCACGCTCGCTTGCTCCGCAGATCGGAATGGACAGCGGCACGGCGGAGCGGGCAGCAGCATCCGTCGGGAGTCGGTGCTCCAGCATCGCCTCGTCAGGCCGCGCCACGTCCACGGCAGCGCCTTCCGACGGGGAGCCAGAGGACCGAGTGCACGCAATCCTGGTGTGTGAGACCGCACTTCAGCGCCCTGATGCCACTGCATGGCGTTTGCTGTCGCCATTGCTTGTGTTCTCTGAGCGACTTCTATAGTTGATGCGGTCGGCGCGGGAGCGGCAGGTGCAACATGGTTATGTTTTCCGGTTGCAAGAACATCGGCTGCACGGTTCCGACTCTCAACAGAGTGTCTCCTGCACGCAGAAGCGCCCCGGCGCCGCAGAGTCTGTGGGCAGATAAAGCATCTTGGTGGAGTCGCTCAGGGGGAAGAATTGAGGAAAGGATAACTATCAGGACTGGGACGGCCGCTGCGCTGGGGTCCACCCTCAGCAGCCAGCTGGAGGGGTGTGGAGGAGTATGAGGACGATTGTCCGTGGAGGAAACGCCATTTAGAAGACGCAGCAGCAGCGGATTAAACCAAATGGCGTGGACAATTGCAGACGTAGCAGCAGCACACAATACTTGTGTGGGGTATTATCTCACATAAGCGAGCAGTGTGTAGCGCTGGAGTGTGGGCGAAGGATTCTGGCACAGGGAGCAACAGCACTGAAGTGACCCAATCCGTCGTCTCTTGTAAGAGACGACAGAGGCTCATCTGTGGTTGTGGAGACTGCGGCAGTGTGACAAGTATGAAATTGCATACGTACCAAAGTAAAACAACGAAGACTTCAGTCAGCAAAGCGGCTGTCATACCCCTCACCTCGGCCACGCTGCGAAAGAATAGGTAGGCAAACAAACTAACGATGCAAAGTCCTCGTCAACGAAGGTCACGCAAGCCAGCTGCGGAAGCGACACGAGAGATCCAGTGCGACCACCATATACAACGGCAACTGCAACCCCGCATCATTACTGAAGATCCACAGAGTTGTGTGCTTATCTGGCCTCACTGCCACGCTCCATTGCCAGGCCGGGCGGCAAAGCTCCTTTACAATCCAGTGGTGCTTCGCCTGTGCCTCCGCCAGCAAACGTTGGCCTGAAGCCTGCACGCTTGCGGCAGTTGAGTCGCGCAGCACCAGCCGTGCATCTTGCAGAGATGCTGACTCAGGCTGTGAGCATTCAGGCCTGGAGGCCTGCCTCCTGAACCTTGGCCTTGACCTCGGCGCCGAAGATGGCGTCACACTCTGACCAGTAGCCCAGCCAGATGTTGCGCACCTGCGAGAGGATTGCACTGCGGCTCAACCACAGTCAAGCAGGTGTGTTTGAGTATCAGTAGTGAACAGCAAAAGGAGAGTTGGAATTGGCTGATGGAAAACTAGATGTAAGAAAAAGGAACAATCAACCACTTAATCTCTATTGCTTGAAAAACTTGAATCAGCGTCGGGCGGAGCAGCACACCTCGGCGGTGCATTTGGGCTCGCTGAACCACATCATCAAGTTCTCCACAAAGTTCTTCCTCTGGTCCGGCGTGTAGGCGCGGATGCGGTCGCCAGCCTGTCGAATCACAATGCCGAAAATTTCAGCGCCAAAAACCCAGTAAATCCTGTCCAGTACATTTTACTGCAAAGTTTGCTTCAGGAGTTATGCACTACTCGTAGGCGTCGTGCAGCTTGTCAGAACCAAAATCGGTTCGGATACTCGCCTGCACGAAGTTGTTCTCCAGCTTGATCATCTCCTTCTGCCGCTTGCCGCTGACCGTCGCGCTCGAGTACACCGGGCCGCGGGTGGCGCCGTCCACAGTGGCGTTGTTGCGCGAAGGGAAGTAATCGATGTCTAGATGATTGCGAAGGAGGAGGAGTGTCAGCATTGTGTCTGAGAGGTCATGCCAAGTTCGCGAGCGTCAATTGCGCATCTGAAAAGCGTTGACGCAAGTTGCGAGATGACAGCGCGATCGGCATAGCAGCAAGGGAAGGACAGGCGATGCAGATAGGGCAGGGAATCACACCCTCAGTGCGCTTGACGGTGTTCATGAAGCCGTCTGCGTTTAAGATGAAACAGGTGGAGTGTCAGAAGCTGGTCGCATATTCGCCCCAGGGGTGGCCTGGCAGGGTGGGAATTGCCGGAACACAGCAAACAGCACAACACTTATGTAAGTAATCAGTAAAAGACTGTACGAAACGAAAACGAGAAGACCACACACCCCAGTGGTTGTCGTGGTACTTGGTGCGCGGCCGGTTGATGGGCAGCGTCAGGTAGTTGGCGCCCAGGCGGTACCGCTGCAAAAATCACTGCATATATTCATGTACTTGATTCTCATTCAACATGAATAGAAGAACGATGACTTAAAAGTCGATACAAGAAGGTTGCAGCATAACAAGCAGACGAGCTCAGACAATGTCTATGACAGAGCAAGAGAGCGAAAACTAGCGCGCATGTTTTGCCAGACCGACATGCTTTAGGGTTGGGGGCGCCTCGGCTGGTTCCAAGCAGACTCACCTGCGCGTCGGAGTAAGACTGGATGCGGCTCTGCAGCAGCTTGTCGTCGGACGGCGCCAGGCCAGGAGGCGCTACACCAGGTGAGAACGCCAGCATTTCGTTGTCCTGCAGCGGCCAAAAAATCGACATCAAGATCGTCACCGATGCCCCAGTACGATCCCATTCCAACAAAACGGTACGCATGTTTTTGACTGTGTTTCGCTGTGTTTCGAGGTGCCAGCACAAGACACTGCTGATAATAGTGAGAAAGGCACTAGTTTATTTTCGACCCCAGGCACCGCCCCGGCACACGCAGGCAGTCCAGGGCGTTTTATCTCGGGTGCTCACCGAGAACCAGTTGTCTACGTTGGTGGTCAATGTCATTTTGCCGACCGGCCGCAGTGGGAACTGCTCCTGCAGACGATCAGGACAGAACAACATCAGAACTGGTGCCGCCTATTTGCCGTTTCCCGCAGCATGATATGATGTGTCACCCCGAGAGCCTCGCAAACTTGATGCTGTTGCGTAGTCGATGCATTTCAAGAATTCGGAAAAGACTGAAAACACGCATAAAACGAAAAACGCGCGCCTCGGGCCAGACTTTGGTGGGGTCCAGGGGGTCAAAGTCCAGGGTGTGCTCCTGCTCCGGGTCCATCGTCTGAACCATCAGGTCCCACACCGGGTAGTTGCCTGTGGACGATACACAACATTCGCGTCAGGCTCTCGCGGCGCGCCTGCACGTCATGCCGCTGCGCAGGAGAGGCCCGGGGCCGCTTGCCTGGCTTTGTACCCACCCCTTGGAAGCGTTCGGCAGTGCGAAAGGGATAGCCAGTTCCTACGCAAGTGACTGCGCGTACGCCCCTTCACACATTGCACAGCGCAGGCGTAATTGGCGGAGGAGCATTGTGCAACTGCGGCGATCGGCAGGGCAACGTCGACGACAGGTTAATATACTATCGAGTGCATTTCATCTGGGTTTAGAGAGAACGACACACCCTCCTCGATGGACTCGTACAGATCGAGCGTCGCGGTGACGGGCTTCTTGGGGCCGCTGCCCTTGGCGTCTGCCTCCTCGTTGGTCATGTACTTCTCGCCTTGGGACGCAGAAATTTCCGTCAGTGAACATTGGCGGTACTGCACAGAGTTCGAGCAAACCCATATGGACGCACATGCATGGAGAGAGATGCGGGCGCACTGCCGTGGGTCCTTGACTCGACAAACGCCCGCGGTCTCAGGGTCTGTCAAGACACTTCATGCGCCAGCGAGAGCATGTGAGTCATCCACCTCTAGGAGGAAGCAGGAAGCAGGAGTGCGCACCCTGCTGGGAGAGCCAGTGCCACTTGATGTACGTCTCCTTACCCTCCTGCGTAATGAGCTTGAAGGTGTGCACGCCAAACCCTGCGCACGGGGTGGTCCATGTGGTGGTGTCACAAGCGGAAGTCCACGTATATACGCAAGCACAAACGGCAAGCGCTGGCGCTGCGCTGGGCGTTGCCAATACTGCTGGAACCGGCACTGCTGGAAATCGGCTGCCGAGGGAAACACATCCCGAAGGCGATTTGGGATAGCCCCCCTGCTTGGGTCTGCTGCGCAACACATGCTCACCATTCATGTGGCGGTAATCGGACGGTATGCCCTCATCGCTCAGCAGGTACGTCAGCTGCAGCGCAAACACACGATCGGTGTAAGCAACAAGAACACAAGCATTCATGCATGGCAGGCGAACTGCAGCAGGCAGCAGAAAGCAGAAGGCAAAGCGTCTGATCGACAAAGAGGAGCAGTGCAAGAAACCGACACAGCGGAAACAGCGCGGTTTTACAAAGGGACTCAGGAACGCACGATGTTGCAGGACTCGGGGTGGTGGGACAGGAAGTCCAGCACGCGCCAGCCCTCCTGCACGTGCTTCCGCGGGCTGGGCTTGAGGGAGTGCACCAGGTCCGGAAACTTGATGCCGTCGCGGATGAAGAACACCGGGATGTCGTTGCCTGCGAATGCAGGACCAGAAAGGGTCAGCGGCATTGTCGCAAATACAAGACACCAAGAAATCACACCAGCTAAACACGCCACTAAGCACTCAAAAGCAGGCAGCCTGGCAACAAATTTGAATTGAGTTTGAGAACGAAGCAGGAACAAGCAAAATATGTTTTGTAATGTACATGTATGTATTACTACTGTACATACATAATTGAGTTGCAAGATTTAGAAAGAAAATATGTATGTACTTTGATATTTATCCCAATTACTACAATGACTAATGAAAAGGTAAACGACAATACAACTAATAAAAATAAAAGAATCAAACAAAATTATTATTTGGCAAACAGGATGGATCTAAGCGCCAATTTTCGCTCACCGACAAAGTCCCAGTTGCCTTCATTTGTGTACATTTTGATACTGAAGCCGCGAACATCACGCATCGTCTCCGGCGAGCCGCGCTCGTGCACGACTGTGGAGAAGCGCGCCGTCAGCTCTGTCTCCTTGCCCACCTGCGGCATCAGGCTGGTGTGAAGATATAATGTTTGGGTGAGCAAAGATGAGTGCGGCAGCGATGCGAAGAGCCTGCAGCACATGGGCTGCAACGTCTCAGCAGAGACAATCCCAAAATCGAACAACGCCAAACCGGCCCACCAACATCCAGTCCCTTGCTCTGCTGGTAAGGAGTCGCCAAGGCAGCGTCATGTGCAGCCCTGCCAAGCTCACGGCTCACCTCGCTGAGGAAGTCGGCGTAGGTGAGGTCGGACACGTCGTGTGTGACCTCGAAGACGCCCTTCGCTGCCATGCCGCGCGCATGCACCACGCGCTCCGGGATGCGCTCCCTGAGGACCAGGATTTGTGGGTCAGCAGGCGATGCGTGGAATGCACCCACACTGGGGACATATCTCAGCAGAAAGCTCTCTAAAGGACACTGACGTTCTGTGCAAATCAGATTGCCTGCTGCACAACTCCAAGTCTGTGAAACGGCCGCCACGTGTGTGGTGCGATATCGGAGGGAGCAGCATAAGGCACCCACGCACGGCACGTGAGCCAAGCAACGCCTCCGTCACAGGGGAGTGGCGTCAGATACAAGGGCAGAAGATGGCACCTGTGGAACTGCGCCAGCTTCTCCATGAGGTGGTAGTCCTCCAGCAGCACCGGGCCGCGGTTGCCGATGGTCATGCTGTGCATGTTGCCTGTTCGCATGCAAGACGCAGCTTGTCATGAGCTTTCCGTGAGAATTGAGAGCTACAAGCGGAGGTGAGCGTCCATGAACCCCACGGCAGCCCCAGAGAGCTGTGCCTCCCTTCTGTAGCAGTCACACAGCACACCGAAAAGACTCGGCACGAGCAGGTCGCTGGCGCGCATCGCCCAAATATCAGGAAGCAGCAGAAACAAAGGCTCACTCTCGACGGGGTGGCCCTGGTTTGTTGTCCACGCCTTGCTGTCGTTGGCCGAGTTAGGTCGTTCCTGCAAGCGCCGCACAAACACCGCCGTTCAGCGCGGTGCAGTCCACAGATCGGTTCTTGACATCAGGAATGACCGAACATTGGGCGCTGCACCCGCGCAGAGCCGTGCACCGCCACCTGACAAAGTTCGTAAGTTTTGCGGTGACGTCAGATGTAGCACAAAAAGCTGCGGTGCTGCTGCGTCAGACCATAGGGCCGGCGCAATATGCATAATAGAGCCCAACGCCCACCATCAGGTATCCCTGCGAGCCGGACGCGCCGCTCGTGCCGTTTGGCGCCACCATGGCGTCTTGCTGGTTCAGTGGTCCTGAAATAAGATGCGACTGAGTTCAAAAGGACGCTTATGTTTACAGCTTGCTTCACAGACTGAAGGTTGGCTGTACTTTCTTTGCGGTACAAGTATCGTTTGGCAGCCGGATGCGATCGCTGTGAACTTGGGAGCCGTTTCAGGCCGGCTTCCTCAGATCCCACATGGCATTGGCTCAGATTTGCCAGTACAGGAGGACACTGAACATGGTTTGCGGAGTGGGGAACAGGGTGTAGCACTTGACACTTTTCAGAGCTCGTACTTTGCATGTCTTCCAGCTAGATTTATTGCGGGAAGTTGCCCTCATCCGTTGATTAGATCAACGCTGGTTGTCTCAGACGTGCCGGTCGAGGTGATGATCGTGCGCCGATGACGGTCTCCAAGTAGCCAGCCAAAAAAATTCTGACATGGATCTGCTCGGGCGGTGGTCGTGCGCGGGGGTCAGCCTGGCAGTGCTGCTGTGCCTCTGGAATGCACACCCAGTGGACTCCGCTTCGCACCGCTACAAGCTGCACGATGCCGTGCCCCTGTACGCAAACAAGATCGGGCCATTCCAATCACCAGCGTGCGTACCTTCATCTCTGCTAATCCCCTGTGCCAGTCAGGCATCTCTTGCCAGCAGCACACAAATCTGCAACGGGTTCACCACGCTGCCAGCTGCAAAACTTTAGCAGTGGCGCTCGGCCCTGGCGCGGCGGCGCCAATGCCCCTGCTGAACTGCACGCGGATGCGGGAGAAGACACCCTACTGCACAGCCTGCTAAGATGTTCGTGTCAACTTCCTGATGAACCTGGAACCATGCGCATGTCAGCACACCTCTTTGGCATCTCAGCACTCATAAAGTTGGGCCCGCATTTCAAAATCCACAGCGCAAGATCGCCACAGCAAACCACGGCGCCACGCCGATGCTGAAACTGAACAGCGTATATGCCCCTTATCAACACAGGGAGACGTACCAGTACTACGACCTGCCCTTCTGCCGGCCTGCTGGCGACAAGCTGAAGCACAAGCGGGCGGGCCTTGGCGAGGTGGTGGACGGCAATCGGCTCATCCACACGCCGTACGACCTCGCGTTCCGCGTCGAGCGCGACCACACGGTGCTGTGCAACAAGGAGCTCACGCAGAAGGAGCTCACCCGCTTCCGGAAGGTGAGAGCGGCATTTCTCTAGTCGAAATAGGTGTCTGTTCAGATTCTCTAACATCAGAGAACATTCACACGCCGTGCGACCTCGCCTTCCGCTTCGAGGCTGTGCAACAGGGAGCTCACGCAGCAGGAGCTCAGCCGGTCCCGCAAGGTGGCTCCTGGCAGTTTTGAACCGCCTCAGGTACCATGCTTTCTGGTCTGTCTGGACAGTGCGGCACCAGCAGGGTTTGAGGCGGCTCTGCGCGGCTAGGCTTGGAGTCGGGGGTGGGCGCGGCCTGCTGTGCCCCTTGGGTCTGCAGCGCCGCCTCGGCGGCGATGTTCCCGGGCAGACACCACAGTGCTGCCATGCCATGTTTCAGAAACGCGTCGCTGCATTGCGCCCAAGAAACACAACACAGCCACTATTTACCCGGCGCGGCGCATTCGTCAGAACCTGAACTTGTTGCTCGCGTGCTGCATATACAGGCCCTGGAGCAGGACTATTACTTCAACATGTTCTACGACGACCTGCCGATCTGGGGCTTCATCGGGAAGCTGGAGAAGGTGCCCAAGCCGGGCGGCACCGACCTGCGCTACTTCCTGTTCACCCACGGTGCGGCGCCCCACATGCCAAAATCGTATTCCGCTGCTTGGTGATGCTCGTCGGGAAGCTGGGGAAGGTGCCGAAATCGGGCGGTACACCAGCTGCGCTACTTCCTGTTCACCCACGGTGCGACAAACGTTCAGATTTAGACGAGTCCCAGGGTTACTTGCTTCCCTAATTCCAGCGTACGCCGCAGGTGTCCACCTGCAGGGCTGTCTCTGGCGGCTCGACGCAGGCAGAGCAGCCCTGCAGATTGCGTTCTGCTGCGGCACACGCAGGATGTCAGGCAGCGTCACTCTCGACCCCTTCCGGCCCTTTGTGGCTTGACAGGACACGCATTTAGCTGAGCAACCTTCATCCTGCGCCCCTGCCATATCCAGTGCCAGGAACAGCACTGCCAGCCCTCGGATGCTGCGCGTTGCGTCATCTAGAGTTGCTACGATGTCGACTGCAATATAGAGGTTGATGTGTCCACGGATCCCGAGCCGGACGGTGGACATCTTGCCCGACGGATGACATCCATACCAAGCCTACTCATCTTCTGCCGCGCAGTGCACTTCGAGATCCACTACAACGCGGACCGCATCATAGAGATCAACGTGTCCACAGACCCGAGCCAGACGGTGGATATTTCGCCGGACGTCGCGTCCAAGACGGAGGGCCAGCAGACGCCCGCGGAGTTCACTTACTCCATCACCTGGCGCGAGACGGTGGTGCCCTTCGAGAAGCGCATGGACAAGTACCGGTGCGGCAAACCCTGAGTCCCTGTTGCTGTTGGACAGCAGAGTCTCGATGCTGCCAGGGAGTCGCACCATGTTGCTGCCAGAGAGAGCGTTCTGCTGCTGCTGCCGCACCTCCGACCGCACCTCCGGCTGGCTGGAGGTCCGTGACCCAGCTGTATCATGTGCCAGCTGCGGCAACAATAACAGTGGCTTACTACTGTTATTGGGGAGGCTGCGGAATGTGTCACCTGTGGGAACTGTGACGATGCTGCCTTGCCGAGCGCAGGAAGTACCAGTTCCTGCCGCAGCACTTGGAGGTGAGCTGCCGCCCTTGCGTGTCCCCCTCAGCCAGCATCATTATTTGTGCAGCCTTTGTTGTCGCAATGCACAATTTCCCTGTCACTCCTGACAGGGCCCGGGCCAGCATCCAGGGAGCTGAGGCGCTTGGCACTGCCTGCCGCAGATCCACTGGTTCAGCATCATCAACAGCTGCGTGACGGTGCTGCTGCTGACGGGCTTCCTGGCCACCATCCTGATGCGCGTGCTGAAGAACGACTTCGTCAAGTACTCGCGCGAGGATGATGGTGCGGCTTTTGTGACGCGGCATATTTTGGTTGGTTTTGCGACACTCGAACGCTGCAGCGTCGCATCTGCTTCCCACTGATGCCTGCCAGGATGTTGGAGATGCTTCACCACATCAATTCAATTGCTGCTTGCGAATCGCGATGAACAAGGTCCACTGTATATCTTGATACTACGCTGGACCCTGCTCGTTTGTCCCTCCCACACATGCTTCATGTTCGCCGTCTCACAGATGAGGAGGCGGAGGCTGGCTGGAAGCACATCCACGGGTATGCACGGACCTCTGCTGCCTGCTCCGCTGTGCATGCTGTGTCTGACTGGGGGTGTCGAAGAGAGCAACAAGGCTAGCGCTGAACTTGAGAAGCGTGCTGCTCGCAGGGATGTTTTCCGCTTCCCGCCGCAGGTGCGCGCCCGGCTTTGGCCTTCCCTCCTGCGCTCAGCCGTCACAAAACCTGGCGATTCCAGCGTTACAGTCACAGCTCCGAGTCAGCTCAGGCGGATGCGCGTCAACGCTTTTGAACGCATCGCAAAATCACTCTGATTTGCTGAAATTGCACCAGCGGTGTGGCGCGGTAGAGCCTGTTCTGCAGCTTCGTGAGCACCGGCGCGCATCTCATGACGCTGACGATGGCATCTTCGGGCTCGCATGCTCAAAAATACGCCTGGCTCAAACCGTTCTCCTTCTGTTGCGCAGCGGAACCTGTTCTGCGCATTCGTGGGTACGGGCACGCAGCTGATGACGCTGGCGGTGGCCATCTTCGGCCTGGCCTGCATGAACCTGTTCTACCCGTACAACCGCGGCGGCCTGTACACCGCGCTGATTGTGCTGTACGCTTCTACCAGCGGCATCGCGGGCTACTCGGCGTCCAGCTACTACCGCCAGATGGAGGGCACCAACTGGGTGAGCCCTTGTTGTAATCTGATAGGGTTCCTGTTCATATGAAAACAGCGAAGTACAGCAGTGTTCGGACTCGAGTTCTCCACGAGCAGCACCAAATGGGCTTCTTGGCGATTACTTGCTGCCGCCAGATGGATTGCACCAACTGGGTGAGGTGCCGTCCCTCGCTGGTCAATTGACGCAAGTCTGCAGAGGGATCATCTTCGAGGTGTGGCGTTGGCAAATGCTAAATCTAGCTACTGCAGCCAGGTGAAAGGCACACAACATGGCGCTTGCTCCAATGTGTTTGCTGGGCACGACCAAAGGGGCAGAGGGTGAGCCCGCGCCGCGCAGCGTGGCGAGCAGTGCCTTGCGTTTGCCGCCAGCTGGGGAGCGGAGGCTGCATGGGTCTCTGGCAAGATCCACCTCGAAATCATGTGCGAATAGTGCGCCACGGACCAGGAGGAGCCAGAGCAGCGCTGCGGCGATTGCTCTATCTGATTACTCTGCGGCACAGCTCACGGGGTTGGGCGGCAGATGCTGTGCACCACGATTCCACCTCCCAGCTGCTCACATTCTCATGCGGAATCGAGTGCCGCTCCTTGTGCGCAGGTGAGGAATGTGCTGACGACCTGCTTCGTGTACTGCGGGCCGTTCTTCCTCATCTTTTGCTTCAACAACACCGTCGCCTGGATCTACGGGGTGAGAGATTGTAAATGGCGCCGTTCTTCCTCATCTCTTGTTTTGCACCACATTCCAGCGTTCAGCCATGTGGTCCATTTCCCAGACATGAGCCAATGCATTCGCAATGTGTTTTGTTGGTTGGTCCATCACATGCTCGATGATGAAATGCATATTTGCCCAAGGCGTACAGCTAATATGCCCCCAAGTCTTGCGGCTGATGAGCCCAGTCTCTCGCATGCAGTCAACAGCGGCGCTGCCGTTTGGCACCATCGTGATCATCATGCTCATCTGGGGCGCGGTCACCATCCCGCTGACGGTCTTCGGCGGCATCGCCGGCAAGAACTCGCAGGTGCCCTGTCGATCGTCTGCAAAACACAAACACATAATACTACCATAAAGAAACGTCAATGTGCTCATCTGGAGCACAGTCACCATCGCGCTGACGGTCTTCGGTAGCATCGTCGGCGAGAATCCGCAGGCACTCCTGAAGTTCCTGAAGTTGACATTGCGTCCAGAGCGTCTTGTGCTGTTCCTTGGCGCTTGTTGACGGCCGTGTTGTTGCCGACGTCAGGCCCGCATCCCAGCGCGTGCAGCATCTAGAGTAGCAGTAGCTTCACGCATGGTTAGCTGGCAGGCCCAGCAACTACCGCTCTGACCTCCCCTGCATACTTCTGCATACTGAACCCTAAACCCTTATCTGTGGCAGGGCGACTTTGCGGCGCCAGTGCGCACGAACAAGTACCCGCGAGAGGTGCCGGAGCTGCCCTGGTACCGCTCTGTCGTGCCCCAGATGATCATGGCCGGTGCGCATTGGCTCTGACCTGCTGTGCATGCGTGACAGGGCACCAACCGCACCTTCGCAGTTGTCGGATTCGTGACGTTGTGCTGTCAGGCAGCCGCCAATCAGGCCGCTTGGGGCAACTAGCTGCCGCCACACGCGTTGGCATTGGCGTGTTGGTGGCGTCAGTGTGTGCGCCACACTCACAAGAACTTTTCGACACGCCTCCTGCGTGATGCTTGCAGGTTTCCTGCCGTTCTCGGCCATCTACATCGAGCTGTACTATCTGTTCGCGTCGATGTGGGGGCACAAGGTAAAACCCTGATCCAACAGAACGATCAAACAGAGCGAAATACACCGTGCGGAATAAACTCGTAGCGATTCTGCGGACACTTCTCTGCCGCACTTCGGTGCCTTCACCTGCGCACAACCATATGCGCACAGCTAAGTTTGCACAGCTTTATGCGTGGGATCAAATTCATGTAACATTCCCAGGTGTACACGATCTACAGCATCCTGTCGCTGGTGTTTGTGATCCTGATCATCGTCACCGCGTTCATCACGATCGCGCTGACCTACTTCCAGCTGGCGGTGGAGGACCACCGCTGGTGCGCGCAACCGTTTCCCCCCTCTGTTGTTCCTGCTGTTCGAGATTGACTGTGACGTGCTTGTCTTTCGTTTCGTGTTGTTGAAGATGTGCGTCCGCTCCGAGCTGGCATTGCCGCCTCTTCGTCATGCAGCCGCGGGCACGTCTGCACATACGTGTCGCTGACGGATCCTCACTTCGCGTTTCTGCACAGGTGGTGGCGGTCCTTCCTGTGCGGCGGCTCGACAGGTGTGGCAGCAGGAGATGCCGCTGGCGTTTCACAGTGCATATGCACAATGGCAGTTCAAGATGCCAGGGTGCAGCACGATCTCGTGTATTTCAGCATGGGCACACCTACAGGAAACCACTAAACTGCAATGGCCTGCGCGGTTCCCCAGGCGTGCTGAGAGTGTGGTTTTGTCCGCAGGCTTCTTTGTGTATGGGTACTGCTTCTACTACTACGCCTGGCGGTCGGACATGAGCGGCTTCATGCAGGTGAGGGCTGCTTGGCCTGCGCGCATTCGTACACCTACTGCGCGGCTCCACCCGCAGAAGAGCGCTGCCTGTCAGTGAGCTGGCTCACGTGCTGAGGCCGGAGCACCCCGTTTGTAGAGTTGCAGCGATGCTGTTTCGGCAAGGGTCCGTAAAACAGTATTTGGCTGCTGACCAAAGGATGCTGCCACACCGCAGACCACGTTCTACTTTGGGTACATGCTGTGCATCTGCTACGGTGAGTGCTCTCAAAACCCTGCCTCCTGCATGGCGTTCCTGAATGATGCTGCATGTGCTGTGTCAGATGTCTGCTGCATTTGCTGAGCGTCGTTCTCTGCCCGCCGCAGGCTTCTTCCTGATGCTGGGGACTGTAGGGTGGCGGGTGAGCCTGGACTTTGATCTTCTGACTTCTCTCCAGCCTTGCGTTGATGGCACTGGCCGCAAGTCGCTGCTGTCCAATCGATCCGATCGATGTTCTGGCAGCACCTCTGACTGACGCTCGTGTGTTGGCCACAGGCATCACTGGCGTTCACTCGACACATATACAAGGTGTGCTCGATCCGCCTTTCGCACTGAAGCTTCGTTCCAGACAGAAATCAGGAAGCTCTGACAGGCTGCCTCCTGCGCGGATGCGGTATTTGCCTGCATGGTGTGTGCGCATCATACCCAAAGTGTAATGGTGGCTTGACACTGTCATGTGGCGGCTTGCAGGCGGTGAAGTGCGAGTGAGCGGAGTCGTGGTGAGTGCGCGCTCGGGCACAGCTGCTCGCCAAGGAGTGTTGGCTCGCGAAAGGAGTGCACGGCGGGCGGCTGGGCGCAGACTTGCGCTAGAAATTGTGCCCCGGCGCCGAGGCGCAGAAACCATCCATGATGGGCATCGCTAAGCGGGGTCTCGGGAGACAAAGCTCCGCCATCGTCGCTCTCCAAGCTGTACAGCAAGGAGGAGAGCATGCTTCCTGGGAAACCTTGTCGAGTACAGCAGTGCCCGACATTGCTGATCTACCATTGGCCGGTTGGCGGCGGTGATTTTCAGGGAAGACTTGTAAACGATGCTTCTTCCATGGTTCCATACTGGGCGCGGCCGTGCTGAACGCTGCGTCTGTGCATTGCATGCAAATGCTGCATGCTCTGTGCAACCGACTGCAACGGCCCTCGCAGCACAGGGGGCATGCTCTGGAAGCTGCATCATGAATTGGGCAATGCATGCCACAATGCACTTTCTTGCATCGGTCGGCACGAGCTGCGAAGCGTCGAACTCGAATTTCTCTTCCCCACCGACATCCACGCAGACTGCGAAAGTCGTGGCCACAAAGACGCAATCTGCACCCAACCGATCAGCCTGCTAGCAATACTGCCTTGACGCAGACTAGGCTGCTTCGCAGAGCATACTTACCTTCAAAGACCCCAAGTCAGCTGGAAAACCTGACAGCATGGGCAAGCTCAAGAAGGGCGTGAACGAGAAAGCGGTCGACGCCAAGGTGGCCAAGGAAAGCGCCAAGGGCGCCAAAAAGGAGAAGGACGCCAAGCAGCAGGAGGACGCCGACTGGGCGGCGGCCGGCGACGGCAAGCTGACCAAGGCGCAGCAGGCCAAGGAGAAGCAGTCAGCCGCGGCGGCGGAGGCCGCCGCAAAACGCGCCGAGGCGAAGCGCCTTGCCGCGGCGGAGGAAGCGGAGCTGGCCAAGATCGGCAAGAAGAAGGAGAAGCCGAAGGTGCCCCAGCTTTGTTTTGTATCTCGATCACACAACAGAAATTTGCTGCTTTCTCTGTTTCTCTCTGCTTCTGCACGGCCAGCTCAGGTGCACAGCTGGGCGGTTTGCTGTGTGTGCTGCGGCGCGCGGACCAGCGATGGCACCACACACTGGAGTTGACGGGACAGCTGGCTCAGCGCAGCATGCACCACAGTCTCTCTCGCCATCCCGCATCCCGCAGTCAGGCTAGCGAAGCTAGCTACACCAAGGTCTCGTTCTGAAACCCACGAAAAATGTGTAAGACCCCTTCACGGTCCGGCGCGCATGCAGCTTTGCATCGTCTGATGGCGGCTCACGCGTGGCAGGGCGCAGGCAACCATGTTCTGGCTGCAGAATAATTCGACTTCCACTGCCTGCAGGTGACCAGTGCCCAGCTGCACAAGGCAAAGGAAGCGGACGCCAAGGCGCGCGCCGCTGCCGCGGAGCAGGATGCAGCGGCCAAGAATCGCACTCTCACCGAGGACAGCTACGCCGCCCTCGTCGACGTAAGTTACTTTTCCCAGAAGCCTCCAGAAGCACCTTCCGTCAAAGTTTTTCCACACTGCAATACCGCAACGAAACAGTCAAACTGTCGCGGCCAAAAAGCGCACCGTCAGCGAGGACAGCTGCGCCGCCCTGGTCGACGTAAGATTCTCTTCAAGATCTTTTCTCCCAGCAGCTGTTCCGATGCAATTTTCGTATGGTGATGCCTGAATGAATGAGGCTTGCGCGCCGCTGCCGGCCGCGGAGCAGGACGCAGCGGCCAAAAAGCGCATCGTCAGCGAGGACAGCTGCGCCGCCCTGGTAGATATGAGTGGTCTTGCCACTGGGCCACTGGGACCCTATGAACCATGCTTTGTTCATCTCGTGTCCCCTTTCAAAACTGCTGCTCTAGAGACATGCGTGGCCGGATGGCTGCGCACTCTCACCGAGGACAGCTGTGCCGCCCTGGTCAACGTGAGTGAAATTGGGCTGCCTTTCTGCCTAGTCCCTGCGACCCCGCAACCTCTGCTTGTCCGTTACTCGGCACCCTCTCCTCGGTTCTTCGTGCCCGCGCGTAGGTTATGCACCGTGACGTGCAGTCGGAGCCCCGGCACACGGAGGGGGAGGTGGCGCACATCATGGCAGGCCAGGTTCAAGTGACCTTATTGTTGGCAGAAAACATCAATAATTTCTGTTTACGTTGCTGCTGCAGTCAGAGGACGTGAACCGTCAGACGGAGGGGGAGGAGGCGCATTCCATGGCGCAGAGAGCATTAGGCACTCACTGTTGTGGCTACACAAATCAAGTGCATGTTCCATCCTGTGCAGTCGGAGAGTGTCAACTGGCGGACAGAGAGGGAGGAGGCGCATTCCGTGAAGCAGCAGACTCATTTAGTAAAGCGTAGTTTGTCATAGTTTCCGTTCTTTCGTGCCGTGCAGTCGGAGAACGTCAATCGGCAGACGGAGGGGGAGGAGGCGCGCTCCGTCGAGCAGGCCATCAAGATGCTGGGTGTAAGCGGGCAGCAGCAGGAAGCAGATGCGCACCCCGAGCGGTGCGACGACAGAATGCCTGTGGCGTCCAGTATGCCTGCTCTGGGTGTGTGTCCTTTCCACGGCCCATGCTGGGCGTTGGCGGGTAGCAGGAAGCAGATGCGCACCCCGAGCGGTGCGGCGCAGGGGTGCCTGGCATCCAGCAGGGCTGCTTCTAGATATGTGTGTGTTTCTGCTGCGTCATGCATGCAGACACATGCGTAGCAGCAGGGGGCCGTGCGGCTGCCTGGCAGAGCCGTCATGCGGACTGAGGTTACTGAGTTTACTCCTCGCCGTGCCGCGCAGGCGGCAAAAGGCGGCGCACCTGGCTTTCGAGGAACAGGAGATTGCTCGCTTGCGGCAGGTGCGCACAGTTGCAGATATGCCGTCTGCAAATTGCGGCAGTTCTCTGCCTCTGACGCAATCGCTTTCATGGTGGCCAAAGGACACAGCTGCCATCTCATTGTGAGATCGAAGCTAGCGCAGCAAGCATGCCTCCTTTGCGTGCAGGACAAGCCTGGCATGCGGACGTCACAGTACAAAGACCTGGCCTGGAAGGTGAGGCTGGCCTGATGGTCTGTATGCATTCCTGCGCGCATCCTCCTGCATAGTTCCTTTGCATGCATTCTTCTGCATGCATTCTTCTGCATGCTTGCTTTTGCACGTATGCTTCATCCCTGCCCTGTGCCGTGATCGCAGGCGTGGCTCAAGTCGCCATCAAATCCCAACAACCAGGCAGCGCTTGCGGCGGCCGCCGCCGCCGCTGGCAGAACCTGATGCGGTCCAGCAGGCCACGACGGCGGCGGCGGCAGCTGCCGCCGGCAGAACATGAAGTGTCGGGAAGGCGGTTCGGCAGGGTCGGCTTTTGGGAACTGGGTCAGCTGAACGACAGGGTCCTGTGCGCATGATGAGACCCAAACGCATAATCTCGACTACTTTGCTGCGCGGCTTGATGGGTAGCTGGAGAGGCAAATGAGCTGTGTTGGAGCCGCGCGTGCCGCGCCATGCTTAGCGATGGGCTGTTAGCAGCCATGCTTTTGAGGCAGCCTCATCCAACGGTCAGCGTGACGGATCACACGATCTGTGGCCTTTGTACGAGCCTCACATGACCATATGGAGAGTCGTCAGGGAATGACGAGGTAACAAGAACAGCGGTAACTTTATGGGTGCAGTACATCTTTGTATGGTGAAGTTTACGTCGTCTTGATGAAGATCGCAGCTTGGACCCTGTGCGGCAAACTCCGTCGCATGCTGTGCGACTGTGAAGGCCAGGCGACAGGGAGAGGTCCTGCCAAACCCTCCACAGCCCACCGGCAGCATGGCGGATCCTCCACAGCCCACAGGCAATAGCACGGCACTTCCGGCCTTTAATTTATCCGCCTCGCTGCCTAGAACCGAGCCCGAAGAAATGGACATGGAGGACGAGGAGATGGACAAGATGGGGGACATGCCGGACATGGATGCGCCCATGGTCAAATCCTTCACTAAGTCCACGAACAGGGCGAACATCCTCAACCGGTCACGGCTCAACAGCTCGGCGCGCGCCGCCGGCACGATGCGGCAGTCTTTCCAGCGCCTGCATAGCACAGCTGGTGGTGGCAGTGGCAGCGGCTTTGACAGCCAGGTGGGCGTCCTAGCCCACCCTCTCTGTCGTGGGCTGCGCTGTCAAATCTCCGTTCCGATTGGGTGCACGATGATCCGCACGACCTCGAGGCGCCAAGCAAGCACATACGCGACTTGTGTGCCAGTCATGTGTTGCGTGCAAGGCCGTTGCAGTCTTTCAGGCCGTGCACGCGGGGGCCGGGCGCCAATTCATGCTGCACAGCCTGTCGTGTCCTGCTTCAGGTGCAGGTACAACTGCAGGCTGTCACTGACGGCGCCAGGCAGCTTTGATGCTCACTTTGATAGCTCTACATCGTCCGCATGCATCGGTATGTCACAAGGCTGCCTGCAGCGGCGGTCCTGGGCCGATCAGTCACCCCTTTCCAGCCATTTCATAGTCGAGCCAGCCGATGTTTCTGCTTCGCAGAGGCATGCGGTGCTGGAGCGGCTGACCAGCGACGCCGGTAGACGCTCCGAGGATGTGCTCATCAGCGGGCGGTCGTTCGAAAATGCGGTCATCGACCGTGTGGGGAGCTCCGTATTCGCGGCGAGGCTGTTCGAGTCGCAAAACTCAGGTGCGGGCGACCTTGGAGGGTGCAATCACGATGTGTTACACACCGTGCATACTGCAGACCAGGGGCGGCATGTAGCAGCACCGACAGCGCTGGTTGTTCACAGCTGGCATCCCGTGTGGGCAGTCTGCCTGGCAGGCCCAGACCTGCCTGGCCCTGGCCCACTCGCGGCTGGTTGTGCCTTTTAATGCATACGTTCCGGCCCGCACGGCTGTCGCAGAGCCAGGCTGAACAAAGGAGGAAGCGCCACATGACTGTACCGGCGCCTGCCTGATAACCTTGCACCGCGGGGCGGTCCTGCCCTGGCAACATGCAGCAGGTGGTGCCCGTGCCAGCTGCATTCTGAACAGCGCCGCGGCACGCAGCAGACAGCCCCACCCCTGGTTATAACCCCTCTGCCATGCATACCGCCCGTAGGCGCCGGGCAGGCCAGCCGTCGGCAGCGCTGCTGATGTGGGGATGCTAGGGGGTGCCCATGAAGAACGTTCATAGCACACTGGATACAATATTTCAAGGCTGACGTCACTGCCGGAGAGGCAAGCGGCCGAGGCGCCGCTTATGCCGGAGCCTTTGCGCCCCATCCAGCAGAAGCGGGCGCGGAGCGACCCTCAACGATTTCTAAGACTTTGTGCCATCAAAAGCGAGTCGACCACACCTGCGCCCGGCTGCAGAGGGCATGGACGGGGTGCCAACAGACAGCATTTGCTAGCGCTTTGCTGACGTCGGAGCAATTTTTTTTCATTTTAAAAAATTCAGAGTTTCCTGGAGTGGACTTTTTTACAAAGTTTTTTAATTAAAAAATCCGAGCCTCGCGGGAGGCGTTGCCCTGACGTTCGGATATTGAACCAGAGGACGCCCACGCGGAGCGACTGGTGGACAATTTACATACATTGCGCTGAGAACCACCTGCGCATCGAGACATTTCTACATTTCGATACACAGTGTGACGTGCCGTGTGCCTGTTTCTGACACAGAGGGCGCCGGTGAGGTGCCGGCAGAGCGGCTGGTGGACGCACTGCTCACGCTGGAGCATGCCTCGCTGGAGGACCACCTGCGCATCACCTTCGAGCTGCTGGACACGCGCAACGACGGGAGCATCGCGCGCGAGAACCTGGACGAGATCCTCCGGGTGAGCATGTCACTGGTGCTTCCAGCAAGGGATTATCAGCTGCCTTTTAGTTTTTGACGCCTGGCGGCTCCGTCGTGCGCGAGAATCTGGACGAGACCCTCTGGATGAGGAGCATTGGAAGACATACGAACACATGTTGCCAGAATGCAGGTTGTCAAAGTCAAACACAGTGTCTGCGCATCTCCTTCGAGCTGGGCACGCCTTGGCGGCACCATCGAACGCGAGAAACCTGGACGAGATCCTCCGGGTGAGCTTCGCATGAACGATCTTCTGAAACTCCGGTTATTGGCGGCGGTGCTCCGAGAGGCACGTGCAACGGTGGCGCCCTGCCATCACGTGGTGGTGCCGCGGCAGGTGGCGATCGTCAGCTAGGGGGTACGAAATTCATTTGGACTTGATATCCCCAGTCAAGCTGAGGATGCCGTCTGAGGTGTGCAACGCCCCGCAATTGACATTCTGGTGTCTGATGGTTCTTCTGCAAGGGGCTGGCCGCCGCTGCCGCGCCATGCGCAGGTGGCCTTCCGAGAAGATGGAGGTTCCCGGCAGGAGGAGGAGCAACTCGTGATATCGTAGATCCACTGCTCACGGCCGCTGCGGCGCCGATCGCAGGTGGCCTTCGTGAAGCTCAAGATCCCCGTGACGGGCAAGCAGCTGCAGCGGACGTCGGAGGCGCTCATCCACGACATCCATGCCTCGCGCGAGTATACGGAAGAGACGCTGACGGGCATCGACGAGGAGGAGACGCTGCAGGAGGACAAGCTCGGCAGGTGGGCGTTGTTGTTGCCGGATATTGAGACGATTCAAGGTTGTTACACAGCGGCGGCAGCAGTGGGAGACGCTGTCAGGCATCGACGAGGAGGAGACGCTGCAGGACGATGAGCTCGCCAGGTGCGCCTGGTCTTGATTGCTTCAGCTACCGGGTTGTCTCAATGCTACATCTCGTTGCGGGCTGGTGCACCAAGGAGACTTTTGCCGGGCGGCGACGAGTCCGGGGCGCTGCAGGAGCTGCTGCGAGGCCTCCGCTGGCGGGCCGGCTTTCTCTGACTGGTTCCTGTCTGCAGGCGTTTGGCGCGGCTCACCACGCGTGGGGGTGGCGGCGGCGTCGGCGTGCCAGACGGCCCTATCCCCAACGTGTGCAAGCCGTGCTGCTCTCAAGCAGCGCAGGCGACCGCTCCCGCTCTCTGTGTCTGCGGCAGCTGAACAGTGTCCTGTTTGGTGTGCCGCAGCTGGGGCAGGAGGCGCTGCACAGGGAGCGCGGTGTCGACATCGTGACCAAAGTCCAAGGCGCGCGCCTCCAGCCAATGATTGGCCACTCTTGGAATAGCCGTCTCAAACTCTATTTTGGCTTTGCTGGCTTTGTTTCGCCTTGCTTGCCCTCAGAGATTGCGCGAATGTGCCGGCGTCTGCAGCCGCCTTGCGTCTGGCAAGCATCCCTGTGGCTGGCGATCCGCGTGCCTGACCAGCCTCTCAGCCTCGTCAGCGCTTTAGGCGTGACAGCGGGTGGTTGCTCAGTGCCAGCCAGTGAAAACTGCTGTTGGGTGTCGAACCATACTGACACGTACCAATTCTACCACCTACCGCAGGTGGTCACCGAGTTTGGGCGGTCAAACTGGAAGCGGATCATCGCTGGCGTCGCCGACGAGCACCCCGGCCAGACCGTCGGCGTCTTCGTCTGCGGCCCGCCGCCGTAAATCTTTCCCTGTTTCCTTGTCCATTTTCCTCTTGTTCTGCCGCTGGCGTTGCCCGCCCCTGCCTCCGCACGGCTGGGCTAGCCCCCTGACACATCGAAACAGCGCATCGAACAGGGCTTCCTGTGCAGCAGCCAGGTCTGGACCGCGCAGCTGCATGAGGGTGCAATGCCCGAACACTGCACAGCTGCATGCACGTCACCTACTCCACATGCGCTGTTCCGAAGCCCATTCCTGCAGACAACGGGCCCACCTGTCTGTGGTCTGGAAGACACGTGATTCTCCGCAATGCACATCCTGCAAAAACTTTACAATAACAGGTCTCGAGCAGTTTTGCGCTGGCCGCAGGTTCACCAAGGCCATCAAGCATGCGTGCCGAGACTTCAACGCGAACGCCACCACGCGCCTCAAGGTGCGCAGCCCCGGCTTCTAGTGCAGGATTTGTCAGCGGTTCCATCCCTCGACGATTTTGACGACTCTGCCAGTCTGCGCCTGTTCACATTGCGCCGCCGACGTGACCGGCCAGGAAGCAACTTAGGAAAGATCCTTTTGCCTGTTGTGTTGCCGACCCAGAGCGACTCAGAGATGTGTGTTGCGCATTTAAAGAATTCTATTGCGCACTGTTCAGGTGCTGGACGATGAGGGCCCGGACATCGAGGCGGGCGTGCCAGCGCTCAAGAAGACCGTCTTCGACTTCTACGAGGTGTCACAGCATGCCCCTGTCTCCTCACCATTTTGCCTTGACTGACAGTGCCGCTGTCCGATGTTTTCAACTTGCTGCAGTCGAAGCTCGCGGGCAGCGTGCGTTCGCTTCAAATCTTGCGCTTGTGGTAGGAAACGCCAGCGCAGCCAGCCGGCATGCGTCCTTGCGCACTTCCTGCACTCCAACTGAACCTGGATGCTGCGCTCCCACAGGAGTCCTTCTGAGCGCGCCGCCCGCAGCTGGCCGCGGGCGCCACCAGGGCCCAGCAGCCGCCGAGCAGGCTCCCGCACAAGCTGCGGCGGACGGCGGCGTCTGGCACAGCACAGGAGCGTTGCGAAGTGCACGTCGCAATTGCTGGCGTGGACTGTTGCGGATCGAGCAGCAGTCATGGGCTTACCGGCGACGAGTTGCGTAGGCTCTGAAATAGATGGGGCGCTTGCCGGCAGACGCCGAAGCCGCTCGAGACCTCTTAGGCAGTGCAAGTAGTCACACTACCGCAGCGCAGGAACGTCCGATCAAAGGGCGCCAACGCAGCACCTCGACGCAGCCGGCTTCGTTCAGGTGTCGCAATGCATGATGCCCACGTACATTTCGTAGTAGATGATGCAGCTTCGTTTCGTGACGACAACGATACTACGTGATCCGAGGCACCTTCGTTGATACACGTTTGTGGTTGATAGCCTGTCTGTGATCAAGGGTAAGTGTTGCTTGCCAGGGCGATGCTTTGTTATTGCATCGCGCTTTGTATCTTGAGGTTCGCATGCATTGCAGTGTGACGTTTCCCAGTGACGCCGAGTGCTGCTGTGACTGCCAGGTTGTAACAACAGAGACTTGAGCCGACTCTCCACCAAAACCACTGGGGCATTCCCTCCGTGTATCAGCAGCAAACACCTCTTCAGGCCCCTGCATCGCCGCTTGCGATCTGTATGCGGCACCAAATAAGTGGCTGACAATGATGACAGACTTCCAGCTCCCCAGATCCTGCTTGCTGTCAACTGACGCGCTCCACGTAGTTTATTGTCGGCTCCGCCGGAGCGCCCAGGACCAGCAGCGGCAGCGGCGCCAAGATGCCCGCATGCAGATTCACCGGCACAGGGCGTCCGCCGCAGGACAGCTGCGTCCAGAAGGTGATGTCGTAGCTCGTGCCTGCCACGAGCTGCGCAGACGCGAAGGTGGGCGTCAGTGATGAGATGCTATGTCAGGGATCGTTTCTTATCGTTCTCCAAAAACCGCTGACGCCTCTATTAAAGTCAATGTGCAGATTGCAACTATGCCACACATCTACCGGCAGCCTCGTTGTGCTGTCAATTTCGCAGCTGAAACAGATGCAGTCACCTGGCTGCAGGCTGAGACCACGTGTAATGATGGTGCGCCTGGCCCGGGCAGGCGACAGCTCTGCGCGTCGGTGTTGTTTGTCAAATACGACTGTAGTGCTGCCTCTGCCAGGGCCGCGACTTCTTCATCCGGAAGAGTCACTGCCTGATACCTGCAAACTACACATGCACGTCAGCCGCCTGCTTGCACTCGCTGTTGCGGCATCCTGCTGATGTTGCGCAACAGAGGAATATTGCATGCGACACTCAAAAGTGCAATTTAATTGTTCTTGAAGCGTGTTTCGAAGCCCAGATACAGTCGCAATGGGCGCACCCGCCGAGCAGCGGGGCGTTGTTTCCAGACGAGCTGCTTGGGCACTCCGAAGGCCGCGCGAAAGCCGCTCTTGTGAGAAGCGCCAAAACCATTAAAGGCAGGTTCATCTTGATGGATTGCGATGCTGCAGCGAAGGCAGACGAGTTAGCGCCTTGTCAGCTCGTTTCGGAGCTTGCAACCGAAAGCAAGTATGAGCTGAGCAATCAACCACTGAGCACCGCCGAAATTCAGCTCAATGATTGTATCGATACCACAAGTGGTTTGTGAAGCTTCGAAGATGAGCCTGCGCCAGACTCTGCACCGATTGCAGCGTCCTGCTCAGAACAAGCGTCTCATCATCTCCCTGTTGTCCTGCTTTTTCAATAAAGGGTTTCGGTAAACCTGAACCTTGGATTTCTTGAAATCTTAGGTAAGAACTCAAGATTATACGCAGGGGCAGAGGAAGCCGTATTTCCTCAAGCAGAGGAACATTCCCTCGCGTACTAATCACGCGAAGACACTTTCCCAGCTGGCGTTCGCGGCAGGTGCACAGCAGTCAGCTTTTGCCGGTCGCGCGGCTGTTGCAAGACGTGCCGCAGGTCGACTGCAGTGCGGCGATTCTTCAAAGCGGGCCGCAAGACCTTTGTGTCAAATCCGCAAAGGCTACCACGGCACGCCGTGGCCGGACCCGGCGGAACCAAACAGCCCATATCAAGCTTGATCAGCGGAGTGCTGCTCGTTACAGGCGGCGCGGCTGCCGTCGACTCTTCGCCTGCGAGATAAATCGCGCATTCCGGGGCTGCCATCGAGTAGCTCGAGTAGCGATTCGGTTTCGGGGCCTGGTGAGCGTCCTGGCACGCAGCAAAGGGTCTCGCACAGGTCTGAAATCATGCATGGTCGCTCCAGATTCATGCTCGGGGCCTGCAGCCTTGAGGCTGCTTGATGTGTGCCCAGATTAGCCATGTTTACGTCGGAATTTTGCCACTCGTCGTCACGCGTGCAACGAAGCCTTTGCTGCCGCAAATACCTTATGCAAACGCATAATGCAATACCAAAGGCCGTACCAGCCCCTCAGGCTTTTCTTCTCTGCCGCGAAGGTACAGCTTGCATGCGTCACAGGCTGTTTGCTAAGGGCAGGGAACCGCAGCAGCTCGCGCAGCGCCCGCAGCAGAGCATGCGCGGCCGGCACGGCCGTCGCTCGCGTGCCGCAGCAGCAGCGGCGGCCGTGGTGTGCGCAGTGCTACTGCTGAGCGGCGCCCCGGTGCAGGCGCAGAGCGGCTCTCCCGGTTCAAGCCCAGGTGACAGCAGCGCCGCCCCAAGCGCAAGTCAATCCCCCTCAGTCGCTCCGTCGCCGACAGGCCAGCCCACCGCGGCGCCCGCCGGCAGCAGCACGCCTGTGGGATCGCCTGCCGATGCCGCGATACCTGTCGGTCTGCCGGCTGCCAGCCCGACTGCTGTTCCCAGCCCGGCTGCGGCCCCTGAGCCGACAGCAAATCCCACCAGGACTGCAAATCCCAGCTCAGGCGCCGGCGACGGCAACAGTGGCTCCTCCTCGGGTGCCGTCCCAGCCGCTGCTGCCTGCTTCCCGGCGACTGCCATGTGCGGCAGTGTTCAGCCACAACCTGCACTTGATGTAGGACGACAGGAACGCCTCGGGTTCGCGTTGAGCATGCTTTCAGCCTGCCTCGAGCATGCCTCGAGCATGCCTCGAGCATGCCTCGAGCATGCCACTTCGCAGTGTCAACAGGGCCAAAGCTGGCAGAGACGCAATTTTGTGCAGACACCCACCCAAGTTCTAACGTCCTGTGCCTGCTTACTCTGCAGGAGGGTCGCCGTCACCATCGCCGTCGCCATCCCCCATCAGCGCGCCGGGTGGCTCTCCCGGCGTCTCCCCGTCTCCCGGGGTGTCGCCGTCGCCGGCGCCAGCCCCCGTGACGGACACACCGACGGACGCGCCCGTGACGGTCGCGCCGACAGCCGCGCCCGTGACGGTCGCGCCGACAGCCGCGCCCGTGACGGAGGTTCCGACGAACGCGCCCACAGACGCGCCGGTGACAGACGTGCCGACGGATGCGCCAACAGACGCGCCGGTGAAGGACGCGCCGACGGACGCGCCCGTGACAGTCGCGCCATTCACAGCCGGCCCAACAGCGGCGCCGGCGGCTGCTGTGCCCACAGATGCGCCAACGGCCAGCGTCCCAACAGTCGTGCCGACGCTCGCGCCCACAGACGCACCGACAGCGGTCGCCGTACCGACGAACGCGCCGACAGACGGGCCAACAGCAGCGCCTACAGCCGGTACCACGGCGCCGATTGCGTCCCCCACCAAGGCGCCGACCTCAGGCCCCACAGGTAGCCCGACAGCGGCGCCGACTCGTGTCGTTTCGCCGACTGCCGTTCCCACGCCAGCGCCCCCGCTTGCGGCTGCGCCATGTGCGAATTCGGTCCCTTGAATTCGGTCCAGCTGAAAAGGGAGAACGAAGCACTGCACAGACGCCACTGCACTGCTTCCCCTTGCTGCGACAACCTGTCTGTGTGGGGTCTGTCCTGCTCTTGTGTTGCTGCTGCTGCGCATGCTGTCACTGCATCACTCTGGAGTTTGTCTCTGTTCCTGACGCTGAAAGCCTGCTCTGCAATCAAAATTTCATGCAACAATGCGGTGACCATCTTTCCGCTTGATGAATGCAGCGCCGGCGCCGGCGCCGTCTGCAAGCCCCAGTCCGGGGGTGGCGCCGGCGCCGGCGCCCGTGGAGAATGTAGTCGCTCCGGGGCCGGCTGCGGTGGAGACGCCGCCACCATTGGGGCAGGAGGTCGTGGTCCTGGGGGTGCGCTCCTTGTCGGACTCAGTTACAGAAACCGCAACTCAGCGAGAGTGACGCCTTTACCTCTGTGCCATGCCACACTGTGTGCCTGATCAAGGTGGTTTCCTGCACACGCCTGTCACCGCGGACAGCTTGTGACCCGCGAGCAGAAGCGTTCTGCCCCATAGGTCACCTGTCTGTCGTCACTCTGCATTCTTCCTGCTCACTCACTCTGTCCACCCCCAGACTCACAGCCATGTAATTTGACGCTGTGGGCCCACGACCTCCAGGTCTGACCGCGACTGGCTTACCACGGTGCAGTCTGCCTTGCAAAGCATTCGAAATGCATTGCCCGGCCTGAGCACACATCGTCCTGCCACGGCTGCCACTGCGTGCACTACAGCAAGACGACCATTCAGCGCGCTCTGTCCTGCCAGTCCTGACCCTTCACTTTCCTGGTCCGCAGACGGCGTACAATCTGATCGGCACGGGGCTGCTGCCGTGGACAAACTCCAGGCGGGCATTTGCGATGGCATACCGTTCGCTGCTCACGCGCCAGAACATTGGCCTGTCGTCGCCCAACCTCACCTACATCGGCTCCGTGGTGAGTGGTGACGCATCTCTTGACGCTGTTGTATCCTGAATGTCCCGAATCTCCTGAATGTCTCGACATGTGTCGAGTTGCTGCCAGGGTCGATCAACCCCCTGCTGCTGGCCTCTGGTGACGGGGCGAACCCTGCCTAGAGTTAGGACGCCCGTGGTCGAGGAAGGCCCGTCTCCAGGCCTACTTTGCCACCGCTGCTGCCGCTGCCGCTGCTGCCACTTGCTGCTGGATGTCGCCATTTCTGCTCCGCAGGGCGTGGCCAACTCCACGGCGGCGCGACGGCGGGCGCTGCTGCAGACGCGCACGGACAATGTCACGGTGTATTACGACATCGGCGATGTGCCGCGAGCCGACAGCGGCTCCGTAGCGACGGCGCTCAATGCCTCGACGACGATCGCCACCTTCCGCAGCCTGCTGGTCCAGGATGGTGCGGATTGCTTTGGAAATGCCTGCCATGGCTTCTTTCTCATGATACACGAACCTCAGATAGAGAGAATTTCTTATATTTCCCTGGGCACCATTCTCTTTCACCTCTCCAGTGCTAACCAGCGTAGTGCAGTGCATGTTTTGCCCTGGGAAGTCAAAAACTGCTGCCGACCCATCGGCCGCGGCAGGCTGAGCGCCCAGTCCGTGCCCTTCCAATGTGCAGCCGGAATGGCGGCGCCGTGGCAGCGCCACGAAGGAACTGCGCCTGCTGTTGCCCAGACTCAAACGCAGCTCGCGAAACAGGTGGCAAAGCCAGAGACGTGACAGCCCGGCATGATGCTTCGCCTGTGCAGGGTCTGGACGTGACCAGCCTTAAACAAGTGGCGACACAGGCATTTAACAGTGGCCTGTATAGTCTTGCGTGTGGGTTGCCTCAAAAAGGGTGTGTGTGCCTCATGCAGGCCTTTACGTGACTAGCCTGAGGCTGGTGGCGATGCAGGAGGGCGGCACCAGACATCTTCAATCTGCTGCGATCACTCCGATCCTATATCCCACATCTCGAAATGATGCTCTTGCATTGACTCATTGCTGCCGCAGGCCTGGACGTGACCAGCCTGAGGCTGGTGGCGACGCAGGAGGATCGGCATCACGCTGACCTCGACTTGTGTGACGGAAGGACTCCATATCCGCCATTGAACCCTTCTCCCCTTCGGCTGCCGCAGGCCTGAACGTGACCAGCCTGCGGCTGGTGGCGACGCAGGAGGGCGGCATAACGCTGACCGCGGAGGCGAACGCGCCAAGCAGCGGCGGTGGCGGTCTCGCCGGCGGCGCCATTGGCGGCATCGTGGTGGCAGTCCTCGTCGGCGTGGGCGCCGCCCTGAGTGAGTTGTCTACACACTAAGGAGTCTGGCTGTCTGTGTGGCAGCTCTTTCGTCAAGCGTCGTCGGCGTGGGCGCCGCCTCGAGCCGCTCACCGGCGTTTCGAATTTGTGATATCTTTAATCAAAGATTCCTTTAGGGCTCATGAATCAGCGGCATCGTCGTCGCCGTGCTTGTCGGCGTGGACGCTGCGCCGAGTGCGTGCTTGAAGGACCTGCAAACAGTTCGCAGCAACATGCAAGAGCTGAGCCTGTCTCTCCGATCAAGCAGCTGTCTGGCCAGCGCTCGGCCCATTGCCGTCCCCGAATATAGACACATGTGCCATGGATCGCCGTCACCTTCTAAGCCAACGGTTTGTGCGCCGCAGTGCTGGGCCACCTGTGCATCTACCGCAACCGCAAGCAGGCCGCGGCAGCTTGCCGCAATACAGCATCCCGTTGCCCCATGTTTTGAGGTTTGAAGCCTTATCCTCTGACCCGTCTTCGCTATGCGCCTCGCAGTGCTGGGCTACCTGTGCATCTACCGCAAGCGCAAGCAGGGCCGCGGCAGCGACGACGGCGGCGGCGCGCCCTACTATGTGACCCCCGCCACGCCCGTGGGCGCGCGCACCGCGGAACCGTTCGACGCCGCCGGACATGGCGGAATGGACCACTCTGGCGCGCAGGGGCCGCCGACGGTCGCGACGGCGGGCTCCAGCGGCTACTCGGCAAACGGGAGTGGCGCGCAGGCATACGGTGGGTGCTTGGCCTGTGTATCGTGTCATCATGCTCCATTGGTAGCCATAATGGGCAGTGCTCGCGACGGCCGGCTTCAGCGGCTACTCGGCCAACGGCAGCGGCGGCGCAGGGATCACGGTGCACATTCGGCGGCACCATCCTGGTGTTTGCGGCGTCAGCTTCATCCACTGCCACGGGGCTGCACGTCGCTGCAGCTGGCTCGAGGGGCTGGTCAACACACCCCCATACACACCCCCAAGCCGCGAGAACCCTGACGCTGCCCTACTGCGCTGGCTTTCAACATGACGTTGCTCGTAAGCTGGTCGTGACGAGGCTTTCTGGTTTCCCCTTCTCAGGCGGCGCCGACGGCGGCAACGGGTACGGCTATGGGTCGAAGGACCACTCCGGCGCGGCCAGCGCGTACGACGTCACCGCCGATGGCACGCCGCCCCGCAGCGAGGTGAGGCGCCACGGGAAGTCGGAAACCAAAAGGACAGGTTGTCAAAGCTGCCCAAGCGATGGCCAGCGGGTACGATGTCTCCGCCGATGGCAGGCTGCCGCGCAGCGAGGTGACATACTTGGCTTTATGGGGAATCTAACAATGCTGCAACAATATGATTATAAGCTACGACACGCCGCCGCGCAGCGAGCTGCGGCGGCCCTGAAGCAGACAGCATGAATGACAGGGACTGCGCTAGGGGTGATGGAGGAAGCATGGCCTGCGACAGGCTTTTCGTCACCGCCGCCGCACACCTCCAAAGTACTCCACGGACATGACGCAGCAGAGGAGTCTCGAGCGCATGTCTTTGACGTGATGGCGTGCCGCCTGCTGCGCTTTCGCAGGCTGGGTTTGCTTTTCGCGCCTCACTCACAAAAAAGTGCCTCCCTGCCCAAGCCAGCCGCACCATGGCCACCGCAAGCCACAGCCTGGGGCGCCACGAGCCACAGGCCGGAAGGTCAAGACTAAGCATATTTCAGGCGTTTTAGGGACCAACATTGTCACATGATGAGCAGGCTGTATTTGTCGCTGCGGCAGGGTCAGGCGGGGGGCGGCGCGAGGTGGAACCCGGCACAGCGCATCAGCAGCTGGTGGGACGAGCGCGTGCGCGGCCAGGTGCGACGCAACGCCTCCAACAAACTACGACTCCCGTGGATGGACAAGTGCTTTTTGCAATGTGGTGACTGATGACAGTGCAATGAAGCGTACCAAACTGGCCCGCTGACGCGCTGCCACCCCATTCGGCAGTTGCTTGAGCAGAGGGCGCCCGCGCCATAGCACATGAAAAGGCCGTTCTGGTGCAGCAGCCTGCCTCATACTCAACGGTTTCGGTGCTCTGCTTGCGCCACAGACGACTTCAAATTACGGCGTGCGGCTGGGGGAGCCGCAGGAGGAGTTTGATCCGTACGCGCCCAGCCTGGGCGAGAGCGGCGCCCCAACGTCTCCTCGCCGGCCATCGCCTTGATCAACATTGGATAGCCTCATTCGTGGCGGAGATCTCTGCTATGCGTCATATCCGTCATTTTTATCATTCTCGAGCAGGTCGCATTGGATCCTGCATTGCATTGGCAATTCTATTCTTCTCCGGCAGAACATTCGATTCCCTTCGGCACTCGTGGTGCGAGGACTTGCCAAGGTGTCCATCACTTTTCTTTGCAGCAGTAAACTTCCCTCTGCAGGTATGCACTCCGATTTGGCGAGACTCGAGGCTTCCCCTTGGAACCACAACGCGATCAAATCGCGAAATGGCACACGATAGCCCAACCAGGCGCAACAAGCTCAAAAGAGGAAAACTCTCACAGCCTGCTAGAACAATCACCGTTCGCATACAGCGCGGACAACCGTCCGCCTCTAGTGTACACTCGTTATTCCGCAGCAATGCCTTCACGCTGTGACCTCAGTGGCGCAGCAACATCGCCATTTGAAGTTGGCAAGCCACCCACTAGATTGACAACGCCATTGCTGCCCTTCACGTTGCAGCCATGCAGTCTTCGTGTCTGCCGGCAAGCCCTCAAGCTGCACCTTCTCCATGATCCCTCCTCATGTTTCTGCCTCCATGGCCTTGAGACTGTGCCGCTCACGGGCCGGCCCTGCCCCCATTGTCATCCCGCCGCGACGCCGATCTGCTTGGCTGCTTCCGCCTTGGCGGCAAATGACGACCTCGACACAGTCTGCAACGCAATGCGCCCGCAACAGTGCGACTTTACACCAAAGCTGCTGCGGCCCAATGTAAGGCCGCAGGCATAGCAACGGTCAGACCGGCGACTGCTCCTGCTGCGCGTCCTCTGCCAGCAGCGGCCGCCGGCTGTCCGCTTCCGTTTCCGCCTCGTCGCCGCTGCCGCCGTCGCCGATCTCTCGGCGGTACTTCCTGACCTCATGGACCAGCCAGGCGACCTGCAACGCGGCATCGAGACGAGCTGGTTTCTGCCTTTGCACATCGTTCTCTTCAGCGCTGTTGCATGCCCGTCTCTCGGACACCCTGCAATGCCTACACTGCAACCATCGCATGCCGGGCCCGGTTTGACCAACTCCAGCCCCTGCAGCTTGCGCGGTACCGCTCTGAAATGACACTCTGCGAGTCGCCGGGCAGGCCTGTGACTTGCACATCGAAAGAAAGCACACCTCAATGGCGGCCACGGCGGCCGCGGTCCCGCCCGCGATGGCGAACTTGTTGCGACGCAGCCACGGTGTGCCCAGCTTGCCGCACAGCAGGTACGCCAGCAGGAAAGCAGCTCCGTCCCACATCTGCAAGGAATGAGGAGACTCGATACGAAGCTTATCGCACAGCAGGTGCACCAGCAGGAAGTCAGTCGCATCCCTCGTCTGCAAAGAACGAAAGGAATCATACGAGGATGAAAATCTTGTTTAGTGCCTGTCGTACAGCGGGTAGTCCAGCAGGAAGGCGGTCGTGTCCCAAAGCTGCAGGAGAAGGAGTCAGAGGAGGTGGGGATCACGGACGCCCCACAAAAGGAATTGGGTGCGGCAGGCATGCGTGGCCAGTTGTAGTGATCAGAACCAGCATGGCTGAGGACCGAGGCCGGAGAATTCGATTGGATGCAATCTTCGTGACCAGGCGAAAGTCTTGCGAGTTTGCACGGCAAGTATCACGGCGGCGGCGCGCCAGTGCCGCCTTGCCGAAGGGTAGTCATGGACGGAGTGAAGACAAACGGATCTGTTGCAGCGGCAGCGGGGAAGCGCACCGCGAGGACGACGGCGGCGGCGGGCCAGTGCCGTCCAACGCGAAGTGGCTCTCGCTCGGCGCGCTGCCGTGCGCGCTCCAGCACCGGCGGCGGGATGAGCCTCACGGCCTGTGGGCGGACAGCTATGGCAACTGATACGTTTCTAGGCTCATCCGACCAATTGTGTGTGTCCTGATCCCGAAAATGTTTTGGTTCCTCTCCGCATTCTGGCGTGCCCGCTCAAGCGATGGCTGCGAGATGACCTTCACTGCCCGCAGATCAAACAAAAACTGTAGAAGAGACTGTGAGAATGCAGGTCATGTCAAGGGATAAAAGGCAGAGAGGTTCGTGGCACACCAGCCAGATCAGGCCTGGCAGGATGATCAAATCGTCCAGGACGCCCAGGATCGGGATGAAGTCGGGAATCAGGTCCAGTGGGCTGCAGTGCAGAGCAGAACAGCCACTCAGAGATTTCGCGTACTGCGCATGTTGGGCACTGGCCGACGCGGGCATACTCGCCGCAGCACCGACAGGCCACTCAACAGATGCACATCAACAATGCTGCGCAGCACAGGCATTCGCCAACCTGAAGGCGTATGCGACAGCGAGAGTGGCGACGGCCTTGGGCATCCAGCCGACTTCAGGGTCCTGACACGCGAAATACAGCACAGCTATCTGGGCCTTGATCCGCGCTGCCGCAAGCTTCATACGGGCCCACAGCCCTGGTGGCCGTTCCCCTGCAGCATGCGCCGACAGCGGCGGGCCTGGTGAGACTTGTCACATACTTTGAAAATCGACGGCTCAGCTCCTTAGTAGTGGCGGCCGATATGGCAGGAGATCAGAGGCGTGAGTCAGCGACAAGCCACAATCACCACAGTGCCATGCACCTTCCGCCATGACCGCCAAGCAGACACGCCACCGTCTCACGATGCTTTACGCAGTGATGCTATCTGGTATGAGCAGGGAACTATGCAGCTGAGGTCAAGATGAAAGTCCAGCGCGATGTCGGACGTGCTCTGAAAGACAATGCCAAGCGTACAGGCAGCCGCTAATCGATGCGACACGCTGCATCACAGAGTTTTCCAAGGCATGACGAAGTTGCCATCATCACGTGTGATGAAATGCAGACACAAACAATAGTCCGAGAAGCACCTGTCTAACACTAATCATCTCATTTGTCCCCTTGTCTGACAGGGGGCAGCTTCAGCCACGGGAGCGCGCAGGAATTGGCGAATGTCGCACCGTGGCGTCGCAAGACCTTGCTTACAGGAAACTCGGAGCTAGTTGCACGCTTGGCTCTATTGACCGCCAGCCGCATCGACACGGCGCGTCCAGCGGCGTTGTCTGAGCAGCGAAAGCCGATCCGGCTGCGGCTGAGGCTGCTTTGAAGTACCGAGCTACCTAGCGCCTCCCCCGATCCCCAGGTGCACACGTTGATGCGTGCACAGCATTTGCACTGCTGATCGCGCGCCAAATGCCGGGCAGGCGGCGGCAATGCGGACCTGCATTGTCACCGACAAATCTACCTGACAGCCAGGCGCCCACCACGCTGCGGTCTTCACGCTCGTGATCGCAAACATACTCCCGGCTGTTGTGGGGCTCTGAAAGGGGCCTATAGCCGCTCGCTCGACGCCACTATCTTGGCAAGACACTTATGACTTGGTCGAACTCGTGGTAGCCGCTGGCGAGAATGACTTGGGCGCTGCCTGTGCACCATATGACGGTTCGACATCGGAACGCATGTTTGCAGGCATTCGGACTTGGCGTCAAGAGGGCTCAGGCTTGGCGCAACAGCACTAGCAGGGGTGGGCATACCAGGCAGCGGGTGACCACTGCAGCACCCAGCAACCTGCCAGCCACAGCCGCATGCCGTCGTGCAACGGGTTGAGCACTGCGCGATCGTAGGTCGGGGCAAGAGTCGCAGCGGTGCGGCGACATTGGCGGCAGTCAGTCGTGGCGCTCAGCAACCGCCGGCTGACGTGCACTGTACGACCGCGCAGCTGTTGGCGGCAGCAGAACCTGTGCAACGCAACCATCAGCGGCAAGCTGAGTCAGCAGCAGCAGCGGCGCCAGTGGCGTAGGGTAGTGAACAGCAGCAACGGCGGCAGGCGACGCAGTAGAGCGAACAACGCCGCGGCATGGATCGACTGGACCTAGAGCGCGGCAGCGGGAACAGCAGCCCGATGCACGCCCGCAGCGGCAGCTCCAACAGCCTGCCCGGCCTGTCCATGAACCGGCAAGGTGGGGCGCCACTCTTCAACACCCTATTGCGAACATGGATGCAGTCGTTCGGCCAGCACAGCCGCAAGAGCTGCTGTTCAAGCTCGTTGCCGTCTTTGAACCCTCGCTGCCTGATTGTGCAACACCTGCTTGCGGCAGCTTCAACAGTGCATGCAGCCCCCGCCGGGCACACACAGCGTCGCTTGCGTCTGACCTCAAAATTATCTGCATTTGGGCAGGTGGGCAGCAGAAGCACCCCTCAGAGGCGGGCAGCGAGCACGAAGGGGAGCCGCCGGAAGAGACGTTTAGCCCCGGCGGCACATCCCTGAGCGTGCCGCCCCCGCCGCCACCCCAGCCAGGGTGAGCGGCCTTATTGCACTGTTTCCGTGAAGCAGTCTGGGGCCAGCCCGTGTGCTGCTGGAGCATCAGGCGCCTTCCAGCAGCAGCAGCAGCAGCAGATCGCGGCCGCATCACAGGCTGTCTCATTCCGGCGCATTCAGTGTGGACAGATGAGCAGTTCCGACCTGCTGACTTTCCCATGTGTTTCACTGCGCGCTCACAATCATGATGGTGCATGGTAGGTGCCTTTGGCGGGCGCGGCGGCGATTTCCCAGCGACAGCCTGGATGACGGTCGGCTTTGTGTCGTTGCTGCTGTATCCAACGATCTTCACAACATGGAGTGTCAAAGTAATCATTGCGCTTCCAATCCCTGCAGGTGCCTGTGGCGGGCGTGGCGGCGGTTTCCCATCGCTGGCGCCTGGGTGACGGTCGACTTTCCGTCTTTGCTGCTGTACCTGATGGCCTTCACAACATGACGAATGCAATGACATAATGTCAGTTGCGCTTCTAAACCCTGCAGGTGCCTGCGGCGGGCTTGGCGGCGGTTTCCTAGCGCCAGCGCGTGGGTCACGGTTGGCTTCGCCTCGCTGCTGCTGTACCTCACCGTCGCCCGAAAGTGCAACGACGGCAGCTGGCCGTCCGCGTGCCGCCTGTTGCACCTGCACTCCGACATCGACTGGGTGTAAGTCGCGAAACTTTAGTCCAAAGCCGCTTGAACTCCCGCTGCGCCCGCATCCGCTGCCTGCTGCACTTGCACCACAGCATCTACTGGGCGCAGCGCCCTCCTGTTAGGAATGCCCATCTGCCACTCGCGCTGCATGCCCCTTGGAGATTCTGCTTCGCGCAGCACCCTGATAAGCTGCGGGAGGAGCCGTCTCTGCAGCGGAATAGGACGACTGCGCCGGGTTTTTTTGCCAGACTCTCGGCGCGTCCGTGCCTGCCAAGGTCAAGAAATTGGCGTACATTTTCCACAGGTCCTACCGCAAGACAGGGCCGCGGGATCCCACGCGCTGCAATGCGGTGCTGGACTTTCCGCGCGTGGCGCTCATGTACCTGAGCGCGGGGGAGCTGCACCACGAGGACACCTGGCGCGACTGGTTCCGCGACGCCGGCGGCCTCATCCCGAAGGAGAAATTGAAGGTGCGCTCATCAGGCCTTTGATTGATGGCTTGAAATGATCACAGTGAGATCAGGAGCTGCACCACGAGGACACCTGCCGCGACTGGTTTGTGACGCCGGCGGCCGCATCCCCAAGGAGAAACTGACGGTGCGCTCGGGGTTTTATCGGGTGTCGCTCGGGTTTCTTGTATTTTTAAATCTTAGGACGCCGGCGGCCTCAATCCCCAAGGAGAAGCTCAAGGCGCGCCCAAGTATTAGGAATGTGTTGTGCTTTGGCGTGCTTTGGAGTGCTCAATGCCAGTGCACTGTGTCAGAAGGACGGCGGTGTGCCGCCTGTGCGGGCGCCTGGAGAGGTAGTGAACAGGAGAAGCTGTGAATCTTCTCGAGAACAGTACAGAGAAAAGAGAAGACACGAAGGCTCACGTGTGTTTCGTCAGAGGCCAGGAGGCTCATGCGTGTTTTGCCTTCCCGTGCGCAGGCGTATGGCTGCGGCGAGAAGCAGCTGAACCGGCTGCAGCGGGTGTGCGGCATCAGGGACGACGCCACGCCATTGGACCGGCAGTACCTCTTCAACGTCTACAGCCACCCCAGCTCCTCCTACAAAGGCGCGCTCCAAAACCTTAAGGGTTTTATACAACTCCGTTGTCAAAAAAGCTGGTATTGTACAAACAGGCACCATGGTTGACAGCCTTTGCCGCGCTATTCCGGCGTGCACATGGCAGACCGCCAGGCGTTCAGCTTGTGAGTGTGCAGTTCTGTACACGTGTCAAGTGAAGGCTCCAAACCCTACCTTTCGGCCTTCTGTGTCCCCTGCGGTGCGGGACCCAAGCGCTCTGTCGCAGCGGTCGGTGCAACCGCTGACGTGTTCTGATCTGGGATGTGCAGGGCACCCGAAGACCAGCATCTTCAATGGGCGCATGATCTCCAACCGGATCAAGGTGAGAGCAGTGATCTCGGCGGATCGTATCAAGGGGCGCATGCCATGCTGACACCGCCGCCGTCGAGCTCGGTGACGCGGTGTCAGCTGTCTGGAAACAATCCGCGGCTCCGACAGGCTGCTGAGCACACCGGCGCTGATGGACGTGATCCGCGCGCTCCTGCCACAGAAATCTTGCAAAAAATCTGTCTGTCCCGATTTTCGCGGCACAGATTTCTTCCCACTTGCAGACGTTACATGACGTGCCGCTGACGGACGCGGTTTGCACTGCTGCAAAGCACCTTTGTGAAACTTTTTGCAGTACTTTCGCATCCTACTCTGCAGGTGTCGCATGGGGCGCCGGCGCTGATGGACGCGATGTGGGCGCTGATGGCCGCTGATTATGCTTCATGAAGCCTTACTTAAACCTTGGGTTCCCGCAGACGTCGCGCGGCGCAGCTGATGGATGCGATCCGGCCGCTGCTGCGGGCTCCGCCGGCGGCGGCACAACCATGTTGCGTATGCTTCTTCTGATGAAGCACTGCGTTAGGTTTCAGACGTCACAGAGCGCGCCGGCCCTGATGGACGCGATCTGGGCGCTCTGATGTCACAAAGCCTGCAATCGCCGTCCGTATCCTACTCCGCAGACATCACACGGCGCGCCGGCGCTGATGGACGCGATCCGGGCGCTGCTGCGGGCGGCGCTGGCGGCGCCGCACAACCAGCAGTTTCTGCTGCTGTCGGAATCGGAGGTGCCGTTGTACCCCGCCGCCGTCGTGTGGCGCCAGCTCATCGGCGAGGACCAGTCCCGCATTAACGCCTGCAAGGGGGTGCGCTCCCTTGCCGGCTGAAAGCAGATATGTCTGTGTGAATGCGCGGGGTGCCGCTGTGCCCCGCCGTGTCTCTTCTGCCATTGCACATGAAATGTCGGTGTCAGCGTCCACCGCAATTCCTGGCTGATAGTTTGACACATGGTGCACGTATCACCTGAGCAGCAGTCCTGCTGAGACATCCTGAACGAACGAGGCCGTCGGCGCACAGCCAAAGTCATCTTGCTGAACGTGGCACAGACTTCTGCGCGACCCTGGAAAAAGTTCGCTTGGAAAGCTTGAGCTCGGCAGCCGCCATCTGCACCGTCTCATCAGATCCGCGCACCCCATCTGACTGCTGCCTGTAGATGAAGCTCGTCATCACAGAGAACTTGAAACCCTACAACAACCCTTTTCTTGCATCTTGAAATCGTTTTTAAACTATGCGAAGGCGCGCGTGGATCAGTTCCCGGAGACCATGCAACTCTGTCTGAATGCTGGCTTTTGAAACCCTGCCATCACTAAATCTATCCTCTTGTGCGCAGAAGCATGTGGACCACGATCAGTTCCCGGAGTACATGCCGAGGGACACCCTCATGCAGCGGCAGGACTGGTGCGCCTTCGGCAGCATGATTTACCCTCCTGCTCCACATTGCTTTGAATCTTGTCCTGGGGGGCGATGCAGTAGCAGGCCACCTGGAGAGACCTCATATCCCTTTCGAAGTGCAGGTCAGAGGGGCACACATGGTCCAGTGCGTGCTGCCTGGTCCTTGATCTGGGTGCAGCTGCTGCTCTTACACAATGCTCACACTGCGCGCTCAGGTAGCTTGAATCACGCTCGCGTCAGCCACAGGGCGCGCTGTTTTGTCTTCGTTCCGCAGGCGCAAGTCGCCGGCGTGGCTCGGGCTGATCCGCAAGCACGCAGAGCTGGCGGTGGCGGGCGTGCAATGCCTCGCATCGTGTTGCGAGAACTTGTTGTTTGGATTCCGCATGAACTCTCACAATAAAAGTCTGTGTCCTTATGACCCAGGCGCAAGTCGCCGGCGTGGTTCGGGCTGATCCGCAAGCACGCGGAGCTGGCGGTGGCGGACGTGCAGTACCTGTCCATCATGCGCGACAACTGCAAGGCCCGCTCCATGATCAACAAGAAGTGCGCTCCCAGCTTCATGCTCGATGTTCCCAATTGGATCGGCATGCGGCGGCAGTGGGAGCCGAGTGCTCTGCCATCGTGCACGGCAACTGCAAGGCCCGCACCGTGGTCAACGAGGAGGTGCGCCACTTTTCAAACGCATCTACGCTCTTTGGCTGAAGATATGCTTGCGAGGCTGTTGTTCTGCAGGCACCAGCTCTCACTCGGGCCAGATGTGCGAGCCTATCACATCAGTCAGCGTGCCTTGGCAATGGTATTTGCATGTTGCGAATGAATGAGCCCTCCTATACATCCTGCTGACATGTCAAAAAACGCAACTCAAGGCGAAACGAGATTGAACCATGTCCGCGAGGCAGGTGGTGCATGTGCTACCTGGACGAGCACTACATGCCCTGCTGGCATTTCACGACTTCGACAACAAGATTTCTTCAAGAACCCGTTGGGCGTTACAACCGACACTGAATTTCACCGCAGGTGGCGCATGTGCTACCTGGACGAGCGTTATGTGCCCAGCCTGCTGGCCTTGCCCAGCCGGACAACGAGACGGACATCCCGACCTTCGTTCAAGTTACTCACAAACACAACACAAACCTGCGCAGGTGGCGCATGTGCTACCTGGACGAGCACTACGTTCCCAGCCTGCTGGCCTTTCACGGCCTCGACAACGAGACGGACTGCCGCGGCGGTCTCGTCACCGCCAACTGGACGGGCTCCGCCGCTGGGCACCCCCTGGAGTACACGTCGAGCGACGTCAATCCCCAGCTGTGCGTGTGCTTTCCTGTTGGTTGATATTTCAGGGCCTTCAGGGGTTTTGCTCTTTCTCCTGCCCCCGTCAGTCCAGCAGCAGCAACTGGATCCGCCTGTGCTGCTCAGCTGCAGCTCACACCGGGCACAGCCGCCTGCCGAGGCGCTGAGAATGCCGCCACCTGTGTGCCCACCCCCATGAAGCTCCGTGGCAGCGGCAGTCGGCGCCGCATGAGGCGTCCCAGATGAAAATGGCATGCCACATGCCAGCCGCACGCGAATTTTCTCCCGGCGCCGTCCACACCACACCACCTGGCATAGGTGTCACCATCAGCGGATCCTGGAGCCCAAGGATGACAACATATCCTGACGACAAGCACCCGCACGGTGCAGGTTCAAGCGGCTGCGGGCAGACGTGTATTTTGGGCGGCGCCTGGACTGGCAGGCCTGCAAGTCCGACGACGCCATCAGGTGCAGAACTGTAGACAAACCACACCAATTCTGCAGCCGCTCTGCCTGTTCGTCTGCCATGCTCGTCAGCCGCTCTGCCCGTCTTGCAGCTGCACTGCCGCTGTCGGGGGCCCTGTCCAGCCACGCATTGCATGGTACAGGTTGCATCTGACTGAAAGTTGCTGCTCCTTTTGCAGCCGGGGGCTGCAGTCGTTCGTGCGAGCGGACGAGACGGGGACGCGCTCCTGCCGCAGCAAGAACCGCTGGAGCCAGCGCAACCTCAAGTACAAGTGCCCGCTGTTTGCGCGCAAGTTCAGGTGCGGCGAATTGCGATTCTAGGACCCGCAGATCAAGCAGGACGCCGTGGGCGCTGATTCCATGACGTGATGAGCTGCCGCATGCTGTGGCCCTCAGGCGGCTGTTGTGCGGCAGTCTCCTCGGTGGCATGCTCCAGCAGATGAAAGCGAGTTGCGCCACCTATTTATCACACAGGAACGACACCGCGCGGGCCGTCTACGACTCGCTGATCGACTGCCGGGCAAACCTGAAGGTGAGGGTCGCAGCCGCGCGCCTATTGATGTGCCTTTGTGCGACCTCGCTATGATGTGAGGAGATTCCCCCAAGCAGTGGGGATTTGGCGCCTTGGGTGACTTTCAGTGCGGCACTGCGCCGCTGCCGCTGCCTGCCGGCTTGACGGCCGCGCGATGGCTGTCCGGCACTCTTGCCTCGCACTGCTGTCTTCCCCTGGCCAGTCTGTGCCGGCTGTGTATGGCGCGGTCGTCAGCGAGCTTCGGCTCCGTCCACAGCCGCTCACATGATGTCTGCTCCTGTTCAGATCCTGGACCTCGGCGACGGCTGCAGCTAAGCGCGCACCGCAGCAACTGCTTTGCACGGTGCTGGCATTCGGCGCCTTGTGGCTGCAAGCGCGATAGCGCAATTCGCAGTGCCGCATGCCGCCGGCGTATGCGTGGGCGGGTGCGGCCAGCCAGACAGGCTGCGGCGACGTGTGCATGTTTGGCGATTCCCCCTGATTCTTTTAGCAAGTGTTGGCAAGTCGAGTCCCGAGAGGCAGCTGCAGCGGCTGCAGCGAACCTCAGCCCTGATTTGCGAAGTTTTCCCGATATTTCCGAGACTTATTAGGGTATAGCACCACATCTAGACACCCATCGCGACACGAGGCCCTGTGTGTACGCGTCACGCAGATCACGCAGTGACGAAGCTGCAAGCACCTGAGCTCTCCCACTTCATTCAGCTTTCCCCGTTACCCGTTCACGCACAGCGCCTGGTCGAAACGCTGCGCCACGAGCCAGCTGTTGCAACTGCAAATAGATATATCAAGCCCTTCGATCGCCACGCTTTCCGGCGCAATGCGGGCCAGCGCCTGGCACACCAGGCCGGCCCTCCCGGCACACGCGCAGCGACGGCAGCCCGAGGCGCGCTCCTCGGCCTCAGCCCTCAGGCTGCAGCTCCGGCAGAGGCAGCTTCAGGCCAGGACCTCCAGCCCCCCGCAGCAACGTAAGCAGCACAGCCAGCCCTGGGGCGTCTCCAGCGCCTGGCCCAGGCCCCAGCACGCCAGCAGGGCGGCCCGCCTCGCCTGCAGGGCCTTCGCGGCTCCGGCGTCGCTGCCTCGGGACAGCGTTGACTACAATGGCAGCGCCTTCTCCTACCTCCCGGACTTCAGCAGCGACCTCAGCAGCGCGCCGCTCGGCGCGGCGCCACAGCCTCTGCCACGGGCGGTGGAGGGCGCGGTCGACGACCCTCGCTTGCACAACCCTCTTCAGCGGCAGGAGCGCCTGGGCACCGGATGGATGGGCGCCATCATAGAATACGAGGGCATCGTGAGTCCCTGCCGCTTTCCTCTACCTGCTTGTGTTGAAGTTCTTCTAGTTTCGCGGCAGTTTTGGGGCCGATGCCCAGCTTGGCAGAGACCCTCTCGTAGGTGTATCTTCGAACGTTGACCCTCAGCGAGCTTCTGTTCGCAGTATGCAGCAGTCGTGTGTACGCATGTGCTGCTCGCGTGCCATACTGGCTTTCAAGCAGTGCAAGCGCACGCTGATGCGGTCCTATGCGCTGGTTGCCGTGTGCCGCAAGCGCGACTGTTGTGCCAGCTTCTTTCTGCCTGGCTTGATATGTCTGTGGCATCCCCCTGCAGGCGGTTGAGGACTTCTCGGACCTGCACACGCGGGCGTGGCAGCAGCTGGCAGTTGAGGAGGGCAAGCAGCAGCCCTTTGCCTGGGCGATGCGTCGCGCCGAGGGCATGAAGAATGAACAGGTCGTTTGATATCTCATTACACGCTCAGTCTCTTCTAATGCGGGGGAGTGCATGCCTATGTCAGATGATTGGCTCGCATCGTCAATCTGCTTGCGAGGTGTCATCACACCTTCTCGCTTGGTGCATTGTAGCAGCATTGCAATTGATGGCAGCATCGAAGCCATCCGCAAGCCGACCCGCCGCCTCTCCCACACGCAGCAGACTCGCCTGAAGCCACCTCGAGACATTCTTCCTTGTGCCCCGCAGGTTGTGCAGGAGGTGCTGCTGTGGTCGCGGGCGCCGATGGAGGTGCGGCGGCTGTGCGCGCGCAAGGAGGAGCTGTTTCGCAAGCTGCGTGGCGACGCCGCGCCGGTGATGCCGCCCGGCACGCTGGCTCTGCTGGACCTCCTCGCAAAACACAATGTGTGCAAACATATTTCTTGCCTAACACTACTCCCTGATACACTTTCAACAGTATCTTCAATATAATCGTGTCATGTCGCGTGCTGTGGAGCCACATCGCCCGTGCGACCGCCCGGCGCCGCGACCCGGCTGGACATGCTCGCCAAGCATGTGCACATCTGGAAACGGTCGCCAATCACCGCATACGGCTTTCGCAGCTATCAGCTATCTTGCCCATGCTCTGCGCCTGCGCAAAAGCAGCACACCTCTTACTCTTGATCCTCAGTTTTAGCCGTGGCCTCAACATGTGCATGCAATTCATCCGCTTGAAAACCTGCCAGAATCTTTCTGAAGCGCTTTATCGATGTTACACAGGTGCCGGTGGCGCTGGCCTGCTCGGCGCCTGAGGCACGCGTGCGGCCGACGCTCGACGCGCTCGGGCTGTCGGATCGTCTCACAGGCATCGTGACCGCCGAGGATGTGGCCCGCGGCCGCCCCGACCCGGAGGCCATTCTCTACGCGGCGCAGCAGCTCGGCCGCCCCCCCATCCGCTGCGTGCTCATAGGCGTGTCTCTGCGCATGCCTCAACCCCTTGCTTGCCTCCGAAGGCCGGCCTGCCTCCGAACACGCAGCAGTCGCGGCTGCAATTTGTGTGTACTCTGCCGTGCCAGCATCGCTGTGGGGTTTGACGTGCCAGAGGATTCATATGAGGGCCTGCCAGCGGCACCAGTCCAGGTGTCATGTATCAGGTGTTTGGAGCTGCCCTCTGTCCGTCCTCGACCCCCGTCCAGCCTTTGCCTGCAGAGCGCTGCTGTAACGTCTTGTTGACACGTGCCACCTTCGTGTTCAGGAAACTCCAATGCCAGTGTGGAGGCAGCGCGGGAGTGCGGCATGGCGGTCGTCACCGTTGCTGGCCGCACGCCTGTCTACGAGCTCACAGCCGCCGACCTCGTGGTGAGGCTCCCCATCTGATCGGCAAGCCGCCTGTGGATCTGGTGTCGAAATCCTCACCCTCTGCTGTATTGGTGGCAGTGCTGCCTGCGAGCCGAGCAACTCCGACGGTTTGCTGCTGCACCGGATGCTGTGCGATGTAGCGTCCACAAGTTTTGCTGTGCCGCAAACCAATTGGCGCTCATCCGCTTCCCTGTGCGCGCTGCAGGTGAGGAGCCTGGACGAGCTGTCGTTCATCAACCTGAAGCAGCTGTTCCGGGAGGAGGAACGAGTCGCCTTCCAGGTGTGCATCCTTTTACACCTTTCTTCTTGTGATACCTGCCGGTCCACCCTTGCATGCCGCCCGCGTCATGCGGCTGCTGGTCTCGCACCGCTCTCAGTCCGCTGGTTGACCTGCAATTCTGCTGTCTCGGCGACGGCATCCAGTCTGGGTTGGATGCGTGCTCGTGCTGCCCTGCCCACAGCCATGGCCTTGAGGTCTCGTCCGACAATGTTTGCCCACTGAATCTGCCTTTCACCACGAAATGTAACTGTTGCAGCTGGAGGAGGAGCTGGAGGAAGAGCCGGCAGCGAAGCAGAAGGCGCCAGTCATCACGATGGAGCGGCCTCGGTGACGCGGCAGCGTGTCGCTGTAGAGATCGGCGCGATTCTGTGGGGATCTCTGCCGCCGCTTTACGGTGTTCTTCTCTGTTCAGTTTCCAGCGCCGACAGGGCGGCCCTTTCGCCTGGGCAACTTGACGGCTGGCGCGTTTGGGCTGCCGCCGTGGGAGTTTTTTCGGGGTGTAGAGGAGGGAGCATATAAAGCAGACGCGGGGTCAGGGCGCCTGGGCTGCCCTGTCCTCCCGTATGAGGGAGTCTGTACCATCATTGCCTGCCATTCGAACACCAGGATGGTAGAGGTCTGGGTTTTGTGTGCCCGCGGGGCTGTGTGGGAATTGTGTACACTGGTCGAAGAGAAGGGAGGACGGGTAGTTGTCAGCGTTGGTCATCGTGTGAACATCTCCATTCTTCGTGTTGCGCCGTCGCGGCAGATGGGGCAGGTCCTATCAATTGCAGGAGAACAATTGTGTTGTGCCAGCAGGCTTCTGGGTTTCCAGCAATTACTGTAACGATTTGAGCGATTCCACCGGCTACCTTGCTGCAGGGTGATGGCCAGGCAAATCTTCAGCGTTTTGGAGTCAGTTGACGCCCCCAAATTGATAGGAAGGAAAGCCCAGCGAGTGCGTGCTTCCACTTGTCGTCAGTGTTGACGACTGCGCTGGATGCAATGAGCTCGGCCAGCTGCATCAAGTTGCAAGTCAGTGTTCACAGTTGCACGCAAAAGCTCTTCCAGCGCTGATTTCCAGAACACCTGCTCTTGCAGGCTTGTACAACATCGCACCTGGATCGCACCAATCTCTCGCACCGAGGTTGCGTCACACAAGCCTCGCTGAGTTCCCTCGAGGCACTTGACACTGAGCCATTGACCAGTCTGCTCCACTGCGACAGTGTGCTCAGAAGGCTCTGCACATATGTGACAGCCTCGAATAAATTTTGCATTTCCTGGGATCGCGCTGTGGGCCATTCCTCTCCGAACGCACCACAGTGGCACGCTCGTCGTGCTTGGTCAATCAGCCAGGCTGCTGTGAGTCCTGATCCGCGCTGACGATTCTGAGCAGCGTACAGCAGCGGAACACGATGGACGCCATCCAAGGCATGTATGCCGGCGCCAAAGGCTTCGTTGGCGAGCAGATCGCGGCCGCTAAGGCCTTCAACAAGCGGGAGGCGATCATGCAGGGCGTCAACCTCGGTGGGAGACCTGCATTTCGTCTGCCAGTTTGGCTTGCCGCATCAGGCGTCCACCGTGCCCATGCCGCACACTTCAAGCCTTGCTTCTCCAGCATATGAAGAAGCCACTGCTGGCTGGGCGTGTCCGTTTATCAGGCTGCAATTTCTGCTGCTGCAGGCCTCATCGTCACGTCGGCGCTCATGATCTGGAAGACGCTCATCCTGATCACCGGCAGCGAGTCGCCGGTGCGGTTGTTTGCGGTTTTTTCCAGCCTCGGCAGCTGCAGCGGCTGCGGCACCTGCTTGTCATCGGCAGACTTGTAGTTGAAGTGTGGGGTGGACTCTGTGCTCTGCAACAGTGCAGCTGAGCTGCGCAGTGGCGTTTCATGGCGACGGCTTTCACAAATCGCGTCAGGAAGACTGCCAGCTCTGTTCATGCGGTGTCGCTGACGTATTCTTCACACTCTTTCTCGTTCCCCGCACCCGGGTAGTGGTGACAGGATCCAGAAACACCCCTTCACCTCCTCATGCGCCTGTGGTGTACATGCGGAAGCTTTGGCCAACAGCACTCTGCCACTCAAAGACACTCAAAGATGGAGCAGACGCCTGGTGCGAGGTGCATGCGGTGGGTGCACACACGTGTCAGTCACAACCCTCCAGATCCACGGATCAGGGCCTCCGCGGCGACATCCTGTTCCTGCACATGTGTTCAAACTGGGCCATTTCACTCCATGTAATCATGGAATCCCCCATCAGGTGGTGGTGGTGCTGTCTGGAACCATGGACCCGGCCTTCTACCGCGGCGACATCCTGTAACCTGCACAGCTGTTCGATGTTACCACTCATGATAATCATGTATTTCCTATTCCTATCTGCAGGTGGTGGTGGTGCTGTCCGGCAGCATGGACCCGGGCTTTCACGGCGGCGACATCCTGTTCCTGCACCTTTTTCATCTCTGATTATTCAGTCAATTTACGCTCTCCTTCTCATTCACTTCAGGTGGTGGTGGTGCTGTCCGGCAGCATGGAGCCCGGCTTTTACCGCGGCGACATCCTGTTCCTGCACATGGGGCGCGCGCCCGTGCGCGCCGGCGAGGTGGTGGTGTTCAACATCAACGGCCGCGACATTCCCATTGTACACCGCGCCATCAAGGTGGCCTTTCCACAAGCCACCGCCGCGCCCTTGCTGTTTGCTGCTCGTGCAAGGCGCACGAGACTCGCCGTCTGGCGAATATGTTTGCACACGCGCTCACCAGCTCCAGCACCAGGGCCCACCGCAGCAAGTCTGTCCAAGCCAGGCGATACAACGCGGGCTCTGTGTGCGGGCTCACAGGTGCATGAACGCGCATCGGGACCGCCACACCTGGACATCCTGACCAAGGTGTGCACGACCAGATTGCGTTTCTGGCGGGGCCAGGCAGGCAATCTCACATCTCGGTGCCGGACTGTCTGTGCGTCCCGAATCCTGGCTGCTGTGCACCCGGCCAAGACTGATCGCCCGCTACCAGCCGGGGCTGCCACAGGCAGCGTGCGCTCAACCCTTCCACATATCAACTCGGAGCATGCATGTGAATGGATGTGAATGAGCTGAGAAGCTTGGAAGCTGCGCTGCAGGGCGACAACAACCGGGGGGACGACAGGGTTCTGTACGCGGCTGGGCAGGACTGGCTGCACCACCCCAACAAGCACATCATGGGCCGCGTCGTCGGGTGCGCCTCGGACTTCTGCTACTTGATTCTCGTTTTGATTATCTGTTGGTAACGATGCCCCATAGTTGTGGCGCGGCTGCACCTCTCTCGCTACGCTTTTCGCAACAGACACCGGTCCTGGTGGCTGTGCTGCGCCAGCACCAAGGCGGGTGGCTGGAACTGCTTGAAGGTTTCAGTGCATAAAAGAAGCGGGGGCCCATCCTGACAGTCGTTTCCTGAGCCTCTATCACGGCTGGCTGCAGGTACCTGCCTCAAATTGGGCTCTGCACAATCATAATGAATGACTATCCGAAACTGAAGTATGCGCTGATAGGTGCGATCATCACCCAGGCGCCCAGAGCGGCCAGAAATGACAACGTCGCCTGTATGATTCCTGTTTTGTCACTCTGTTATGCATAACCGTTCTTTTTTTACGCTTTGGTAAAAGTGAATGTTCGTGTTTACTGTGCACAGGCGTGCTCGCGCTTTTTGTCATCACCTCCAAGGACTGACAGCGGTTCTTATCAAGAGGTGGATGCTGCTGTGGCTAAGTGGCCGCTTGATTTTGGCTAGAGGGGTGTGCATCACATCCGAGGGAGTTGGAGGAGTCAACACGCCAGCGTGCTGTGAGTACAGTCTTGAAGCACTCTGCTGTTTCAGGAAACAATAAAGCATGCAGCCACCTCAGAAAATGCAGTACTTTTGGAATCCTGGGATCGGTCCGCGACGTCACTCCAGGCCATTCTTGGGCGGCTGGCATGAAGTTTGTTTCGATGCGCTCTGGAAAAGAGGGTGGTTACAGCTCGCTTGAAGTTGTTGTGAGAGCATTTGTCTGTGGTTGACAGAGGGTGCTGGCGTAATAAACCCTTCCAATCAACGAAAGTTGCAAACAAATGAGGTTGCAACCATTAAACCACAGCGGTGTCAAAATCCTTAATACTGCATGTGCTGTGCTAAATGTGTAGTACTGAAGAACGTCACGCGAACTCTGAAAGCCCAGCCAACACTGCTGCGCACCTGTGTGCGACTTGCGGCACCGGCGCCGAGCATTTGAAGGTTCAGATCAGTAGCGTTTCTTGGTGCATAGCAACCCCTGCACGCCTCTGTCGTTCACCACTTTGTCGTTCGTAAGCTCCCTCTGCCGCTGCCGCATTGCGTCTCCGCGCAGCGACCTGCCGTCAACCGCCTCCACACCTGGCAGCACACCCGGTCGACGGCGCCATGACCCGCCCTCGCACAGCATATTGCCAGCAACACTCGGCTGCCCAGCCACTCTCCACTGCTTATGGGCAGTCATGCTGTCGCCGATACATCTTCTGTCATCGGCCGTCCACGCTTGTCTGTCTGCGTATACGAGTCGATCACTTGTAGGTGGGCTGGATTGCGGGGCCCTGGTAGGCGGGCGCATAGGGCGCAGGGCCGCCGGCGCCGCCGCCGGCGCCGCCGCCGGCGATGTACTGGCCGTTGTCCGTGATCGGCAGCGCGCTCGGACGCCGGAAGGCGTGGCGGATGAAGCCGGGCGTCACCAGAATCAGAAGAACCAGCAGCTCTGTGAGCACCAGCAGCGGCCAGAAGAACCTGCAGAGGCGATGGGGTTTTGTTATAGCACAATTGAATGTACTTGGTGATCGAACATTTCCCCGTGTGCACCAGCAACTCACATCAGAATCAACCGTGCACTGCAGATGCGTCGGCGCTTCAACATCGATGAGGGTCAAGGGGTGAGAGGGATGGAGCGGATTTACGGACAAGGCACTGCGGCGGCTGAACAAGCGGTGAAAAAGGCAGGACTCGAGGCTTCTACCAGGTGCATCTGCAAGTGACCGGCTGGGAAGATGGCCGCAACTCGAAATCTGGTTGAACTCTGTCATAAAAAGTGCTGGGAAGGGGAACAGGACAATCAGGCCGCGCACTTGTTCTCGTAGTAGCGGCCGGTGTTGTGCCAGATGGAGTAGATCTGGAAGCCCGCCTTGGCCGACAGCAGGAGCCCGCAGATCAGCAGCAGCGGGGCGGCCTGCGGACAGCCATATCAACATGTCAGGACACGCAATCAGCCCGATCACAATCATGTGTTGAGAGTGGATGCATTGCATTGCAGAGTCGGCCTGCACAGTCGTTGCCCGAAAGCTTGGGCAGCTGTGTAGATGTTCGGAGCAGTAGTTGGAAGCAGTCTGTTTGAAGCAGTAGTTGGAAGCAGTCTGTTGACATAGCCAGGCACACAGGGGCGGGCCGGCAGCAGAGCAGCTGCAGCAGGACGTGCTGGGATCCTGAAAACGGAACTTTTGGGGATTGAACGTCCAAAAACACACCGCGCGGGCGCCGCGGCGGCAGATGACGGTCACGGCCAGGATGTCGAACACGAGGAGCACCGCGCCATAGATCTGCAGAGTGAGCAAGCCGACAGGGTGAGATGGGGCTGACACTCCTCTTGGGACACACGACCCTCTGCCAAACAGGATGCTGCTGGGCGCCAAACAGCGTGACGCCAAGCGCAAGGCGAAAGGCGCACGCCGCGTGGCGAGACAACTTGGACGAGCAGCGCTGCTGCAGCAAAAACATCTGCGCTGGCCGAAAATCATAACAAAGACCGAAATGAAAAAAGCAAATGGAACGGATGGGGACTCACAATGACGGCGGCCTTGCGCAGGCTGAAGCCGCGGGAGTACTGGTTGGCGGAGGATGACGCGCGGTCCTGCGATCGCACGCTGAAAGGCGTCGATGGCAAATCGCGAGACTGGGTTTGAGAACTTGAGCGGCAAGGACGCAGCCATCCTGCAGCTGGCGCTGCCTCCGAGCCGCGCGACGGAGGGGACCGCGCTGTGCTTACAACCGCAGCACCGGCGCCCTGCTGTTCCTCCGACAAGAAAGCCTGTGCAGGGGACGTGCTGTGCTCACAACTGCAGCACCAGTGCCCTGCTGTTCCGCTGACAAGAAAGCCTGTGCAGCCGCCCATGCGGGGCCAGGAAGATGCACTGGGACCACAGCAGGTTGAGATATCTGGCCACATGTTTCACAAGATGATGTCCACACCTGCAGAGTGGCGCCCGCAATGAACAGGCCAGAGCCCGCCAGGATGGCCACGCTGGCAAGCGTCAGCAGGTCGGCAAAAACGGATCTAATCAATGAGGCCCTCAATGCCGCACCTGGAGGATGGCGCCGGCAATGAAGAGGCCGGTGCCGACCAGGATGGCGTCGTTTGTGGAGAATGTTTGCACACACAGCAGGTCGGGACTGGTTAGCCAAGCAACTGGCCAGACACCTCTCATAAGCATACCTGCAGGATGGCGCCGGCGATGAAGAGGCCAGAGCCGGCCAGGATGGCTGCGCTGGCCAGTGTCAGGAGGCAGCAGTGTCCCGTGCGACCGCGCTTTGTGGCGCCTTCCGTCCGCGACCGCGCCCTGTCACGACAAAAAGAGCAGCCTCTCAGAACTAGATGCAACCTTTTAGCAGCCACTGTAGCCTGCTTCCCAGGAATCCTGCCGTTGTCAAGTTGAGAGTTGTCAAGTTGAGAGTCTACAAGGAACGGTCTAAAGCAGCGCCGCAATGCCTCCGGTCGGATGCAGGGTGGCATCAGTGCTGGGAATTGGAATCACGAGACAGGGCGGCAGTAGGCACACATGCAGGAAACAAAGGCTGCTAGAGACTCACGTGCCGGCCCACACGTGGTACAGTATGATGACGATGATCGCTGTGCCTGCCGCCTCCAGAATTTCAAACACCTGCGATGCGGCAGTCGACACTCAAAACTCTGCACTCGCGACGCTGTTGGTCCTCTCGGGAAGCCTGACTCCAACACAACAGCTGTGCAGGTTCGCAGCAGGCGCATGAACAGCAGAAGGATGAGGATGAGGGCCTGCTCACCTCAACATATACCCTTCGTGTGTTCTTGTACAGCAGCGCGCGAATGACGTAGGTGGCCACCCGCTCTGCACGACACCAAGTTCACCCATGAGAAGCATTTCGACATGTCATGCACGGCACAGTCAGCAGGGGATCAGCAAGCCGACAGAAGGTCAAGCTGACAAGCACGAGAGGCGCAAGGCAGACTGGTAGGTGAGAGATGCACCGAGTGCGAAGAGAATGATGACCATGTGGATGCCATATCTGTCCCTGCACGGTTTGTGAAATCCCAAGTCGTCAACACCTGATCATTGTGAAGCAGCCCTTGCACTGGGAGATGAACACCCATGCATAGACGTGCAACCAACATCTTTCCCAGCCACTGCAAGAGCATCAGGCTTTCGGGAAACACGATCTATGTCATCCAAGCGCACCTGATGAGGTTGAGCAGCGCCAGAATGGCGCCGAGCGCGAAGAGCGCGCCGGCGACGATCTGCGTAGTAAGATACCGTCAAGAATCCATCAAAACTGTGTGAATCACGACGACCTGTATCCGCCTTGGCATGACTGGCCGGCAAGGCGCTATCGCGCAGGAGGGCGCCTCTTCGGCACGCTGATGGGCGAGATGGGGATGCGTTAGTTCCTCGTCAGCTAGAAACACAGCACTCACCGCCAGGATGTAACCCAGCTTGTTCAGCTCGATCGACAGCGCAGGGTTGCGCGACAGCGTCGTGAATGCGTTGCCGACGGGCGAGAAGAAGCTCGAGATGTCGCCACCATTGACGTCCACGCCGCCCGAGCCCACGTTCACAACGCTCATGGTGGCAGGACGGCAGGATCAAGAGACCTGCAGGTTCACGAAGATGAGACGTTCGGCAACTGCTGCAGCAACACATTGCTGCAGCAGGCCAGGCGCTGCCCGCAAAGTATGGCCGTCGTGTGGCCTGCAGTCAGACGTGCCTCGACCACGCGCCTGCCTTGAGCGTACGCCACTGTTTCCGCCTGTGTCAGTGACGGCAGGCTTGTGTATCAACATTTGGATAATCGTTGAGTGTTGCTGGACGCAGACCGCCTAGACGCTGCACACAGCACATTTCATGGACACGCACGAATCGATAGCATCCAGAGTGGATGGCATCCTCCCCGAACGCCGTCACCGAGCTGCACTGGAGTGACAGATCTGCGACAGCACGACTCTGAGGTGCAGGCCTGCGTGCCTGGTCCGGCAGTTTGTCTGGCTTACTGAGGGTGATTCAAACTGCTGTAAGAAAACAGCCGGACTCCAGGTACGGGCGCACTGGGGAAGCCGGCGCACTCCGACAGATGTGAGCCCAGTCACGCTCTGACAGTCAAACAGCTGCCGACGCCGTTTCGCCGCGCGTCTCTGCTGATAATAGGCTGGCCACCCACGATGGAGTCAGCCTGCAAGAGGAATTTTCACCTTCTCGCTGCGGAGTCGAGCCTCAGCAGCAGCTAGTGAGAACTGAGCCCGTACGCACTGCCTGTTGCAAGGCTGCTGCTGGCGAAGGCAGTAGAGGCACCCGGCAGGAGTCTGCGAGAGGCTGAGCTGAATTATGGTGTCTGAAAACGTGCAAGTGTCGTTGGTCTGAGCCTCCAGCTGCGACTCAGATTTGGCGGCCTTTCACATGATGCATGTGGCGACAGCCTGAGTGGCAGCTGTGGCAGCTAGGGCGAAGTCATCACCGAGCTGGTCGCCACCTCAATTTTGCAAACATCGACTCCTTCTACTTACTTCCAGCACTTCATGTTGCCATGTGCGCAGGAGCGTCGCGCAGCTGCGGAATGCCTGCGGCTCAATGCACTCCGCGACAGTAAATACGCGGCCCCCATTCCCGCCGCCGCAGCGACCTTCAAATGACTTCACCTAGCCCTCCTTGACATGCATGTAGCTTGGCTTCACTCGTCTTCCTTCACCGCCGTTCCTGTTTCATCCTGTGTCTCCATGTCGCTGCCCTCCTGCACCTCCTCGTCGATCCTTTACTCCAACCCAGAGTCTTCCTCCTCCTCTGATCCGGACTGCTATTGCAAGTCTTCGAGCTCTGCGATGTCAAACCCGTGGATCTCCATGCGCATGCCGACGCTACCGTCCCTGTAGCAACGAACACACCACACAACTCACCTCACTGGACAAGTGAGTCGAACTGCTCCGCTCTGGCGGCGGAGGAACGGGAATGCACTGCGGCACTTTGCGAGTTCGCAGCACTGATTCCGCCAGAGCCGCCCACCACTTCACGGGCAGCCCACACATCTTGGCCGCCTCGAAGACGACCTCGGCCAAGGCAGCGTCCGCGCCGCTGGCTTCGACTATGCGCCGTGTGCAAGGTACAGCATGCCCATCTCGGCGAGGCGCCAGGCATCCTGCACAGCCAGCCGCATGCATAAACGAATACACCATGTCATTCCAAGTCTACGGGAACCGTCCGCACCTTGCGGGGGTGCTCAGACGCACGTCGCCGTAAGGTCCGGTGCGCTGCCGCCGGTGAAATAGTTGGAGGTACCCAACGCGTCTGAATAGTCTTCACAATGAAGCTGGCACAACACGCCTCAAGCCCGCAGCAGCAGTACCATCTCCACACCTGCATGTGGAAGAAGCACCACCCGCGGTCCCCCGCCGCTCTGTGCTCGTCCAGCTGATAGATTCCGTCTACCACTGAGTAGCCACAACGCTGGACTGCTGCTATGTTCTTTGGCTTGAGCTTCTCGAAGAAGTCGTCTTGCTGCGCCCTCGTGGGAGGCATGGTCTGGAAAGCCGAGGGTTTGGTAATCTGGGCGATCCGACATGTAAGACGTCAAAACAAGACTGTGAGCGCAGTCACAGCCAGCGAGAATGGTACTACCTATTTGCAGATTTGCAGAAACTGGTTTCTTTTTTGCTGGATCGCTGCCAAAGGATGATAGGCTGCGAGCAGCGAACGGCAGCTTGTACAGTTCTGGTTTCTTGCACGACAAAGACCTTCGTTGAAACCTCCGCTTCATAAGTACATTGCCATGTGACATTTACTTTCAGAAAACCGTCCGCAGAAACGCATTGGATGCATCCACAGCAACCCGGCGGGGCGTCAGCTACCAGCTGTCGAGGTCGCACCGCCCTCGGCGACAACTAGAGTGCCGTCCGCGGCTCACTGCGCCGTGACAAGGGGAGCAGACAGGGTTGTGGGGCGTTGAGCCGCAACCATACTTGCCGCACAGCACTCAGCAGGCTGCGGTCACGGCCGAGCGACGCTAGCGGCGGAAGGAGCAGCCGATCACTTGGAAGGCGGCGTGCCGGGTGGCATTATTAGGGTCTTCGCTAGTTTCCAGCCACGCAGACGTGTAGGGCTGCGCATAAGGCTGCGCAGCGCCGGCGGCGTCAATGACGTAGGGGCGGTCGGCGTCGATGACGGGCATCAGCCTGCTGAAGGGCCGCAGCATGTGGCGCACGTAGCCGGGCGTCACCAGTATCAGCAGCACCTGCGAGGAGAGGGCCGGCATGCATCATCTCCACAGGAAGCCCACTACCTTGCTATATGCTGCGGCGGTGCGCTATGTGCACTGCGAAGCTGTACGGGGAGGTCGAAGGCTCTGCAGACATGCAAGGACGCATCTGCACCTGGCTCATATCAGATTGCTGTCGAGCCTGCAGATGAGCTGTACAACACAGTTGAAGTTGTTCAAAAGCTGTACAGCAGACGCAACATATCCGCTGCGAAAACCTCCCTGCATGCCATTCACCACGACTGACGGTCGTGACACGACTGAAACTTCTGCTGCTGGTGTCATTGGGATGATGCAAAGGGAGACGTAGGTTCCGCCAGAGTTTCCACCATGTGCTGAGCCGTCAATCCATTAGCCTATCCATTAGCCAAAGAATGGCGCGATGCCTTAGTCCTCTGAAGGCCTTGGTCCTCTGATGGCACATTACTTGGCTCTGTACCCCAGTTTTCAAAACTGACGCAGCTGGCGGGGATGGCCAGTTGTGTTTGCACAACAGGCACATCATGTCCATATCACGCACACGCTCTGCCGGCGGGTCTTTCCCTACGGGCTCTGTGCCTCCCGCCCAGTCTGCCACCATGAACTGCGCCAGGTCGGATCGTCCGCAGGCCATCTCTACATCAATTCACCCCGCAGCATCAGTGCCATCCGGTCACTCACTGCGCCATAAATTTGGGGGCGTGCAGAAAGGCGGAGTTCTGACCAGCAGGCGTGCACTGCCGTGCAAGTGCGACGCCACTGGCGCGCCTGCTGAGCCAGCGGCGGCAGCAGCAGCTGCGTCAATGCACCATGGCGGGGACAAGGCAAAGCCGGCGGCCGCCGCCAGCAGCCGTGGCTGCACATTGCCGACTTGTTCACTCCTGCCTGTTGGTTGCGTCTGCGGTTGGCATCTTCAGATTTTTCGGGAACCTACTGCAGTGTGCTGCACATACCTCATCAAGCAACGGCAGTGGCGGAGAAGGGCTCCTGGCAGAGCGGCTTCTGGCGATCGCCGCGACAGGTTGATCAAGATTATGGATGTCCGCCATGAGAAATTGCTAAATCGACCGCAAATCCAGGTAAATACTGGACAATTACACGTTATACGACAGTTTCATTGTCCACTTGAGTCCTTAACAAAACAGCAGCTTTGATCGACCTACAATGATGCGTCCTTTTCCACAGGAACGAGTAATGTGCAACGCACTCATCTTCTCATGGAACACGCTCAGTTTCGCGGCCAGACTCGCCAATATCCTCTGCACGGCTGTGGCGCGCGGCGCCGCCCCAAAACCTCATTGCCGCAGCACAAAACAGCTTCAAAAGAAAAAGTAGACGATACTTCGGCTGTGCTCTGCACTTGTGTAGCGCCACTGTCTGCTGCTACTTGCCGCGGCTGCTGGGTGGTCGCCTTTGAGGGCCACGGCACCTACTGCCGCTGGACACCCTTGCATTTCTTCTCTGCATTTCCATGGGTCCGCTGCGCGCCGAAAACCAGGGACCCCTCCGCATTGCATGAACCGCCAGCAGCGGCAGTGGCCTCTTCCGAGCACGAACCCTTCTGGCTGCTTCACGCATCTGCTTGGGCGTGGAGCCTGCCGGAGATGGGGATCCTCAAAGCAGAAATGGGATCCTCCAAGCAAGAAGCCTTCACGTGCTTCGGGCCTACTTGGGCGTGGCGCCAAACTTCTCGATGAGCAGGTCGCGCAGCTTGGGCAGCAGGATCTCCTCCTCGCAGGGGATGCCCTGCAGCACGAAACCACAGCAACGGTCAGCCAGCTGACATCAACGCTGACGCCAAGACAGTCTCTGGCTGTGGAACGCAACCAAAGACATTGGCCGCTGCTGAAAATCATGAGAAGTGTCAGCGTCAGGACGGCAGCAGCGGGCGGTGTGCAGCTGCCGTCCAAGCTGGACTGCATAGCAAGCGGCAGATGCCGGGGGCGGCAACACACGCAGCTGGTGCAACGCCACCGATAGCGCAAACACTGGCGGTGAAGCCAGAGGCGAGACCGCATCAGGAGAAGAAAAACCGTACCTTCTCAAACTCGGAGGCCAGCTGGGCATTCTCGCCGATGCTGCCGCCGAGGAAGATGCGGACGCCCTCCACCGCCTTGCCGTCCTTCTTGGCGGGGCAGCCCATCAGTCCGATGTCCGCCACTTGCGCCTGCGCGACGGGGAACGCACGATGGTCTTTGAACGGTGGCATGACCAGCAGATGGGACAGGCGCCTGGCTGGTCTAGTGCATGCGGATGCCGGGCATCGGGATGTGCACGCAGCTGCCATGTTGTTTTAGGGTTTTCTGAGCTTGCCCATCGTCTCATCTTCGTCTTGAACAAACTCCCTCTGAATCCACGCCTGGCCGCAAGAGTCGGGGCAGCCAGTCCAGTGCATGCGGAAGCCGGGCGTGTTGTCCAGCTGTGCTTCCAGCTCTTTTGACACAGTTTTTCGTTGGTGTACAACCGTATGTTATCTTCTGCGCCACATGCACTGTCATGTACCTGGCCGCAGGAGTTGGGGCAGCCCGTCCAGTGCATGCGGATGCCGCGCGGGATGTCGAGTTGTGCTTCCAGCTTCTGCACGACGTCCATTGCCCGCTGCTTCGTCTCGATGAGCGCGATGCCGCAGAACTGGGCGCCGGTGCAGGACACCAGCCCCCGGCTCAGCGGCGGCGCCTCGATGAGGTACTTCTGGAACAGCGGCTCCTGCGTTTCAGGTCTTTGGGATCAGTCTTGAGGGTTGCAACAGCTTGACAGCGGCTTTTGTGGGGCGCGGGCGGAGCATGCATCAGGCCGCATGCTGCATCTGGCGTCACTGAAGGAAGTTTCTCAATAGGAGTGCGGGTGCGGGACGCAAAGGCCCCACACTGCTTCAAGTGAGGCGAAGGACACACAAACACCAGGTTGCAGCGTTGCACCGGAACATCATGCTGGCCAGAAGCGCACCTGGCGCATCTCATCGAGCTTGTCCTCCGGGATGTTGGGGAACAGTATGTTCTGCTCCACCGTCATGCGCATGGTGCCGTCACCGTACCTGCAGGAGGCAAAGCAAATAGGTTCGGGAACGACTCCTCTCCCACCCTTTTTGGCAAGCTGGATGGCCATCTCCTGTAGGGACACAGCAGCAACAGCTATAGCCAGCGGCGCCGCAGGAAAGCAAGCTGGGAGGCGTGCTGGCTGACTCGACAGCGCGGCACGCTCGGAAGGCCAAGTTCTCAACAACTTCAACTAGGATGCATGGTAAGCATCAGATGAGATTGTCAAGGCGCGGCTGCGCTGCAATGCCAATGCGGTTTTTCGCTGGGTACAATTCGATGTGCGCACTTCTCGGCGATGTCGGCAAAGGCGTAGAAGTCGTCCGCGAAAACGCGGCCCACCGGCACGCAGGCGCCCACCCAGAACAGGCCGTCCTGCCGCAGTCGAAAAGCAAGATTTTGTGGGATCTGAAAGCACAACCAGACGGCGAGTTGAGAAAGACATATCACCCGAAGGGAAGCGTGAGGTGGTTGCAAAACGGCGAAACGGAGGCTTGGTGCAGCCGAATTGGGCACATCCTGAGCAAGCCAGCTCCCTTCTCCAATCCTTCATTACGCCAGCCAATGTCTGTGGCGCACCTGCTTCTGGGGGTGGATGCCTAGCACGTCCCGCCGCTCCCAGGGGGTGTCGTACTCCACGTGCACACCCTGCAGGGATATTCAAATTGTGTGTTGGGGAATTAATTTGCAGCTTCCTGAGTGCGTACACAGGTGTATATGACGTCACATGGAAATGGTTGCAGCACTGTTCATGCCTGTGCAGCCGCTCTACCAGCACCCCACAGTACTGTGTGTCAACGCCTAGGACAGGGTGTCGCCCGTGCGCTCGGCGCAGGCCTTGCGACTTTGTCGGAATTGATTATCATTTGGGCTTCCAGAGACAATCAAGAAACACGTCATAAAGGGCCACACACCTTAGAAAGGGTGTCGCCCATGCGCTCGGCGCAGGCCTCCCGGAACTTGTCGACGCCCCAGTTCTCCACCAGCCACATTAACCGCGCCTTCTGTCGGTCCGTCCGCTCGCCGTGGTCCCTGAAAAACAAGGTGAACGTTACGTTTGAAAGCCTAAAATTCGTAGCCAATTCGTAGCCTCAAGTCGGGAGGCCAGTTCTCCGCCAGCCACATGGGCCGCGCCTTCTGCCAGTCCGTGCGCTCCCCCTGGTGCCTGGAGAAAGCATGCATGGTCGTCATGGTGTGCACGCTAGCAGCTGGCCTCTGCGTGTGTGTGTGTTCCGGCAAACGTGACCTTGCAGAGTGCCGCCGGCCAGTCCCGCGAGGAGTGTCGGGAGACGGCGCCAGGGCAGCGGCAGCGCAGCAGGTCCTCAAAGAAGCGCGCAGTGGCGCCGACGTGCAGTGCGGCGGAAACAAGAGCCTTGCAATGGAGGACAACGTGGTGCCGGCGCGACACACAGCAGCAGCGAAAACAAAGAGTCAATCGAACGCGACAGTCCGACGCACCGGAACACCTCCAGCATGGCCTTGCAGTAGGGCACGACCTGGTCCTGGCGAATGAAGGTGTCGCCGTCCATGGACACCGCGTTGCGCTTGATGGAAAAGTAGCCACCCACCTCCAGGTTGAAGCCGATCTGCGAAGAAAGACACTGACGAGTGTGGGACAATGCTGTGCTCGGAGACGAGATGAAACTTTTCTTGATTCTTTCCCAGTTGAAGCTGAAGTGGACCACTGCTGCGGCAGTGCCGCCGCCGGCAGCAGGTGATGACATTTTTGATGCAGGGCCAGGCAGTACAATCCACATGTACGGCGGTAATGAGAGAGCCGCGCACCCCACCAATAAAGATGAGGAAAAGAGAAGATGACCCACCTCGCCGGTCTCGGGGTGCCTGACGGCGACGAGGCCGACGTCGTTGATGTGGGTGTGCGGAAAATCGTCGCGCGAGGGGCTCAGCGCGATGTTGAGCTTGCGCGGCAGGTTGGACAGCTCCGCGTTGCCCTTGCCGTTGTTTGTGTACATGGCGTTGATGTCTGCGGTGGCGGAGGAAACACAAGTGTGTCAAAGGAACCCTCAAATTGCCAGACAACCGGCAGGGCGGCCAGGAGGCCGGTTTATCAGGTGCACTCAAGGGGTCCTGCGCGATGGCCCACACCGCTCTCAACGTGCCGTGCCGGTCGGTGATGACATTTAGGTTTGGTGCCGCAGGGTATGACGCCGCACCTGAGCTGAGCTGGCGCACGTCCAGCAGCTCGTGAGGGTCGATGCCGGAGATGGGGCTGGTCGTCATGTTCCGCACGCTGTCCATGCCTGCACGGCGGCGCGCAGGACACTCAGGGGTTCGCCTGACAGGTTGTCAGCCCAAGGGCGGCTAGCTGGGGCAACTGTGCAATCTGGCATTGATGTTGTGCTCGCTGGCACAGCTGCAGCGGGCGTAGCTGTAGAGCTTGACATTACTGCCTGCATTCAGTCTGTCAACAATGCAACTTGAAACCAACAAATCAACAGCAGCTTCCAAATGGATCCTCACCAGTGGAGACGGAGGACAGGCCGATCTCCTGCAAGCCGTCGAAGATCTTGTCCGCCTCCGCGAGCGTCATGCCGCGCAGCTGCACATTGGCGCGCGTCGTGATGTCCGCGCAGCCTGAGACGCGTGATATTCCATTCAGGCCAAAAGCTCTGAACGGCTAGTAGCTCTGAATGGCTAGTAGCTCTGCGACTCCTTCTCTCCGACTCCTTCGTGTATGGCTCTGCGATGGCCACAGCACAGCAGGCTGGCTGCGGCTGTGTGCAGGCAGGCCATCCACAGGCTGTGATCATGCCACCAAGGCATGGAATTGTCATACAGGCCCCTCCAAGGGTTGCGTCCTCCGCTTCAGAAGCAAGGGTGTGTGAGGCTCACCGTCGGCGCCGAAAGGCTTGATGGCGCCACCCATGTAGCGCATCTGCTCCGCCGTCATCTCACCGTTGGGCACCTGCGCCCCGCATCCAGGCGTCTCAGAAGCTGTCATATACGGATTCGTGACAACACACTTGCATAATACTGGCGCTCGAGAGGATGGCTGCAGCATGGGGGCGCCTCTCAGAGGAGCAGAAGCTCGACGGGAGCCGCGGCGGAAGGTTGTTGGTATCACAACAACCAAAATTTTGACGCAGCACGCGACCAGGTGCCCACAAGCCCACCTTGAGGCGCATCATGAATCGGCCGGGGGTGCGCTTCTTGCGGTGGAACAAGCCCGCCCACTTGAGCCGCACGTCCACATCGTCGATGTTCAGGTCCTTCCAGTCGGCCTGCTTGCAGAGAAAATGCTACAGGAATCAAGACAGCGTGAGGAGTTTTTGGAACAAGTTACTGGAGACACTTCCGCCATGCGTAGCCTCGCAGCGCGAAGGAATGTGACGGAAAAGCTGGAGGCGAAAGAAACGCATCAGGCTGCCCGCAGGCGTGCGCACCTTGCCGGAGCGAACGAGCTCGGCGAGCTCGTGCACCTCGGTCCACATGAGGCTGCCGTCCTTCTGCAGTTTGAGCTTCTCCGGCTTGTTCGCCTTCTTGTCCAGCGTCCGTGCCTGCCGCACAGAGGATTGCCAAATTCTGAGGGATGCTGATTCAGCAGGTTCATGAATTTCAAAGCCAAAATTTTGCACCCCCATGTCTCACTGGCGCTGGCGTGCCTGCAGCAGAGGGGGCAGGCACAGAGCCAGCAGCCGCATGATGCGGCAGCCCACAGATGCAGCACGCGACTGCAGCAGCAGCAGGCGGCACGACACAAGGTTGCGCAGGAGAAGAATCCCACGGCCTGGCAGCAGATGGAGAAGACCGCTGGCGGCTGAAGCAGCGTGTCGGGATCAGGGTGTGCCCAGAGGAAACAGGTGACACTGGCAGGGACGGCCATGCCATTCGCGACATTACAAGTGCAGCCTCGCAGAAGCAACGCACCCGGGCCTCGTTGCTGAGGTACTTGAGGCCGGACTTCTCCCAGTCCACCCCCTTCTCCTCCACGAGTGGCTTGAGCTCGTCCGATAGGGGCTCAATCTCTGCCGGCCGCGACGGCGCCGCGATGGCACTCGGTCGCTGCAGTGCTGTGCGTTGGCGCGCCGCGAGCCGTGCACCCACTGTCTGCTGCGGGCGCTGCGGCAGCGCCGTGCCCCGGAAGCTGCCGAGGCTATGCATGGCTGCGCGCCTGCCTGCACGGCGCATGACACAAGCTGTGTCACCGCGAGTGCGGAGCGGGGCAGGTCCTGAGGGGCAGCTTCAGCCTGGTGAGAGTCATGGCGGGGATGCCTGCATAGGTTGGTGGATGGGAGACGTGCAGGCAGACGCCATATCAACTGGGAACCCTGCCAGCTGCCCTGCGGTATGCATTTGGACACATGAGAAGGGACTGCAGGCGGACCGCTGCACTGCTGCAGATCTTGGCAAACGTCGTCAGAGTGTACCTATGTCAGTTGAGTGGCGTCAGGCCTGGGTTGTGAGCAACCGGCACCAAAGGATCGCCTTCGATCAGCTGCTCTGGGGTTGCGGCAGGCAGGCGATAACCAAGCGTATGCTGGTGCCGGGCCGGCTTCAAGTGTGCCTGATATCACAGGTACAAGCATCAGCGGGTGGAGGTGCCGAGATGTTGACGTTACAATCAGTGCACCTGACTTCAGGGTTGCACACCACTCGCCGGTTAGGTCCGATGCCGGGGCAGGGGTTCGCCACACTGGGCCGCAAGCAACGCAGTGCCTGACGCGCAGATGCCAAAACGAAGCTATGCCGCGGGCTGCCTGGCGGGTGGCCCACCTTTTCTTGGTCGTGCACGTGTATCACCGGGAGCCTGTGTTGTGACGACTATTGGCCGGCGAGCGGGATGCAGGCGGCTCTGAGCGACGAATGTGCTGCGTTCAGCTTCAAACAAGTTTTCAGGCTCAGGCGCAGTATTGGATCGTCGTGCCCCGTGCACTTTGTGACTCCTGCTCGAAGAACAGGAACTTGAACCCCGTAATTTATCGGCCCCTGATTTGCGTCCCTTGTGGCTGGTCTGCGCTTACAACTTCGCGTCGCCAGCGGTTGGGCCAGAAAATCATCGATCGGCCGTTGTCGTCTGATTTCGTGAAGCCTGAAAGCGCCACACTTGGCAAAGGCATTGCCTTCTGACGACCCACTTTTGGGCTTGACGAGCACCGGAAGGTCGGTGCAGAAGGTGGGTGCACTTCCAGCGAGGCGCCGCATACGCCCGCAGCGCTATCCACATCGTCGTGACTGTCGACTCTGGACCCGCTCATCAGTTAGTATCAGCTTTTGGCGGCCGGGACTTGCACTCATCCCCACCGGGCAAGCGTCATCGGAAGTGGCGCCTCTTGCCAGCTTCCCAGGGCCAGCGAGTCCTGCTACAGCACTTGGACACGATGGGAAGCGGTCGGGATGGCTCAGCCACGGTGCAGGGCGCTCCAGGCCCGCCGGCGGGCCGGGCCTCTCTGGACAAGCCTTCGCTACAAAACGGGGGCTATGGAGCAGCGCAGCGCATGTCTGTGGAGGCCAAGGGCCAGCAGACGGGCGCCAACAATGTGCTGCCTCCAGCGCTGCCGGAGATGCAGCCCGGCGATGAGGCCTGGGCCGCGCATGAGCCCGTGACAGAGGTCCGGTCTTCCTTTTAACCATGCATGTGATGCATGTGGAAAATTGACCTCGTGGCATGGTCTGACCTGCCTGGCTGCTTTTCGCTGCACCGTCGCATACAGACCCGACCTCCACACCAATTTTTTCATCACTGAACTCCCGTCCATGCATACGTGCAGATCGACAAGCGGGACCAGGGCACGCCTGATGACTGGGTGCCGCGGCACCCTGAGCTCATCCGGCTCACCGGGCGGTGAGTGGCTTCCGATTGACTGACTTCCAACATGCCTGCCCAACATACAGTACCGATCGTGGCGCAAGGTCTGCATCATCCAGACGCATCCCGAACCGCCGCCGCCGACGCTGCATTGCCTCAGCGTAACAATGCCGGGCCGCCGCGGCTGTGCGATCCGAACCGCCGCCGCGGCCCGATCCCATTCCTGTCTGGCGGATAGGCACCCCTTCAACTGCGAGCCGCCGCCAGATGCGCTCATGAAGCGAGGGTGGCTGACGCCGACGTCGCTGCACTACGTGCGCAACCATGGGCCGGTGCCGCGCCGAGACTGGGGCGGCCACACCGTCTCCATCGGCGGCCTGGTGGACACCCCCCGCACCTTCACCATGGACGAGCTGGTGGCGCTGCCCAGCGTAACCATCGTATGCACGCTGGTGCGTGAAGGATGCTTTCGAATGGCATTCTTCCAAAATCAATCGTCATCTCATGGACGAACTGGTGGCGCTGTCCATCGTCACCATCGTCTGCACGGTGGTGAGTGGGGGACGCGTCTGAAAGGCGATTGTCAAAATATTGAAATGTCATCATGCATCATGGACGAGCTGGTGGCGCTGCCCAGCGTCACCATCGCCTGCACGCTGGTAAGTCGGGGGCGGCCTCAGTGGTTTGCCTTCAAAAGAGCATTTCAGTCAGCCTTAGTCAGAATTGCACTGCCTGCTGCGCCCTCCTGCTGCCCTCCTGCTGCTCTCCTGCTGTTGCCTGACTACAGTCCGCTAGATGCGCTGTGCAGGTTGTGGCTGAGGCTGTGTGCGCTTTGGACGCTGCACTGGATGCGCATTCACTGGACGGCCCAGCAATCCGCAGTCATTGAAATGCACTTCCGTCCCACGGTGCAGGCGTGCACGGGCGACCGGCGGAAGGAGCAGAACATGGTTACGAAGACCAAAGGCTTCAGCTGGGGCCTTGACACTCACAGTCACTAAGAACCGCGTTTCGCTGCGATGCAGGTGTGCGCAGGCAACCGGCGGAAGGAGCAGAACATGGTGAAGAAGACCAAGGGCTTCAACTGGGGGCCCGCGGCGACAGGCTGCTCCTACTGGACCGGCGTGCGCATGTCCACGCTGCTCAACCTGTGCGGCGTCAAGTCCTTTGAGCAGGTGATCGGTGTCGACAATGCTCAGACAGTGCATTATATGTTCAGCTTGTCTGAAATTCGCCGAGGCAGAGGAGGAGGGGGATGGCTGTGACGCCGCTTCTGGGCCTTTAAACACACCAGCGTATGAGAGAAAATGGGAGAATTTCTGCTGCAGGGCGCAGAGTACGTGTGCTTTCAGGGGCCGGAGAAGGAGCTGCCGCAGGGCGACACCACCTATGGCACCTCCCTGCTGCTGGAGAAGGCCATGTACGATGGCAACGACATCATCGTGCGTCTTTGAACCCCCGAATGTCATGTTCATTCTTGACAACAAGACATCCTCATGCGCCACATGATCTCACTTGCACAATGGCGTCTCCAGCAGATGCAGACCCCCTCCATCTCTGTTGCTGCCCGAGATGCCGTGCCAAAGGTGCAATCCATGAGCTGCTGGCACGACTTGCAGGTGGCATACAAGCAGAACCACAGGTGGCTGGCGCCAGACCATGGCTTTCCAGTGCGCATGATCATCCCCGGCCACATCGGCGGCCGCATGGTCAAGTGGCTCGAGGTGCGCAATTGAACCTTTCTTTATTGGTCCCCTGTCTGCAGCATCACGCAATTTCTCATGACGACTTTGCGCCAGTGTGCGCCTTCGTCAGCCGGCAGTCTGCTCGCCGCACCAGTCATTGGTGAGATGCGCACAAGCAGCATGGGCAGGGCATGCCGCTGAACGGTTCCTGGGCGCGACCGCTGGACAAGGAAGACCATCGGTTGACGATTTCTACACCGTGTGCTTGTAGAAAATCACGGTGACGCCCGGCGAGAGCAACAACTTCTACCACTACCACGACAACCGCGTCATGCCTTCGCACGTGGACGCCAAGATCGCAGAGGAGGGCGGTGCGCACCTTCTCTGCGGCAATGCCCCCTGCTGACGTGACCGACGTTGGTTCAGGTCCTAATAATTTTACATCTGTCACTGCGACCATCAGCAAAAAACGCTCTGTGTCTCTTGCGTCACGCCGCAGGCTGCGGAGCCGCCTGCGCTTGAATGCCAGACACTAAATCACGTCCTGCGCAGGCTGGTGGTTCAACCCCGACTGGATCATCAACGAGCTGGGGCTCAATTCCACCATCACATCGCCGACGCACGAGGAGATCGTGACGCTGGACCAGCAGAAGGACTACGTCGTGCGCGGCTACGCCTACTCCAGTGCGTATTTAACGCAGTCTGCTTCCGTCACAGTGCGCGAGATCTGCCAAGCTCGAGTCGTCTGCACAGAGCGGCTGCGCGGAAGGGTGTACATGAGCAGGTGTTACTGTTGCATGGGCAGCTGTCGCTCTTGGTCAGCAAGGGCCTCAATTTCCACACGCAACATGAGTGGCTGACTGTTTCTGCGCTCTGCTGCAGGCGGCACCAAGATCACGCGGTGCGAGGTGTCGCTGGACGACGGCAGGACGTGGCGCTTTGCAGACATCCAGCGCTTTGCACCGCCCAACGCCGCCGGCAAGCACTGGGCCTGGGTCCACTACAGCCTCAGCGTGCCCGTCGGTGCGCATCGCGGACCCTCGTTTGACACTTACGCACAGGATCCTGCAGCCCCACACGCGCAATGCATCTGCTGGATGCTGGATGCTGGCTGGCACATGCCTTGTTGCGGACTGTCTGCCTGTGGGTCGGTGACATGCCTGCGTCTGAAAACCTCGAATCGCGCTCTTAAAACCCTGTCAGCATTGCAGCACAGGCATCTCTCTTGCAGCACAGGGCCTGATAAAAGTTGTGTTTCTGCTACCGCAGTGGACCTGATGCAGGCGCAGGAGCTGATGTGCCGCTGCTACGACGGCAGCCAGAACACGCAGCCCAACACATTCACCTGGAACCTGATGGGCATGATGAACAACTGCGTGTACCGCGTCAAGGTGGGGTGCCTGCACCCGCCAGGATGTTGCCTGTTTTGAATCACTGCAATTTTGAATTTTGAAATCTTGAAATTGAATCACTGCTGTAATGCTGGGCCTTGCAGTCAATGGCGGCAGGCCACCTACCACATGAAATGTCGACTCCTCATGCCAGCTGCGCTGCAACGAAGCCGTTTCGTTGGAGCATTGCGCTCCGTCGCAGCGAAATCACAGTGCCTCCAGCGGCTCGGTGCACGAGGCAAGCGGTCCTTTCCCGCCCCACAGGTGCACCCCACGGCGACAGACAGCGGCGCCTTTGCGCTCCAATTCGAGCACCCGACGCTGGCGCAGGGGCCCGGCGGCTGGATGAACCGCGCCGACAAAATCGAGCAGGAGCCTGTCGAGGTGCGAGCACCAACTTTCATGTTCATCAACAAGCATAGTGTAGAATCATCTTCCTGGCGGAATTCGACGTTGGCCTTCGGCCCCGGCGGCTGGATACATCGTGCCGACAAGGTGGTGGAGAAGCCAGTCGAGGTGCGCCAGAATCTTGAATCACTGCTGAAAGCGCTGAGCTCAACACAAATAAAAACCTTCAGATCATGTGCACATAACGCGCGAATATCGCGCTGGCGGCACAGCGGCGCGGCTTGCCCTCCTCCTATCATGTCTTGGCGGTGATCGGCTAGTGAAGACTCTCTGCATTTTTGATGCGTAGGACAAGAAGGGGCCGCCAAAGGCAGTGACGACGGGGCGCAAGATCACAATGGCAGAGGTGGAGCGGCACGCATCCAAGGACTCTGCCTGGTTTGTGCGCGATGGCAAGGTGCGGCAAGAAAAGCACCTCCGCACACACAGTCTTGCATCAAACACACAGGCAAGGGTGAGGAATGCAAGAGTGAGTGAAACACAGGCGCAGGCCCCCGCTGGGGCTACGACCAGCTCCGGCGTCGAGTGTCGAGCGCTTCTGAGCAGATATCGGCCGAAAGTAATGTTGAGAGATATGCTTTGTGTGCTCTGTCCGAAAATTGTGCGCCTGCGGCCACAGGTGTATGACGGGACGCCCTTCATGAAGGACCACCCCGGCGGCGCCGACAGCATCATCATCGTCGCCGGCCAGGCACGTCACTCGCCGGCGCTTGGAAAATGCTCTGTCACTGTCGCAGCAACGCAACTTGTTTCACCACCTGTGGGGAGTGCATGTTGCACTGGAACCTGGGATGATAGCAGTTGAGGAACAGGCCGCTGGCGTGCAAGGAACACAGTCTCAGTTGTATAGTCTGCTGTCACAGGATGCGTCGGATGAGTTTAATGCCATCAACAGCTCCAAGGCGGAGGCCATGACAACTACTCTTCTCATGTGTTAATCATCCACTTGCGTACAGGATGCGTCGGACGAGTTTAACGCCATCCACAGCTCCAAGGCGAAGGGCATGCTGGATGACTACCTGCTGGGGGAGCTCACCACTGACGGCGAGGCGCCGCCAGGTGCGCCATTAACCACCGACAGTGAATGGCGCAAGGTTTGGGGCCCAGGCTGCTGAGGTTGTTCCAGGCACACATGTCGTGTACAACACGTGTTCTGCTATCCCGGCTCTGTGGCAACCTGATGCAACGACTGTAAGGGGTATGACAATTGCTGAAACTTTCAGCGTCTTGGACCCACAGAGGCGGAACCCAGCCATATGGGAAAGCAGCTCTCAGGCGGGCTGCTGGCAATGTTTGAACGTTCAGCTGTTCCAGACGTTCTTGAACCCGAAAACATGAATCTGCACTCCAGAGGCAGAGCCCAGCCAGAAGGGGGAGGAGCTGGCGGACGGGCCGCTGATTGCGCTCAACCCACGCAAGCGCATCGCCTTCGCCCTCATCGAGAAGGAGGTGCGCGGCTTCCCTTTTGTCCTTGCCTTTCTGGTGCCGCCCCTCGCCTATCACCCGTCAACAGCTCATCTCGGATCCAGCCTCGGCGGCTTTCTTCGACTGGTGATGCAGCCGTAGATGTTTGCTGGGCTGCACTCCCCAAGACACCGATGCCGGTGTCCCGGTTTCTCTATATGTCGTGGACTTAATGTATCGTTTCTATTTCCTTCTGCCGCAGGAGCTCAGCCACAATGTGCGGCGGTTCCGCTTCGCTCTGCAGTCAGACAAGCACATCTTCGGCCTGCCGGTCGGCCAGCATGTCTTCCTCTACGCAAAGTGCGTTCACTGCCCGAGTCCTTTGCCTGTTCGCACTCCCTTTGCATCTTCTCTCTCTGGTCTCATTCTGCCAGTCGTAGTGGAGCAACATGCGCGCAAGTCTCTCTCTAACTCTGCAGCCGGCTGCGGCATTGCAGAAGCAGCTACAAGGGGCGCTCCCAGCTCAGCCGTGGCTGTTCCATTTCACTGAAGCTGTTTCCATTTCACTGCAGCCCGTGACCATCTCCGCACGGTGAACATAGAGCTGGTGGTGGGCGCATATTCACCGGGTCAGTTCTACTTGTAAGCTTTTCGAGGTGTGAAATCGCCTCATAATATCTGACATTTTTTGTGCCGCAGGGTGAAAGGGGAGCTGGTGGTGCGCGCGTACTCACCGGTCAGCAGCAACGACGACCTCGGCTACTTCGAGCTGGTCATCAAGGTGTGTAGACCCTGCTGAGCCCACCGTAGGTTTTCATACCTCGGCTGCTGAGACACCCTAGGTTTCTGTACCTTTGCCGCTGGCTGACCGTCCCTGCAAGGTTGCGCAGCACGCCGCAGGACAACTCTTGCGGGTGTTCGCGCTTTTAGATGTGCTGTGATGCTCGCTCGTCGTATTGCAGTCACGTCGTTGTTCCTTGGCCAAGGCATGCACGTCTTTTTATCGATGCAGGTGTACCGGGCGGGAGAGAGCCCCAAGTTTCCCGACGGCGGCAAGATGAGCTGCCACCTGGACAGCATGCAGATCGGGGACACCATCGAAGCCAAAGGCCCCATGGGTCACATGACCTACCTCGGCCGCGGCATGTGCGTGGCCTCATTACTATATTCACGTTTCCGAATTCTTTCTCCTCTGCGCTGCCCTGGACCCTCTGAACAGGCAATGCCCAGACTTGTTCAAGTTCCGCCTGGCCCCCTCTACTGAAACGCTGGCTCCTATCCGATACTTACTCATATTCATTCCTGCAGGTTCCTGCTGGGCGAGGAGGAGAAGACGGCGACGCACTGGTCCATGATCGCCGGCGGCACCGGCATCACCCCCATCCTGCAGGTGTGTACCTGTCGCATCCGCTGATATTTCAGTGCAGATTGCCAAGTTTCCATGTTCCATGCCGCTGCGGCACTCCCCGCTTCTCACTGTGTCTACTGTTGGTCATCAACGCGGTGCGGAAGGACCCAGAGGACAAAACAGAAATATCGCTGCTGTATGCAAGCCAGACTTGTGTAACTAACCAGTTCTGTTTCTTCTGCAGGTCATCAATGCGGTGCTGAAGGACCCGGAGGACAGGACGCAGATCGCGCTGCTGTATGCGAATCAGACGCCGGACGACATCCTGCTGCGCCAGGCGCTCGATGATCTGGCGGCAAAGCACGACAACTTCAAAGTCTGGCACACAGGTGCGCCTTCGAGTCTGCTCTTATCATATAACAGCCCCTTGAGACGTACTGAGAGACAAAAGCCGAACGCCAGGTGCTGGACGACCTCGCAGCAAACCGACAACCTCAAAGTCTGGCGCACAGGTGCGCCGTTTAGCCCTTCTTGCTGCTCCTGTCTGCAACGAGGGTGTAGGTGCTGCGTAAAGGTGCGGCAGCCGCACGCTACTTGGCAGCTGTCTTGTCGGCAGAAAGTCGATGTGAAGGGCAGCATGCTGCTGGGATGGTCAAGGTGCTGATTTCGAGTTGCAAAGAGCTTGACCTGCAGTACTTGCCCCCTTTCCAGTCTCTGCCACAGACCGTCAAGTTTGGAGCGCTGACCAGCGAATCCCTCCTCCATGCAGTGTCACGGCCGCGGGACGGCGAGGAGTGGAGGTACAGCACCGGCTACATCACGGAGGAGATGATCCGGGAGCGGCTGTTCCCCGCCGGCGCCGACGTCATGTGCGGCCTGTGCGGCCCGCCTGCCATGATCAATGCCGCCTGCCTGCCCAACCTCAAGGTGCATTTCTGCAACAGCTCAGGGCCGCCCCCTTGTACAGTGGGGCAACATCCTCGGCTCCGTGCAACAGCTGCAGGCGCTGCACGTACTGAATATCCATCTTCTTCATATCCATCTTCATGCGCCGTTGTCGGGTCCCCGTGAGGAGGCATGCCAGGGAAGGGGACGAGGCGATCTGGTGCCTGCAGCTGTACTGAGTGTCTTGACATGTTTGTGCCGTGCACTGACAACTTGTGTGTTGCCGTACCACAGAAGCTGGGGTATACAGACGAGCAGTGCGTCATCTTCTGAGCTGCGCGGCGCGTGGCGACAGCGGGCGCCGCCCGCAAGCCGGCCCGCACCTGAACGGCGGCGTGGAGGAAGTGAGAACCCGAGGAACACGAGAAGACAAGTGCTGCCACATCGGGCCTGAGCGGCGCCACGGCGGCGGCGGCGGCGCTCCTGTGCATTTCCGGCTGACCAGCCGCGGCCGCTAGCGGGGCATATTGTGGACTAGAAATTTCTGAGGGCGCGACCACCTCGTGGAGTGCGGCGTGCTCATAAATGAAGGGGTGACGCATGGGGGGGTGCGGTCCTTCACAGGCATTATTGACGTGTTGTGGGCAGCAGTCGCGTCGCGTTTCGCCGCTGCAGCCTGCGCTACTAGCGTGTTGTGAGGCAATTTATGCTCGATTTTGGGGGGAGGGGCGCATCGATAGAATTGCTTGGACCGTGTACCTGTCCGTATTCATGCGCTGGTTTTGGTAGGGTCTTGGCTGCGAGGTTTTGCAGTCTTGCTCTGGATTTCACAATAAACAGGGCCGAAAGCTGCAGTTCCATGTGTGGTTTGTTGTGAGCACTGCTAGAAGTAGGGTACCCGGTAAATTTTCAAGTGCGAACATCGAGCCGCCAAATGTGCAGGTGTATTCGTGAATACACCATTCGTCGCGAATGCACCATTCCCGAGCAGCCTCTCACAGGACTTCCACAGTAGCAATTCAAAACCTGGTGTTCATTAAAAGGCACTGCCACCCTGCAGCAGAAGGCTGGGTTTCAGCTCTCCACATTCGCGATAATACATTATTGGTGCCAGCACGGGGCACACAATGCCACTGACAGCACAGCTCCATGCCTGGTGCCTACCTGGTGGTTACACTGACAAACAGCAAGGTTGCCTCTGCACTCGCTGTCCAGCAATCTTCCATTATCCTTGTTCCCGCGCTTTACCGGGAGGCCGCGGTGAGCTTCACAGCCGCAGCCTGCGTCACAGCCAGCGCCTGACGTTGTGGGTTTTATCAATCGGATCCGCTGTCTGTATGTTCATCACGAGGTTACTCAGCCAAACAGTGGCAGGTGTGTGTGATGCTGAACGATTCAGACTTGCATTCTCGCTCACTTGGCAAACTGGCTGGAGGAAGCAGGCCGGAAGGCGCCGCTTTACGGTCGGCCTGAAGGTCGGCCGCCCTGCGGCCGATGCGTCAACAGCGCCAGCGCCGCCCGCTGCGGGCCGCTTCGTGGCCGCCGCTGAAGCTGCCGCTGCGACTGCAGGCGGAGCAATTTCAGCCAGCGGAGTAACTTCCGCTGGTGAAGCGCACGCTGCTGCCAGCTGCTCAGCCGCGCCGGCAGCAGCTGGAACATTCTCGGCGGCAGTCGCCGTCGCCGCCTCCCCGCAGGGCGGCTGCTCGCAGGCCGCTGCCGGGGCTGGTGTGCAGGCGTTTTCGCTGCCGCCGTCCCGCTGGATGCATCCCTGCGACGGCACCGGGATGCGCAGCCGGACGCCGCCGCCGGCGCCCGTGGCGGCCCGCCGCCGCTGCCTGCCGCGCGCCACGTTCGAGTGTTGCAGCAGACCCTGTTGCATGGCAGAAGGTATAGAAGTTCGGTCATATGTGCGACAACGCAGTGCGGCTGATCTGACATTGGCGATTGCTGTGCACAGCCACTTGGTGCTGACGACATGGCTTGCGAGTCCAGAGCACGCCATTTCTTCCCCAGCATTTCCAATCTGGAACCTTCCTTCTGTGCATAGGCGCGATTGGCATGCGCCCCTCACCTGCCAGTTGCTGAACCTGGCGCCGCCGGCTGCCGCCGCCGCTGTGAGCCCAGCAGTCGTCACCGCGCTCACAGCTGCAGCGGCCGAGCAGCCGATGCCGCCGCCGCTGCTCCCGCCCTCGCCGCTGTTCCCGCCGCCGCTGCCGCCACTGAGCAGGTCCGCGAAATGCACCGCAGGGTCCAGGCAGGAGGCGCCGACCCTGCCGCCAGGTGCAGCCTTGGCGCGGCTCCCACCAGGTGCGGCGGCGGCGGCGGAGCCCTTGACGATTCCGCGGATGGCCCGCGGGCGCAGCCGCGCCACAAAGGCACGTAGCTCGGCGAAGCTGGCGTGCAGCGAGTAGGGCACATGGTGCAGCAGCTTCCGCGCCGCCGCCAGCTCTGTTCGATGACAGACCCGGTTTGTCAGACGCAAAACGATGGTTCAGTTCGACCTTCTCAAGTCCCTGGTGCTGAGCAAGTGGGGCAGCAGCAATGCAGAGCATTAATTCAAGAGATGCATGGCGTGATCCGCACAGACCTTGTCCACACCTCCTCCACCCGCCTTACCAGAGCATCAACCACTGCCGTCACACCTTCCACCTCCTCTCCCGAACTTTCACTGACACTGTCACGCATGATGTTGCAAACCCACCCTGGGACGAGGGCGGTGACGTGTCAGCGGGGTCCGGCCCTCGCACCCCTGCCAGCAACGCAGCATACGCTGCCAGGTCGAACCGTCCGCCGCCGCCGACGGCAGCAAAGGTGCCGGCAATGTTGCTGCCACTGCGGCCGCTGCCCGTGCTGCCGCCGCTACTGCTGCAGATGCCATCGGCAATGCTGCTGCCACCGCTGCCGCTGCCCATGCCGCTTGCTGCTGCTGCGCCGCCGCCGCCGCCGGCAAAGTCGCTGCCACCGCAGCCGCTGCCGAGGCCGCCATTGCCTGCTCCTGTGCCGCGGCCGCCGCTCCTCACTGCTGCAGCCGCGGGGCCGATGGCGTCTGCGCCGCCGCCGGCGCCAGCCCCGCCGCTGCTGCTTGCATCGTCGCAGCGCTTCAGCCGCTTGAGTGCTGCCGCCACCTCCGCTGCCAGGTCCTCATCATCCCGCAGAGCGGAGGCTGCCGCACCTGCCGGCCCCCCGGGCGCAGGCGCGCCAAAGCCTGTGCAGCAGCAGGGCTCAGCCTTCGATCTCATACAGCAATAGATTGAACTGCGATCATCTCCTGTAAACCGAGACGTAGGAAGAAACCCACTTTCGCTGACCTGATGCGATGATGCCGAGGGTGGGCGCCGCCCGGTTGTAGCGCGCCAGTCGGTCGAGCGTGAGCTGCCACCTCGGCACCACCCGCACCCTGGCCTCTGCGACAATGCACGACGATTTCAGATGTATTCAACCCCGTAATGTGCCGGCGCTCAGTCGGGCCAGACAAAGTTTGCAGCTTGTGGCTCTGCGCAGATCAACATGCGTACAGCGCCTGGCGAAGACAACAGCTGAGCGGGAAAACGAGGCTGAATGTTCAGATCATAGTCCCAGGTAGTACATGCCTGTGACATTGGCCGTGAACAGCGCGCGGTCATGTCCGGCGATCCAAAACGGCTCAGCACGACTCGGTGCCAGCCCCAGCTGCTCTCTGGGCGGCAGCGCCGCCGCCACCTCCGCAATCAGCTCCTCTGCGGTGCAGAACAACGAGTCTACTCGAAAGAGCGGTCGGAAGGATTCATAGTGCCGCATCTGTCACGCAAGCCCAGCTGCTCGCCTGGCGACAGCGCTGCCGCCGTCTCTGCAATCAGCTTCTCTGCGGTACAGGGTGCCAAATCAGTCGGGGATAGGACGTGGAAGGTCTTCCATGATGTGATCTGTCAAGGAGACATGCGGCTGCTGGCCTGGCGGCTGCGCCGCCGCCGCCGCCTTCGCGAACAGCCCCTCCGCAGTCGGAGTTTTCCGAGACAGCAGGTAGCGTCTTCACGAAATGGCATTGCCGAAGGAAGCGCTGTGACTTGCTGACTTGCATCATGGCTGGCCCTTCGGTGTCGGCGGCCAGGGGGATGACGAAACAACAGACTTCACAGGAGCTTAATCACACAACCTGTAACGAGTCAAAACCGATGAACGGAACCTACCTTTGCCCAGGGAGTCAACGCCGATGACGATGTCATGCCGCGGGTGGGCCTGCACCAGGTGGAGCACTGCGGCGCCCGCCTCCGCCCGCGTCGGCGCCTCGCACCTGCGGATGCCGACTTGCATTGGTGCGGTTTGCTTGTTGTGGAGAGTTCTATTACAGTCCCGAATAATGCTTGCCCGTGCAAATGGCCGCTGCTGCCCGCGTCTGCGCCCTCGCACCTGCGCATGCTGACAGAATCGACGCTGATCCTGCGAGGAATTTTTGCGGAATCCCTGCGACGCGACTTGGTTGGGAGTGGCTATGACGGGAATTTCCTGTCGCAAAGCTGAGTCGTCGGCGGCGGCGGCGGCATGTGTGCACCATGCAACCCCTTCTCCAGGCGCAGCAGCTTTGTGATATCAGAGAGGAGATGGTCGATGGGCGCGTTGGGAGGCGCTTTCACAGATCTGTTGTTGGGTATGAGGACTTTGAGCACCTCGGGTGGCAGTAGGTGTTGTCCAGCAGCAGCAGGTCGATCGGCGCATACGTCAGCACGGGATGCCACGGCCGCGCCGCCTGCGCGGCCTCCTCCCATCTGCATGCACCAGTCAGGAAGGTGTCTCACACGCAGGCAGCGACCAGGACCCAACACGCCTTTCCAAGGACCACGGCAAGAGAGGATTTGTGGTAGGCGATACTGCTGAACCAGTGGAGCCGCAGAGGGGTCTGGTGTGGGACACAGTGTACCCTGCACCCTAAAACCCTACAGCAGCCTGCACCTGAAGTCGCCGGTGTGCAGGATGCGGCCGAAGGGCCCCTCGAGCATAAACATCACGGCGCCCTGCAGGCGTCACTGCACATCAGTCAGGGCTTCAGTCGGGCGCGACACGCATCGACCCCGCGCAGATTTTGAGGCTCTGTTCAGCTGCAGGTGTGCGGCGTTGTCGCCGCAGAGTGTGCAGTGCGTAATGCATGTCCTTCCTGCAAGCACTCAAAGACCCCTTTACGTCAGCCTATAAACGTTATCAAGTGTTTTACCCACCAGGCAATGGCAAGCGTCCAGGGGCGTGACGCTGACGTCGATGGCGGCGCCGCCGCTGCCGCCGCCGGCGGCGGGCGGCACCAGCCGCAGCAGGTGCGTCTCGCCCACAGCCAGCGCCACCACCGGCGCCGACAGCTCCGGCCACTTGTCCTGTGACGAAGCGAATAGTGCGAGGATTGCAAGGGTTTTCAGTTCAGAATTGCGTCGCCGGCCGCAGCAGGCGCGTCTCGCCGACCGCCAGCGCCACCACCGGCGCTGACAGCTCCGGCCACTTGTCCTGTGTTGCAACGTGTTATGAGCTGCCCCGCAGGTCGTCGGCTGTTTGGGCCTGCCCTGCGTCTCCCAGTCTGGTGATGCGACTGCTTGCGACACCACAGCGGCCCAGGCCAAGGGGGATAGCGACACCCTGAACTCCCAGCAGCTGTCAGAGGCAATACAAAGGGCAGAAAAGCAGGCCGATGTACCTGCAGCAGCAGCTCCGTTGCCGGGGCGCAGAAGATCGCGCCGCCGCCGGACCGCCAGGCGTTGCCCAGCCCCTCGGTGTGGTCGGCGTGCATGTGCGTCAGGAAGTGGGCTGCCACGGGCACCCTGTAGTGACGCCAGAAGTCCACGGAGACGTGCACGCCCTGGCCCAAGGACAGAACGACGCCCTCCGACATGGCGTGCTGTGCGCGCTGTGCGCAGCGCCGCAGGCCCAAAACGTGCTGCTCTCAAGTGGAGCTGATCGGCGGCATTTCCAAGGCCGAGGCCGGGTTGGTGCTCTTACGGCTGTTACTCTGCATACTCAAGCGGTTGTGAGCTGGCGATGTTCTCCGTGTTTACAAATATAGAGTCCAAGGCGATTGTCGAATTCCCAAGCGCTACTGTGAGCAGGACTGTTCAGACGACCGAGGCGCGTTCAAGCTTTCGTCTAGCACCACATCAGCATCTGCTGCAGTGCAGGTGCTGGCTCTGACTCTGGCTGAACAGACTGGTTTGGAAAAGCTGTCACATCGACAGGTTTGCACCGCCTGGAGACTTGCCTGACGACTGGACGATTCTTCAGCAAGGAGGATCTTGATCCCCCCTTGTTTTCAGACCTTCTTAGATTTACATAAGGGCTCCCACGTGACGCACGCCGCGCACGGCCTGAAAATGGTGGCTCTTCAGGTTGTTCCTTTCCGACCCTTCTTACTCACTTCTGCCGACCAAGCGTTTCCTGACGCGCATAACTTGACGATCGACTCCCACAAAACGCAAGCCTATCCACCCGCTCAGCAGTTACAAATAGTCTCCCGCCCGCCAGCCGCTCCAGCGCCGCTTGCACATAGCCCATACGTCAGTGATGGCGTCACAGGCGGTATGCATGGTGGCAGCGCTGGCCGCGCTACTGCTGGCCACCGGTGCCACTGCACAGACGACAGGACTCAACGCAACGCAGGCCGCAGCAGTCAGTGAGTGGTCCCATCCTCTCTTGACCTCCGCCTGCGGACACCCGATCGCTCCAGACTAGCTCCAGAGGCTGGTCTGGATTCGGCATTGGGGCCCTGGTCGGGTGCTTGTGTCAGGCAAGCATGCTCGACGCTGCAAGCGCACTGCCATTTGGGCAGGCAACCGTAGGCAGCGGCGCGAGGTGCGAAGCTGCCTCCAACTGTGCACTCGGGTGCAGCGCCGTTAGGCGCCGCCGGATCGGGAACTTCCTCAGCAACGGGTGCAATGATCGAGGCAGCGCATCGATGCATGTGTCCCCAGCTCGATCGCAATGTTGTCTTAGTTTTACTCGCCGACACCGCCCGTGCATCGCAACCCTCGAGGCGCGGTCTGTGCCAGCCGACACGGCGCGGCGATGCAACTCCCACATACATTATTTCAGATTGATTTGGAAAACGAATGGGGACGAAACACTGCTTTTTGAGGCGTGTTTCTCTTCGCTCACTAACCTGTAGTCTTCTGCCTGCTCGCAGCCCTGTCAAGCATCATGCCGCCGAAGCTGTCGGTGACGCTGCGGTACATGATCAACGGTGAGAACGTCATCACGACGCCCTGCAAAACGCAGGCCCTCGGCGCGGCTTGCCTCCCTAAGGTGAGTGCTGGCCCCTGCCTCGCCATGCGGCGGTCGTTCAGGGCCAGCGCTCGCCGTCGCTACCTTTGAGACTGCCGGTGTTTCACCCGCTTCAGTCGCAGCAGCTGCTGAGTCAATGCAAAGCGTGCCTCGAAGCGCATCTTGAGTTAAGGTTGCCGCCATATAACTTTGCGCCAACGGCGGCGGCTGACGGTTTTGCGGCGTTTCAAATACTGCAGGTGCAGGCGGCCTCTGCTGACGAGGTCATCATAAACTACGCCGTCTTCGCCAACCAGACGGCCAACATGACGGACAAAATCATCCTCAAGGCCTGCTACTCCAACTACTCCCAGGTCGACCGCCCGTGGCGCAAATTCAACAACATCATCGCGGTGCGCTTCTGATGCGTAATCGTCAAACTGATCGTGCCTGTCGCCAATGCACGGACGCTGCCTGCCGCCATTCATTCCATGCTGGTACTGAGCCCGGAACTCACAGCCGTGCCGCCTGCGCGGTGCCATTGCCCTGCAATAGCGAAACCCATAAAACCTGCTTGGAAACCCCACTTCTTACGTGTGCTTTCCTCTGGTACTCTGTCCGCAGAAGTCGAAGAAGTGCCCCATCACCATCAAGAAGGGCCTGGGTCCGTCGCGCAGCAACGCCACCGGCATCGTCTGGAAGCCGGCGGACACCGTCGCCACCGCCACCTACTTTGTGCGCGCATTCGTGATGCACAACTCGTCCTCCACGGTCTCCTACCCCGTCGCCACGGGTGCCTCCATGGGCTACTTTCAGGTATGCCCCGCACGATTACTGTTTCTCACCTTCGTTCTGTTGCTGAAGGCTGCGTGCGGACGACCGAGGAGAAGAACCAAAGTCCACAAGTGTGCTCAGGCCATGAACCTGCTTTGCATTGAGGCCCCTACCGCAGTGCAACTCGTGTTCTGCAATGAGTTCAGCGCTTTCCTTTGGCCCTTCGAATGCTCAGCTCGTCGCTGCAGATGCTCGGGGCCTCCAAAATTCTATGAAAACAGCAGTTCGATTGCGTCTTTTGCGCCCGTGCAGGTCCAGGGTATTGACCCGCGCACAACGGGCATGAAGATCGCCGCTGGCATCTGCTCCTGCGTCGGGCCGCTCATGTTCCTTGGTTATTTCTTGTTCGGCTACCTGCGCAAGAAGAACGTCTAGGCGTTGCGCCGCAGCCATACACATGAAGCCAGCCGCCGCCACCGACGGGTTTCGGTCCAATTCCGGCCCGCTCCATGCGTCCCCCGTGCTCCCCGGAGAAGCGCTTTGCGCGATCGGACGAGGCTGGGGTTGATGGTGTAGCTAAACACATGGCACGGCAAGCTGCTGTGCTCCTGCTAATGTCTAGAGTTGAATTGCACCGAAGTATTCACCCTGTGATTTCCAGTTTCATTCAGCGCCAGAAAATCTTTTTGTTGTCACAAACCAATAATTAATGTGGTCGCCATGTCGCGTCGTCTTGGAGTGTTTGTGGTGTTCGGCTGTGCCAGAATATCTTTTGACCCGTTCTTGTGTGCCCTACATCTTGTACCTCTAGAGAGAAGATGGGGTGAGGGTTTTCGATTCATGTCCATCACTAGCGGACTCTGTAAAGATTACACTGGCGGCGACACGTCCCCACAGACTTCCAAGCAATGGATGACCATGCACGACCTTCTGCTCCCCGCATTCCAGTTCCCAGCACACGGCAGCCTTGCAGTTCCATACCATTTCAAGGGCTCGGGCCCACAAGGTAAATGTCCGAAGCGGCTCATAGCGACGCCTTCTATTTGACATCGAGGGCAGCAACAGAGTGGCCATTTCATGCAACCAGCGCTTTCTGCAGCTGTTGCGAAACAACACCTGGAAGGATGGTTCACCAAGCTGCCTTGCGGTAAGCATGTCGTCTTCAGCTTTGCGCCGGCTGCAGCAGCGCGGAGCTGCTGGCGAATCGCCGGTGCGAGCCGCCCCGCCTGTCCAATCGGGTGCTGTCGACGCATTTTCAGGGCGGCAGCTGCGTAGACTGCGGGAACGGCAGCGCCGGCGGGTTGGGGCGCCGCCTCGTCGGCGCCGGCCGCTCGGCCCTCCAGTTTTCAAACGGGTGCCACCATTTGAGTGCCTCCAGCGCCTCGTCAGGGCGGCGGCTGTGTGAACTGCGGGCACGGCAGCGCCGGCCCGTCGGCGTGACGCCACGCCGCCGCCAGCCGCCCGGCGCGCAGCTCGTCTGCTTCCGCCTTCCGTCCCTGACCCTCCAGCGCTGACGCCAGCCCCGACAGCGCGCGCCCATTGTCGGGGTGCACCTCCAGGTCCTCCCGGAACGCCTGCAATGCAATTTTGCTTTCGTGCACTCACTCGAGGATCTCGCCAATCTTATCAGGCCGTGCTGGGTGTGTCGTGTAGCAAGCACTGTCACATCCACCTTGACTGCTGTGAGCAAAGGAATGCGTGGGGGCGTTTTAGTCCTGACAACAAAGTCTCTGACTTGCAGACCATGTCAAGATCAATCAATGAGGCAGCTGGATCTTGTTGGTGTGCGTAGGACGTGAAGACCTTTCACGTGTATCCAGCGGTCATCCCGCCTCCTGCTCTCCTTCCGCCCCCGCCCATGCGCCAGCAGCAGCGCGCCGAGGCAGTGCTGCCCCGCGAACGAAAACGCGATTTCATGCTGAGGCAGGCTGCAGCGTGTGACCCTCACCTGCGCTGATTCTGCGCCACGCCCGAGCGCCAGTAAAACGGCGCCCAAGCAATGCCGCACCGGCTGGTACAGCCGAGGTGGCTCCATGTACCCCATGTCGTCCTCCGTCTTCACCGCCGCCCGAAGCCGCTCCTGCGGCGGGACATCTTGCGGTAGCAAGTTTGGGTGGATCCGACGAGAACCGGCCTGAGATTCATGTACACGATTATAGCAAGGTACAGCCGAGGTAGGTGGCTACGTGTAGCCCATGGCGTCCTCTGTTTATGCCGCCGCCCGCAGCCGCTCCTGCGGCAAAACATCCTCATTTGAAAACGGATTCTATTAGCAGCAGGTCAGCACAGCGGCTGTTGCATGCAGCCCATGTCGTCCTCTGTCTTCGTCGCCGCCCGCAGCCGGCCGCGCAGCAGGAAGGTGTGTCTCATTAAGGGCGTCGGGCAGCGAATGGGGTGGAGTACTACAGGGGTGTTGCGGGTGTCACGGCAGCTACACGTGGCAACAAGTCAACCCCCCGTCTGCGCAGCCACCTAAAGCCGCCTCCGTTGCAGGAAGGCTACCTCGATCCTTCGTGGACGTGCCAGGGGAAGTTCAGCTTGACCCTGGCATGCGGGTGACACTGGTTGTAACAGCCACTGCAGATTCCTGTGATCCCACGTCATCCTCTGCACCAGCTTTGGCTGTATCCAGGAGCCGCCCTTGCCAGGGCGGCCAACCCCGCATCCCGTGTATCGCGTTAGGTGGCGACCAGCTCGCGCGTGGCATTCTGGGCACTGGTGTTGCCGCTGAGCTGCCCAATGATTGCAGATGACTAGACCCTAGCTCATCTCCGCCAACGCCAAGCCGCCCTTCAGCGCAGCCAGACCCGCACGCACGCGTCGCTGCATGCTAATTGCGTATTGAATTTAGATCTAGGGTCCACAGTCACCTCTGCGGCTGCCAGATCGCCCTTCAGCGCGGCCAAGCCTGCGCGCAGCGTGTCGCCATAGATGGACAGCAGCTTGGTGTGGTCGCACGCGTAGATGCCCGGCCACTCGCCCGGCTGCGTGCCTGCCTCTCTCGGCACCTGCGCCGCCGCTGCCTGGAGGTGCGCAGATCAGGAATCAAGTGTCTTCATCTGTCTAGCTGGCGTGCACGGCCTTTGGGCTTCGCAGGTGCATGCCTGCTTCATCTAGCACCTGTGCCGGCCCTTCCTGCACGCACGATGTGTGACAACAGCTGGCAATCCTCCGAGTGAGGATCCTCGTCGCAGGACTAGTGCGACCGGCGTGCAAAATGTAAAAGGGACCACCACAAAGGCCGGTCGGGCTGTACCATGGCAGCATGGCCCACCTCAAAGCTGGCGAGCTCGTCCGCTGCCAAAGCCGCCTGCCAGGGGGCGCTGTCCGCCGCCGCCGATGCGGCGCGCGCTGCAAACGCCAGCCCCCGTGTGTAGTGCCACACCTGGAAGTCAAGGCAGGGGAATAATTTATCACCCAAGTAAGCATCTAAGTCCAGGGTGCCTACCTGGGGTCCAAAACAGATCTCCTGTCGATGCAGGGTGTGCTGGGTGGCGGGCACAACCATGGCCGCCGCAAGTGCAGCAAATCGCGCACAATTCACGACACTGAGTGATTTACAAACCCCAGGCCAAGTGATTGAAGATTTCAGGCCAGCAGAGAGCGCTCACCGCTTTGGCGTACTGGTAGGCGCCCGGGCCGCTGCACATGCCGCGCGCCGTTGATGGCGGCGCCGGCGTCGCCAAAATGGCGTCCCAGTCCGCGAATGCCGCCTGCGCATTCGAGGAGAAAGTCCTCGTCAGGCAGGAGATGACTCCAGCGTCTCAGCTGCATCCTCGCAGTCCAGCACATGCAGCCTGTACCAGGGCATCGCCTGAGGGTCCCTCATGGCAATTCTGCTGCGGTTTTGTTGCTGAAATGTCCTCAATCACATGTCGCCAAGGTTCAAAGTCCACTTGCCTGCACCAGCGGCAGGTGTGTCCACTCGCGGCTGGGGTCTCCATACGCTGCGGTGTGCAGCAGGTCCTGGAACGTGCGCAGCTTCTTTGCCCACTGCCGCGCCACGGCGCCCTCCCCACCCTGGATTGCCCCGTAGATCAGCATGTCCGTGTTGTGCTCTGCGGCAGGCGGCAGAACGCAAGCCGATCTTGTGCGAGTCTGTGATGACTTCAGAAGAGCTTGACGCAATCGAGGGACACGTCCTGTTGGTCAACAGAGCTGTATGCACAGGCGAGGATCAGCCGCTATTCGGCGGCGAGCCGGACGCGAGTGTGATGCGCTTGCGTGGCAAAGCGCACCTGGAACGTATGGCGTGCGGCAGGACTTCACGTCTTCAAGGTCCGCCTCGTAAGCCCTGCAAACGAGGCGCAGGCGCCGATCTCAGTGAAAGCTCTGATGTGCTTCCCTTCTACTGTCCTTCGCTCGTGGGCGCATCCCGGGCATGACAGGCTGGCGCGGCCATCCCGGGGGCGGTCTACAGGCGCACGGCACAGACATTTGCTATCAATGCTGAGGCTGAAACTTCCATTCCGGCGGCGGATGTCGGCCATCACCAACGCCCAGCTGCAGAGCTGCATGCCATGCCGCCCGGCACTGCATCCTGCAACACCCGCCGCACCTGATATTGGACACCACGGCGTCGTGCCAGCGTCCAATGCGCACGTAGGTGTGGCTGGGCATGTGCAGCAGGTGGCCCATGGTGGCCCAGGGGCCCGTGCTGCTGAGCATGCGGCTGGCGGGGCCCTCCGCCCGTGCCGCCGACACCGGCGCGTGCCTGTGCTCTGCATATAAGCCATTGGACACCGCAGTGGCCATGGCAGTATGCCACTCTCCCATACAGGGTCACAGCACCGCTGCATTTTTCGCTGCATTGTGCCGGGCATGTTTCCGATCGAGTATGTCGCCGCTGCTGACAGCGCGGAACAGGCCTCCCCTGCGCATGAGCCGGCGCTCCGGCTTCCAGCTGTCGGGGGCGCTCATGCCCTCATGTAACAGCACACTTGACGCTGGTGCAGCGTCGTCGCACCGCAGGGGGCTGCTGGCCTCGGCGACATGAATGAGAAGGTGCGTCGCCAGCGGGTGCACTGGATGCAGCGCCAGCGCTCGATGGATCAGTTCCTCCGCCTTCACCGCATGCTCACGCAGTGTATGGTTCTGCACGCATATCGGAGAGCCATGCTGGTTGTCTTGGTGTTCAATAAGAAGGTATGGTGATCGATGCAGACATGATCGCATGTACAGGATGCCGGGGCGCAGCATGCCGTGATGCTCTGCAGCTGTTGTATCTGTCCAGCTACACTTGCCCAATGCGCTGCAAGTTCTGCGCACACCTGGTCCACATAGTAGTCCCATGGCGACAGGTTCATGTATGTCTCCGCCGCGATGGCGAAAGCGTCTGCATCCCCGTACCGCTCGCCTGCATCCGTTGGCGTCAGCGTCATCACCAGCTGCAGGCACTGCTGCACCAGCCAATCCGTGCGCCGGGTGACAACACCCTGCCATACCACGCCTGCACCCGTGTGGGTCCCTCAAGTTCTGCCGATCTGCCACTTTGGGAATACACACAGTGTCTGTAGAGTTCGACAGAAGGCAGCTCAAAAAAGGGACGTAACCCACCAATCGCGGCCACCTGCTGCGCGTATTCCAGCTCTGCCGCGTCGCGGCCCGGCTGCCGGTCGGAGCCCGGCCGGAAGCGCACCGCGACTGCTTTCCCCCACGCCGCGTCCTTTTGTACCAGCTGCGCATGGAAACAGCAACGTTTCAGAGCAACGTCAAGCCACCCTCACCGACATTTCAAGCAAAGATGGGTAGTGCCCAGTCAACGTGACTCTGGTCCCTCCTACGCAGCGTCGGGCCGCGGCTTGCTGACGACTGCGGCCCGCTGACCCTGCCGGGGCAAGACGATGAATTGTGCGCCGCCGCGTGCGTCGCGGTAAAGTCCGCCGGGGAGGAGAGTGGTTGGCGGTTTGATATTGTTCACAGGCAAGCACCACACGTTGGAGTGGGGCTGCCTTTCTAGCGCCGCCTGCGCGAGGCGCGACGCCTGGTGCGCCGCGGCGCGCGTCGCCGGGAAGTCCGCCGGGGAGAAGGAGGGGTACGGCTGCGGCTCCGCCACGACAGCCCTGCAGCACGTTCTTCGATCTGCTCGATGCCGGAGGGCTCGAATGTGATTGACGGTAGTCGTCGCAGTCATGCACTCAGGCTCAGCATCAGGCTGAGATGTCAAAGGGGAGACTAAGACACTGGCGTCAGACGCTTCTCAGCCGCTGGCTGCATGCCAGGTCTTATTGCAGCAGGAGCCTATACACCACTCTGCTGGCTACCCTCCATTGCAGGAACTGTGGTAAAGTTCCATTGTGCGGCCACCGCGCTGCAGCGCACCTGTTGGCGCCTGGGCCCAGCGCATACGATATCCCCCACCAGCAGCGTGAGCAGGTGGGGTCCTCCGCCGCGGCTGCCGAGAAAGCCGCATGCGCCTCCAGCTGATTGAAGTTCCACTCCTCCATCAGGCCCTGTGGCGAGATGTCAGGGAAAATGAATGTCGGATTTGAATTTGTTGGTGTCGTCACAGGGTGTTGGTGGAGCGGCAGCCGCCGAGAAGGCGGTGTGCGCCTCCAGCTGGGTGAATTCCCACTCCACCATCAGGCCCTGTGGCGGAACATCAAGGAGACAAACGCATGGCATTTGCCTTGCATCGTGACGACATCCGGTGTGAGTGCAGTGGCGGCTGCCAACAGAGCGGCATGCACCTCTTCAGCTGGTTGAAGTCCACTCCTCCATCAGGCCCTGCGCAACATGTAGAGAACATGGAAAACATTGATCCTGACATGATGTTGTCAGTGGAGTGCCGGCCGCCGAGAAGGCGGCATGCGCCTCCAGCTGGTCGTAGATCTACTCCTCCATCAGGTCCAGTGGAATTATGAAATATCGTCAGCCGGTGTCGGTTCATTTTTTTGTGGAGAAGGCGGCATGCGGCTCCTCCATCTTTAGCCGCAAAGCTGAGGAAGAGTGCTGAGAATGAAGGCTGGGAACAACAGCTGAGCCGAGGGGCAGAAGGGCCAGCGTCACGATGCTTGAACAGCGTCGCTTGAGCTGCCGCATGCTATACAGTTAGTGTGGCACTGAGAGTGGCCGACACGGCGCTGCCGCAGAGCGGCCTGGCAGCACGGCAGCAGCTCGGCCAGGCACTAGTGCGCGTGCCACAAGAAGACCTGCTGCACACTCGCAGGGGCATGAGGAGCTGGAAGGCGGCAGTCTTTTGAAAACCTTACCAGGTCGAAGAGGCGCTGCGCCTTCCGGGAGCGCGTGCTGATGGGGTGCGTAAACCCTAGGCTGGCGGCGTGCTTCAGCCGCTCCCCGAGGCTGGGGGCGCGCGAACAGTGCCCCGGCCCCGGCAGAGCGCTGCTCGAGCGGCCTGCGCGGCGAGAAAGGTATTCTGTGGCTGGTGTGCAACACGTCGTGTGGCCTGGCAATGCGTAAACGCGTCGATGGGTTGCCGCCATGCTGGCAGACACTGCGGGGTAAACAGCGGAGCTTGGAGGCCGCATGATGGGTCAATCAGCGCATGGGGGCACACAGGTACATTGTGGGACATGCCTTGCAGCCAGAAGGCGGCCACGCCGGCAAATGCGGCAAAAGCAAACAGCGCCGCCAGCGCCGCAGCGATGAGCAGTGGCTTAACTGCCACCCTGCATCAACATGGGATCATCAGTCAACAAGAACCTGTCAAGCCTATCATCATGCAGCAGTCATCATGTGCTGCCTTGCGGCTCACCCCTCGTCCGGCCGGCCTTTCGACGGGCGCCGCCCCACGAGGCCCTCTGACTCCTCATCGCCCACCCCCTGCTTGCACGGCCAGCACGTCAGCCGGTAGCAAACGCGATTGCGAGCTTCCGAACACGGCACGTGTTCACATCACGCATGCCATCCAAATGGTGCAGCGCGGACCTGGACGCCGTCGATATTTGCTGCGGGGTTCCGCTGTCGCAGCTGCGATGCCGCGGCCGTTACTGCACCAGCAATAATTGCTGCCACCGCAGCGGCAGCTGGTACGAGGATTGCGGCGAAGGTGAACATGTCGACCGAGGGCTGGTGCGGCTGCGCAGGCAGCAGAGTGCTGATGAGTGGAGTGTGGGAAGGGAATTCACTTGTTAAATGGATGAGGCTTGGGGCCAACTCGTGAGAGGTTCCGGGATGCTTCAAAACTCCGACACCACAGGAGGAGAGGTGGTCCAGAGCCACAGCGTGGATGAGGGACGACGTGAGATGGCACACAAGGTTCCTTCAAAAGAGATGTTGATTGCAGACGCAGTCTGCGCTGCGCGCACCAAGCTGTTTGCAGGACTCCGTCCCGAAACATGTTGCTGAGAGTCCGTCTCAGAGTTTTCATGTTGGCATCGCATCATTCTTCGCCATTACCCGTCCGAGGTCCGAGGTCCGAGGTCCGCCTTGCGGCGTCAGAGCGCTGCTTTTTGTGAAGCGTGACTGTACGACGCGTTTATGGGATATAGCCGGCGCGCACGGGCATGAAGTGGGCAGACTGCCTGCTCGCGCTCCTGTTTGTGACAGGCAAGTCCGTACTCGTGCCGGACAGGCTGTGACAGGTCAAAAGCGCGGCTTGTCGAAGGCTGGGGCCCAGAAATATGCCCGGGAACCCGGCATGACTTCCAGAGAGGCAGTTAGCTGGCCACAGCGTGAAGACAGCCTGTCTCCCGGGAGCTGTCCTGGGATGCCTCTGGAGTCACCGACTCTGCTCTGAGGGAGAATGGGCCTGCCTCGCAGCTGCATTCTTCGATACTAGGAGCTGCTGATCTGGCTTCACCTTGTCCTGGTGCCTCGCAATGCCAGACGTGCAGCATCTGCACATGATACTCTGGGCGCCGCATGCCTCGCTAGAGCTACCTTTTGAGCTGGCTCTTGTCCAGCACTTCAGGTCTCACTGCATGCTCAATGTAACTTTGTATGGTGGTTTTCTCTTGCACACGTCCATATTGACCGTCGCCGCGCCGCTGACGCCGCCAAATCCTCATGCAGGCTGTCGGGCGCAGTTCACCTACCAGCAGCAGAGCTCACCACTCAGGGGGCAGGGCGTGCCATCTGCTAACGTCTCGGACGGTGAGCTGTTGAATGTGCAGTGCAACCACGCCGCGCACTTTGCATTTTGGGCCACGGATCACAGCATGAGACGCTGAGCAGCGCCCTCATGCCGATGCAAGCTCCTCTGCGCGCAGGCATCTACATCAGCGTTTTCCTGGACCGGCTGCTGGGCGTCAACGAACAGGTCGAGAAACATCCATGTTGTAGTACTTTCCTTGCTCGATCTCCACTGCTTTCCATTGCGTCAGCACAAGAACCGTCAACAGTTCGTCAGATGTGGGATCAACCGTCAAAGGTTGCAAAGCCGTTTTGGCCTGCTTTGTATGCAGGACTACCGCTTCGACGCGGTGCTGTACACCTACGTGACGTGGGTAGACCAGCTGGGCGTCGAGACCTGGTTTTAGAACAACATCGCCACCAACTGCGCAGACCCCTCCCGCAGCGACTAGTGCGTCTCCTTTGCGCCTTCTCCTTTCGGCTGCTGCCCCGGCCTGCCAGATCCTCTCCTTCCTGTGATGCCTGTTGGTCTCGGGGCCCTGCAGCCTGCGCCGCGATGCATGCTGCCATGGCCAACCGGCCCCGCACTGTCTTTGGGGACGCCCTATGAATCTGCCTCCGCGCTCAGGGCGGTAAAGCCATGAAACAGATGGCGCGGCCACTCATCCGCGCAGCTTCCCTCAGTGGTGCGACGACTTCCAGGCGCTGTGCCAGCGCTTTGGGAACTCGACGGCGGGCAGCGCTGAGCGGGAGGCGATTCGCGCCAACGGAACGTATTTGCTGGGAGCGCCCATCGACTTGCCCTGCAAGACGTGGAAAAGTAAGTCTCGTGGATTTGCGTGTGGTGTTGTGTGATCTGCACTCGTTCCTCTGCACCCGCATCACATGGCATTGCAGCTGCATTTCGCAGCGAAGCCACCGCACTAACCCAGCCTGCGGCGGATGTTTGAGAACCACCGGCGCTGGGCGCACGAGCTGGACAATCTTCACCAAGCTGAACTGCTCCCGGCGCCTGGCTGCAGGCGATGGGACGCCCGCCCGCACCTCATGCAACAGATACTGCTCGAACGGCTACAATGTGGGGGACTGGTGAGCACTCGGTCTGCTGTGCAGCTGCAAGAAGGGTAAAAAATCATTCGCCGTTGACGACGATGTGCCGCCGGCGCGCTGCCGTCGCGTGTAGTCCAAGCATTGTTATTTGGTAATCGCACCTGATCAGCCCGCGAGACATGGCCGCCCATACCATGGCTGCAGCTGCGACGGCATTTTCATTCCGGACATCAACGTGGCGAACATCTACAGCCTGGACCAGGGCTACACTTCCACATCCCAGTGCGCATGCATTCAGCGTTGCCTGCAGAACCTGTGACATCTTCTGGCAATGTGTGCTCATCGCCCCCTTCACTGAGCGTGCGAGCAAGACATTCCGTTTGCCAACGTCTCACCCTGTGAACCCGCGTCCGCAGGTTGATGCCGCAGTATAACTACAGGTCAGTCCACCACGTCCTGCTATGTCTTGAGCAGGCCACCTGTGATCCCTGAACGACATGCCTGGTACACAATGCTGTTGCAAACGCTTGGCAGCAAGCGCCTTTGATGCCATGTGCAGACATGTGGCCTGTAAGGATTGAAGGCTCCCTTGTAGGAACCTAAACCTCACCCCCGGGAATCTCGACGCAGGCGCCGAGGTGGCGTCGGACGCGCACCGGCACAACAGAGATCCGAGGTGCAGCGACGCGGA